>Ga0255343_1000808_pt1 | contig 46721 bp, 43 predicted proteins | sample wastewater_treat_4_FD_192413 | JGI IMG/M metagenome (GOLD analysis project Ga0255343, IMG submission 192413) | Wastewater microbial communities from Lulu Island WWTP, Vancouver, Canada - plant16 | ecosystem: Engineered > WWTP > Wastewater > Unclassified | place: Canada: Vancouver, British... | reverse complement strand
GAGATACTTCATCTTCACACAACAGTCGGTGATATCGATACAACAACAAATCATCCGTTCTATGTCATAGGCAGAGGCTGGGTAGCAGCAGGCGACCTTGTTGAGGGCGACGAGATATATCTCCTTGACGGCACAACAGCGTATGTAACAGATTCAGAGCTTGAAAAGCTTGCAGAGCCAATAAAGGTGTATAACCTTGAGGTCGCTGACTTCAACACCTACTTCGTCGGCAATGAAGCCGTTCTGGTGCATAATACTTGTTCAGAGCATTCTAAAAAGCTGAGAGATAATCTGGCATCAGATGGTCGCCCTGTAGGACAAGGCGAGGCAGTGGCTCATATTGTAGCATCAGGCGGCTACAAGAATCAATGGGAAAATGCAGCTAATTCAAGAGGTATATTGGCAACATATGATATAGATATAGATGATGCTGCTAATGGCATACCCTTGGGGCATCCTAATCCTCATGGACAAACGCATACAAAAGCATTTCATGACGGAGTTTATAACAGACTTAGTGGAGTTGTAAATTCAATGGAAGGAGAAGATTTTATGAGTATCCGAACAGCATTATTGGACACATTACGCGCAATTGGTAATCAAGTACTGGGAGGAAACTATAATATATGAGCAGAACAGAGGATTTTGAACTTCTACTTGAAGCATCAAGAAACAGTTTCAAATCATTATTTAAAGAGCATAATGAAGAATTCTATTACTGTACTTTAATCTTATCAATAAAGGTGTATAACCTTGAGGTCGCTGACTTCAACACCTACTTCGTCGGCAATGAAGCCGTTCTGGTGCATAATTATGAAAATTCTGATGGCAATGGCTCAATAGGCTACCCTAAAAAAGATCATGATATTGATTTGCGAGGTTCAAGAACTGGTTATCGAGATGCATTAGATATTGCATTTGAGCATACTGGTCAACCAGGAGAGAAATTTATGGTTTCAAAATGGGCAAGAGATGCAAATGGCAAATCCATACCTGTAGAATACATCGGACCTGATGGTTCATATGTTGATATAGATTTTGCACATTCACCAAGTTATGACAGAAAGGGGATGTGGGCAACCGGACCAGATTCGCCACATATTGGTTGGACTTCCGGAAAGAATAATAAGACAACAGGGCATATTCTGATCGATGCTGTTCCTACAGGAAGAGATTATGCATATTCTGATCAAGAAAAACAAGTTATCAGCTTATTAAAAATGCATGGATTGTGGTGATAAAAAATGATAGAAGATTTAATTGAATACTGCGAAAAGAATTTATTAAATTATCAAGTTATATCTTATGCAGAAAAAGAAAAGATAAAAAGCACTATTAATGATTATTTTATTGATAAATCTAAGAAGAATGGGAGAACGCTTTTTGATTTTTTAAAAATAAGCGAATCAGTTTCTGTAAATGATCCTGATTCATGGCGATTATTAAAACCATTTTTTGTTAACAAAAAAGCTGTAGTATTCTTTAGATATGATGATGAAAAATATGTAATGTTATCTGACAGTAGTTTATTTTTTGATTTCTACGATAATTATCCAGCGATTGAGTTTTATCTTATAGAAACATCTGGCGAATCTTTATGTGGATATAATCATTCACACGTAGTTTTCGCTATGGGTAAAGCTGCTGATTGGCTGGAGCAGAGTGAAAAATATATGGAGTATTATAAATAACATAAAAGCCGAGGTCATAGACCTCGGCTTTTTTCTTGACAATATTTTGATGAAAAAGGGAAAAATCTCCGCAAAGTAACAAACTCTATGGAGTACTTTTAATTGTTAAATATAAAAATAAGTGGTTGATAGATTTTTGTCAAAAAATCGAGCCCACAAATGCCTATTTTAAGCCATTTGTAAGCTCAAATTTTGAGACGAGGGGAATTGAAAAAGTAGAAGCACTTTTAGTGGTTTTTGCTAAATTACGAAAATGGCTGTATTTCGCGGTATTTTACGATTTCGCTTTTAGCAGCTTCAAGTGTTTTTTGGCAGCTTTTGGTACAAATAAGTGGTAAACAAGTGGTTGGAATGGCTCTATTCTACGTTAAAAGCTGAATATAGCTACTCAAAATAAGTGGTCAGATCCCGACGGAGTTCACTTTGTATATTTTGCATTAAAAGAAAACTCAATATAATAATAGCTTATTCCGCAGTATACAACATCCACCAGCAATCAATAAGCATTAATGACATCAAAATACTAATAAGAAGTATTACGTAATACCACCATTTCTTTTTGAACTGTTTAAATCCGAAAAACATATTGATTCCGTTTACTATTACTGCTATCGGCATTGTCCATTCCGGTATTTTATGTCTTAAAGCTTTATGCAGATTAAAAAGCAAGTCATGAGATATTGCTCTTTCTCGCATATTTATCCAAAAATCATTTTTATTCCCATCCAACGACATGAATTTAGTTTGCGAATATGTAGGGAAGCACAATAATATAAAAATAAAGTAAAGAACTGATATAACCACAAATATAAGCTTTTTATTACTTTTTTTCATCTGAATTTATCTCCTATATTCCAATAATCCGAGAAAACTGCTGTATTAGCGTTATCATAGTAATAGTCTTCGTTTTTATCGCGTTGCTTTTTAGAATTTCCATAAATCAAACCTGGTACATTACCATAGTTTTCTCCATCCTTTAAATAAGGCTGTACATCATATTTGTCGTGACTTAAAGATGATGTTTTCTTTGGAGTTCCATCAAGGTTTATATAATCAAAATCATATGCAGAGTAATTATATGTTTCTACGTTAACTGGATCATACTTAAAATTTTGATCGTTTTGTGCTTTTTTATAATCATCTGTTAATATTTGCCAATGAGTTGCATCTGTTAGATAATCATAAATTTCATCATTGCTCATTCCGCTGAGATCTTTGTTTGGCGTAACCACAACTTCGTTCATTCCATACTTGTCAACAAATTTCATATTATATTCATTCCAATATGTGGAATAACTCGGATAATAATCATTTTTACTAATGTATATAGAAACATTATTTATATCATTATTGCTGTTGTTCATATGATATCGAGTATGTTTTTTATCATATAAATACCAATTATCTTTATTTTTAACAAGCTCTGCAAAACTTGAAGGCGTGCGATTGAGTTTCAGCCTGAAATAATGCAATTCTTCGTCAACTGTGCCATATTCCATCACGCATTCATTGAAAAATTCGCAGAACCTGAGCCAGTTTTCATCAGATACGGATTTAAGATATAATTCGCAATTATTGACATCTTTCATCATTATGTCCAATTCAGCTTTTGCAATATAATCATTTTCCTTTTTGAGGTTAAAATAATAAGGCAAAACACCATCTAAATCATTATACCATGTGTGGTTATATGAACCCTGATATTTAAGCTCTGCCTTTTGCATGACTTCTGATTTTGTATTCATCTGTACTGTGACCGGCTATACAGTAATTCCCGCTGCCGAAACCGCCTGTTCCGTTGAAATGTCCGACTGCCCGGGATATGGTCTTGCTGTCAGTACCCTCTAAAACCGGAGCTTTGATATCCAGATCTGCTATCTCCACCACAGGATTCTCACGCATTAGCTGCTGTTTCAGATACTCGCGGTGTATCTTCCTTGCACCGAAAAAGCCGAGAATGCCTGTACCGATGATAATTGCGGCAAGTCCCGTTATAAACAGGACTTGCTGCATCTTGTCATTTCTTCGCCCGTTATCTGCTGTATTATTCATTTTCTTTTCTGCGGAGCATTCCTGACTTCAGTACAGCGAACGCACCTGCGACAGCAAGCAGCAACGCGGAAACAGCTGCTCCTGCTGTGCCGAGGGAATTATTTCCTGTCTGGGGGAGATCGACCTCGCTGTTGTCTGAGTTGAGAGTGCCCTTGCCCGTGTCGGGATCAAGGTGATAGGCATCAACAGGCGTTGCGTTTTCATCGTATAATGCCACAGTCACAGAATTGTTGTCATTGACGATGGGATGTGTATTGGCCGGCTTTATACCTGTCTTTTCTTCATAGTCCTTTGCGGCCATGTCAGAGAGCTGTTCAACGGTATACTTGCCGGGTACTTCGCGGCGTACATAGTGAGTTGAGCTACCCTCCTGATCGAGATAGATGTCGTTGCAGTATGTCTCATCAGGTGCCCTGAATCCTGCAAAGAAGTGTGATGAGCCGTCCTTGACAAGCTCAATGCCTATTACCTTTTCGTCGTTTTCATCCAGCCAGTATACAGCCTGGATCGTACCGAAATCTGTGCCGCCGTCGTAGGTGTAGGAAAATACATCGTCTGTCCTGATATTGAGAACGTTGCAGCTGCCTTCTGTATCCTCATACCACATACCTGCTAAAGCAGAAAAATCGTAATTCTCGACTGCCATAAGCTCACGCCATGTGCCGTTCTTATAGCTGTTTATCTTCCATCTGCCGTCCTCGATCCTGAACTCTGCCCAGCCGTTGCCGAAGAGATCATTTCCGCCCATTGTCAGAGCTGAGAAGCTGTCCATAGCGGGATCGAGTACTGCAACACCGTACATCATTTCAAATGTGAAGAAAGAGCGGCCCACATTCTTTACATAGAGCGAACCATCATGCTCAGTGAAGCAGTCATCGCATACACTGATGATCTGGTCTCTGAGATCGCCTGTGAGAGTTTCGGAAACAAAGCTCCTGAAAGCCACGATCGAAGTGAAGCGGCTGTCTTTTACCTTTACATGATCGTTGACAACAGCATCATTCACTGTCTGCAGAGGACTTGCATTCATGATCTCCATGATCGTATTGAAATCCTCCATTCTTGAAACAGCGATCTCCTTTTTCTCTGCTGACTTTTCATCTGTGATCTCCTCAGCGGCCTTTTCATCTTCCTGTGCGACACGTACAAGCTGGGACATACCGCCGTTGCCTGTGTAGAATATATCAGTATTTTCCTGCTGGCAGTAGCAGCCGATAAAGAATTCCTCTCCCTCATAGAATGCGAAGAAAGGTACGTTGAATTCTCCTCCGAATGTGTCATAGTCGATCTTCACTGTTCCGGTATGAGTCTTGCCGTCGGGTTCTGTATAAGTGTATGTTCCGTCCTCGTTCACGTCAATGAAGCCGCTGTCAGTCACGCCTACCGTTACGTTCTTTCCCTCTTCTGCCACCTGATACTTCCAGTGGCCTGTGATATTGCGTAAATCCGTCAGATCATAGCCGGTGGTCACAGCTGTTCCTGCTGCTGCGGAAGGCTCCTCTGCCTCAGGCTTATCTGTATCGTTCTTATCCTGTGCAACACGGACGAGCTGAGATTCACCGCCGTTGCCTGTGATGTATACATCTTTGTCATTCTGATCGCAGTAGCAGCCGATGTAAAAATCGCTGTCGCCGTAAAATGCAAAGAACGGTACCTTGAACTCGCCGCCGAATGTGTCATAATCCACCTTTACCGTTCCGGCAATGGTCTTGCCCTCAAGGTCTGTGTAGATGAATGTTCCGTCCTCCTTCACGTCAATGAAGCCGTTGTCAGTCACACCTGCTGTTACGTTCTTTCCCTCTTCCGCCACCTGATACTTCCAGCGACCTGTGATATTGCGTATGTCTGTTACATCATATGCTGTTTCAGATGTTACAGATGCCTCTGCTCCTGTGGACGGTTCGGATTCGGCTGCAAATACTGTTGCTGCGGGAGCTGCTGCTATAATTGCGAGGGCAGCGATACAAGAGATCATTTTTTTCATAACTGTTACCTCCGTTAAATTTAGTAGAGTGGTTTGTTTCGGCTGTGTGCCTTTCTGTGATTATATGATAGCATATATTTTCCCCCCGTGTGTCCAGAATTACAGAACTGTAATCCGATTACAATTTTGTAATTGGTCAATAAGAAAAAAAGACAGCTCACAGTATTCTCTGTGAACTGTCCCTGTATCCTGTTTACTGGATCTTGTCAAATTCATAGTCGCGGAAGGTGTCATCCTTATCGTCAAGCCACGAAATGCTGTATTCGTGCAATACACCGCCCTGCCATTCACGGTTTTTCACATTGATCTTCATTGTGGCTGTTCCGTCCTCATACACCCTGGTCTCTGAGGTCTCACCGTCACCCAGATACTCCGTTTCATAGAGCACTCCGCCGCTGCATACCATGACGGAGCTGCTCTCGTCATACACGCAGTTATAGGTCAGCCTGCTGTCTGTCATGGATGCTCCGCCGCCTGTGCGCCACTCGATATCAGCGATATACCCGTCGCCGTTTTTCGATATCAGTATCCTGTTCTTGCCGCCGGACCATTCTCCGATGAAGGTATCCCCGTTTATAACAACAGGGGCAGGTTCAGAGGCAGGAGCATATTTCGGGGGTGCAGTCGGCTTTTCTGTCTCAGCAGTATTTTCTGTCGCAGTCTGAACAGCGGTTTTCTCAGAGCCTTCAACTCCGCAGGATACCATCGAAAGCATCATCGCAGATATCACAAGGCAGGAAAAGATCTTTTTCATAGCATTTCTCCTTATCACGGATCATCCGGCATCACGTTCAGTTGCGTACTATCTGCGATTCACCGCCGTTGCCCGTCACATAGACATCGGAGTGTTCATTCTGGCAGTAGCAGCCTATGAAGAACTCATCGCCCTCATAGAACGCAAAGAACGGGATCCTGTAATCGCCGCCGAATGTGTCGTAATCCACCCTGACCGTACCGGAATGAGTCTTGCCCTCAAGGTCGGTATAGACATATGTGCTGTCTCCTTTTATATCGATAATGCCGTTGTCAGCCACTCCTGCTGTGATATTCGTGCCCTCAGGAGCTACCTGATACTTCCACTGACCGACAAGCTCGCTTATATCAGTGAGAAAATAGCCGGTATTATCAGAGGGAATCTCATTGACAAAGTCAGCGCTTATATAGCCGGTCTTGCCGTTGAAGCTCGTGGCATACCAGCCGGCCTTACCGCATGAGAATACGTTTATCTGTGTTCCGTCAGGGATAGAACCGATGACCTCAGCTGATGTGAACGGCTCCTCCCTCATGTTCAGATCGCCGCCTTTTGTATCAACATAGCCGCCGAATAAGCGCTCATTCTCATTCAGCACAAGCGGTTCCTTGGGTGCTTCATTTGCAGGAGCCTTCGGCTGTGCATTGTCTGCCGCCGGAGCAGCAGCTGTCGCTTTATCATTTTCAGTGTTCGCAGGAGCCTTTGCCTCAGTTTTTCCTTCTGCGGCGGCGGGGGGGGCAGTCTCCGCGGCCTCAGTCTCAGGCTTAGAAGACTTTGTTCCGGCAGTCTCCGGTGAAGATGTTGAAGTGATGATGTCCGGTGTACTTCCTGATGTCTCTCCGACATCATCGATCCCGCATGATACCATTGTGGAAAGCATTGTGAGTATTGCAAGACAAGTAATCATTTTTTTCATGATAATCTCTCCTTTTAGATCATTTGTAAGGTCTGTCCTTACCTGTTGTATCCATTATAGCATATCGACAGATACCGTGTTGCATAATTACAGAACTGTAATCGGAGAATAATTATCAGAATACCACTCTTCTCAGAACATACTCTCCTCCGGAGGTGGAGGCTATCTCGTATGTACTCATATCGTCCATATTCAGATGCTTTTTCAGACGGGAGATATTCACTCTAATAGTGTTCTTGCAGTCGTCGGTGTCGCATCCGTAGATATTCCTGTATATGTCACTGTAACTTATACGTGTGCCGAGCTGCGAGGCGAGCATATACAGTATCTGAAGCTCACGCTGGGGCAGCGGGCATTCATTGCCGTCAAGAGTTGCGGAGCCTGCAAAAAGGTCTACCGTAAGATATGGGAGTTCTATTTTCGGGTGCTGAGGCGCCTGTTTTGCATTCCGGCGAAGCTGAGCTTCTATTCGTGCCTTCAGCACATTAAGGTCATAGGGCTTGGTTATGTAATCGTCGCCGCCGCTGCGGAAACCCATTATTACATCATCATTCTCATCGCGGGCGGTAAGGAATATAACCGGAGCCTGCGTTTTCTGGCGAAGTATCCTGCAGAAATCCATGCCGTCACCGTCCGGCAGCATAACGTCAAGGAGGACAAGATCAGGTATACACTCCTCCAGCTTGAAAGCGGCGGTCTGTACCGAATCCGCACAATGCACGGTATATCCTTCATTTTCAAGGAATGAGCGGTTGATCCGCATGATGTCTGAATCGTCTTCTACTAATAGTATGTGCGACATAAATAATCCTCCCGATTACAATTTCGTAATTCAGTTCACTTTTTAATAATAATATGGTATAATGTATTCATCCGATAAAGGGGGCGATAACTATGAATAAAAAGAGTTCCGGTCTTCGCCGGAGATTGTTTATACTGATACTTGTTTCAATGCTTCTGCTTCTCCTGTGTATGGGAGGTGTATTCGCATTATTTACAAGGCAGATCATGACGAAGGAAAAAGAAACCCTCACGAAGTTCTCCGACGATATGAAGGATGTGTACTACGAGGATCAGAAGTTCATCCTGTCCAAGGAGACCGTTTATTCCGTAAACTGGCTGAAATATCTCGGAGAATACCGATTCTGCTATACTGATAATCAGAACGGCTTTGATATACAGTGTGTCAACCTGCTGGATCAGTACTGTTCCGTTTACGGAAGGACATACGAATTCTCAGATGATGAAGTCATCATCATATATCACGGAGATTACTTCTTCTGCGCCAACGGATATACAAGGGAATACGTGGAATGGCTGCTGAACGATCTGTACTTCGACGAGAGACGTCAGAGCGAGGTAAACAATGACTATCCTGACGGTGTGACATGGCTGAAAGAATGCCGCGTTGAATACTCCTACACAAAAACAGATGATTCTCTTATATCTATAGGCATCAACACCGTATACGATATAGATGATAATACGCCTGTGAATCTGTGTATCATCAGAACATACACCGATGACGGCCTTATAGAAAATTTCTCCGAGAAATTCATCAGCAGATATGAGGATAACGCAAGCGCTGACAATCACCGTGCTCTGCGGAGAGCGCTCCTGACAATGGCTGCGATACTGCTCCTCATCATCCTGCTCTGTCTGTTCTATACACGCAAGATGGCTGGATTTATCGCCGATCCCATCGAGCTTGAACAGCTCCGTGCACAGCAGGAGAAGGAGGCACTTGAGGAGACCAACCGTATGAAGACAGCCTTCCTTTCCGATGCTTCACATGAGCTGAAAACTCCTCTTGCAGCAATGTCGGGTTATGCACAGAATGCGGAAATGGAGCTTGCAAACGGAGAAAATACGACACTTATACAGGAAAAGCTCAGGCGTATAAGCTCTGAATCCAACCGTATGGCTCTTATGGTAACGCAGATCCTTGATGCTACACGTATCGAGGAAGGCAGGATGGTGCTGGAGCTTGCCCCCTGCGATATCGAGAGCCTTGTGCGTGAGACCGTGGAGACCTATTTTGGCGTCCTGAACAAAAACAACAACCGCCTTTTACTCCGCATACCCCTTGAGCTGCCGGAGGTCGAGGCCGACAGTTCACGATTGCAGAGAGTATTCGTAAACCTTATCTCAAACGCCCTGAAACATACCAAAAACGGCACGATACTTGTAAAGGCAGAGGAAGACGAGGATCATGTAAAGGTCACCGTCAGGGATACAGGCAGCGGTATCTCAGAAGAGGATATGCCGCATATCTGGGAGCGGTTCTACAAGGGAAAGCACTCCGAAACAGGCACCGGCCTTGGTCTGTTCATCTGCAAGTTCATTATCGAATCCCACGGCGGAAGGATATGGGCAGAAAGCGAGGTCGGAAAGGGTACAGCTTTTATGTTCACCCTGCCGCTGAAATAGCATACTTTTACATTACAGATCATAAGCGGAGCAGAGTTCTGCAATAGCCGGATATGCGGGGTGCAGGACTCTGTTCTGCATTTCTGCAAGGAGCAATATATAATTTAAAATGAATATACGAATGCATTATATCATAAAACGCCTGAATTTGCAAGATGTTTCGAGAAGGCCGTATAAATATAATAGGCTCTGTGCTGTGACACCTTTTTGGGTATCGTAACCGCCTAAAAAGAACCCACCCTACCCAACGAAGTCCAAATAGACTAAACTAGAAGTAACCAAGGCTAATATCATCGCAGCTGAAAACAAAACTCCTGTCTGTATTATCAAAAAGAGGCTTCCCGACGCAAGCCTTGTTGCAGATATTATGCAGAGGAAATATCAGCTTGGAGAACCGCTTTACCGTCAGGAGCAGTATTGGAAACTGAGAGGTATTCTCTTTGCTTCCAGGGCTTCTTCCTTCAAGGAAATATTATGTGTAAGTCAGCATAGTATCCGTGATTCTGGACGTGAAGTTCTCGCTGATAAAAATATTTTTAAAACCGTGTCACAATATCAGTACTTGAATTGTATGTATTAAGTGAAAGCAGATCTGTTTGGAGAATGTCAGTATAAAAACTATTATACTGCATAATCTCAAATTATTATGAAAGGAGTTAAGGAATGAGCGAAAGCGAAGTAAATGACAAGCTTAAGCATTCGCCTGATGATGGCCATCGTGCTTTATTTGATCATTACTACAACTATGTATATGCAATAACATTGCGTATTCTTCGCGGAATTGTATCCATAAGTGATATAGAAGAATGTGTCATCGATACATTTGCAGATATTATGCTTAACTATGATCCTGACAAGGGCGGCTCACTGAAAGCTTACATAGGAACGGTTGCCAAAAGAAATTCCATAAATATGCTGAGAAAATCAAACAAGAAATCCTACAATACTATTTCCATTGACAGCGATGATTTCGGTGAGATAGTTTCCGCCACGGATGTAGAGCAGACTGCTGAAAACATGGATGTTTCCGAAGCATTACTCAACGCAATAAAGGCACTCGGCGAACCTGACTCCATAATCATAATACAAAAATACTTCTACGACAGAAAGTCGTCAGAGATAGGAAAGATAGTGGGGCTTTCGCCAACTGCGGTACGTGCCAGAACAAGCCGCGCAATGAAAAAACTTAAAAAGGTCCTCGCAGACTTTTGTTGATAGGAGTGAATAAGTATGAAAGTAAAAAGGAGAATAATAAATATGCTAAGAAATCCTGATGAAAAGACTCTGGAAAGACTGTCTTCAGAATATCCTCAGGCAGAACAAAACCATAAGGATAAAATGTACAAAAAAGTTAAAGAACGTATGAGCAGCAGAGATAATGTATTCACAGATGAAGTCAGAGGCGTTGAAAAATACACGCGGCGTCATCTGTGGAAGATGGTTTCTGCAGCTATGATGAGTATCGCTCTTGTAGGCGGAGCTATCGGCGGTGGCGCAATTATGCTTAAAAACAACAGAAATACTATGCCCTCAGCTGAAATAGCTGAAGAAATGTCTACTGAAATAACTGAAGAAACAACTACCATGAATGATATCGAAACTACGATGAATAGTGTAATCGATGGAACCAATGCTGAACAGATAATTGACCAGTCTGATGTCACTAAGGATCAGATATTATCAATATGTGAAAACGGCAATACAAAAAATTTCGACAAAATATCATATTCTTATGAAAGCCGATCTGACTATGATACCGGTTATCATGATGAAAAAAACGTCGAAGTTTATGTCGATAATATTCAAGATACAGCAATACAAAAAATAAATGGCGGATATTATAGTGACGATGGAAGTATAGTGTACAATAATAATTATACCGAATATTTCTATCATGACACTGCAGCGGGAATTAGTGAATCTGATAGCAATGATATAGGCAACGGCAAAAAAGTATTCTACTCCTTCGAAAATGATGATTTGAATTTTACAATCAAGGATGCTACAGTTGAAGGAAAGGAGCTTTTTGAAAATCTTGATAACTGGGATATTACAGGTTTTGAAGAATATCTTGGCAGAAAATGTGCAGTTATAAGCGGAACATCAGATATTAAGATCAAATATGAGAGCTTTTCTGAACAAGAAGAAAACTTTGATATATGCACGTGTGAATTTACAATTATGATCGATTATGAAACAGGTATATGGATGAAAAGTGACATAAAACATACGAATTTTGATTTAGCACATTATACATTCACAATTACTGATTTAGCTCTCGAAGATGATGCAAAATCACTGCCTATGTCAAAGGAAGAATTTAAACAGTATGCACTTAATGACTGTGTTAAACTTGTATGTGACGAAAACGAACAGAAAAGTTCAATCGAAGCGGTTAATGAATCTGATCTTGATTTCCTTGATTAAATTATAGATAAGTACTCAATTATCATATTCTGTTCAGAAATAAGCATGGAAATTTGTTTTACCTCCCAGATACCCGGGAGGTAATCTTTTTTCGTAAGGGCTGGGTTTAGTTGACGCTTACAATTATTCTTATCAAACTGTATAAGAATCCTTCTAGACCTCTGTGTCCGTAGACCTTGCACTTGTTAAGCTCTTTTCCAATCAGCATACGCTGCATTGCAGTATGTATATTTTATCATATCTCACGGGCTGAAATCAACGTATCTGCGTGAAATGTAATTTTGCGGTAGGGGAGAGCTGCTTAATTTGATGTGTGCCATGTAATATATATAGCTACTTGACAAAGATAAGGGGTGAAAGAAGAAAGTGCAGAGTTAAAAATAGTAAAAAGTCTCCGCAGAGCAATACATTCTGCGGAACATTATTTATTGTTAAATATAAAAATAAGTGGTTGACAGTTTTTTGTCAAAAAAGCAAGCCCACAAATGCCTATTTTAAGCCATTTGTGAGCCCTGATTTTTAGGCGAGGGGAATTGAAAAAGGAGAAAGGCTTTTAGTGGTTTTTGCTAAAATGCGAAAAAGGCTGTATTTCGCGGTATTTTACGATTTTGCTTTTAGCAGCTTCAAGTGTTTTTTGGCAGCTTTTGGTACAAATAAGTGGTAAACAAGTGGTTGGAATACGTTTTTTCTAAAAAATTGGATCCGAATTGCCACAATTTTCTTCAAAAAAACTGTATGTCAAAACCGACTTTTTGTCACGAAAATCTATCCGCGAACATTATGATTATTTATAATATTCAGCATACCATTGAGCGAATTTTCTCAGACCTTCACGGATACCGATCGTAGGACGGAAGCCGTAGTCATCCTCCAGAGCCTTGCTGTCCGCATAGGTCACAGGCACATCACCTGGCTGCATTCCAACAAGCTCTCTGTGTGCCTCAAAATCATAGTCAGCTGGAAGAACACATGCGTTCACAAGCTCCTCCTGCAATGTGCTAATGTAGTCAAGCAGGTTCTCAGGAGTACCGCCGCCGATGTTATACACTGCATAAGGGGGGAGGGGGAGTCCGTCCTCGCCATTCTGCTTCTTCGGAGCTCCTTGCATTACACGATAAACTCCTTCAACAATATCGTCAATATAAGTGAAGTCACGTTTGCAGTTACCATAGTTGAAGATCTTAATAGTTCCGTCTTTTGCTAATGTGTTAGTAGCGGAATAATAGAACATATCGGGTCTGCCCGCCGGACCGTATACTGTGAAGAAACGCAGACCTGTAGACGGTATGTTGTAGAGCTTTGAATAAGCATGAGCAATAAGCTCGTCCGACTTCTTGGTCGCTGCATATAGCGATACAGGATTGTCGACCTTATCGTCTACACTGAATGGCACTTTCTTGTTTCCGCCATATACAGAAGAAGATGAAGCATATACCAGATGCTCCACAGGATTATGACGGCAGGCTTCAAGGATGTTGTAAAAGCCTATGATGTTTGACTCAATGTACACATCGGGGTGGTCGATAGAGTAACGAACACCTGCCTGTGCAGCTAAGTTGACCACAACGTCAAAGTGATATTCAGCAAACAGCTTCTCTATAAGTGCCTTATCGCCAATTGAGCCTTGAACGAATATGTGTCTGACAGGGGAGACCTCCGCTGCTTTTTCAATCAGCGAAAGGCGATACTCTTTCAGACTCGGATTATAATAGTCGTTCATGTTATCAAGAGAAACGACTGTGCCAGAGGACATTTCTTTCAACAACCTCATGACAAGGTTTGCACCTATAAATCCTGGAGAACCTGTCACAAGTATAGTCTTGCCGTTCAAGTCAATTCGTTCTTTACACATATCTAATCCCTTCCTGTGAAACACTCCTGAGTCATATCTCACGGTCTATCTCGTCGCTCAGTTCACAATAAATACAGTCCTGGATATTCTTCTGTTTGATATCTAAAAACTCGGCAGGATTGAAACAGCCTTCCTCTTTACATCTGCCAAAAGCATCCACGGCATACTCATAATCTTCCGTATTGAATATCCAGACCAATTGACCGTCAACATCACAGATTTCACCGAATCTGTCTGGATTGCTGTCAAGCATAAAGATCATCTTTCTGGATTCAAATTTCGTAGTTTTCCTGTTGATGATCCGTCGGTCAAAGTCAACTTCTACTTCTCGCTTTTCCGCAATGAACTCCAAAGCAGCGATTAGTTTGTCAAGCCCATCTTGATTACATTTCAAGTTGATCGAACAGCGGCTGGTTCTCTGCATCCTTATCATTGTATTTCCTCACAGTACAGATCTGCGATACATATGCAGTAAAATATCAGTCTCTGCGGAAAAGGTCTCTTGTATATACCTTTTCTGCCACATCATCAAGTATAGAGTCATATCTGTTAGCTACGATGCAGCCGCATTTCTTCTTGAACTTTTTCAGATCGTTGACAACAAGAGAACCAAAGAATGTACTTCCGTTTTCGAGTGTAGGCTCGTAAATTATAACGGTAGCGCCTTTTGCCTTGATACGCTTCATAACACCCTGAATAGAGGACTGACGGAAGTTGTCGGAATTTGACTTCATTGTGAGCCTGTACACGCCCACAACAACTTCCTTCTGCTTGCTTTCCTGCTCAGCAGAGTAGTCAGCGCTGTTGCCGTAAGTACCTGCGATCTCCATGATACGGTCAGCAATGAAGTCCTTTCTTGTTCTGTTGGACTCAACAATAGCGGACATCATATTCTGAGGAACGTTCTGATAGTTAGCAAGAAGCTGCTTTGTGTCCTTTGGCAGGCAGTAGCCGCCGTAGCCGAAGGAAGGATTGTTGTAGTAATCGCCCACACGAGGATCAAGACAGATGCCTCTGATGATATTTGCAGTTTTTAGTCCCTTGACCTCTGCGTAGGTATCAAGCTCATTGAAGTAGCTGACACGAAGTGCAAGATATGTATTAGCGAACAGCTTTACAGCCTCTGCTTCAGTTGTAGCCATAAAGAGAATATCAATATTGGGCTTAATAGCACCTTGCTGTAAAAGTGCAGCAAACTCCTCAGCAACCTTCATATTAGCTTCATCAGAGCCAACAATGATACGGCTTGGATAGAGATTATCATAGAGAGCCTTGGATTCGCGAAGAAACTCAGGACTGAAAATGATATTGTCCATGCCCAGCTTTTCACGAACCTGTGCTGTGTAGCCGACAGGGATCGTGGATTTGATGACAATGGTGGGCTTATTCTTCTTTTTGCCTGTTACTGTCTTAATGAGGGAAAGCACTGCTTCAACAGCAGAGCAGTCAAAGAAGTTGGTCTTGGGATCATAGTTCGTAGGTGCAGCAACGATGATGAAATCCGCATCCTTGTAGGCAGATTCGCCGTCGGTTGTAGCTTTGAGGGAAAGCTGACGCTCTTCATGCTCTGCAAGGTACTGCTCGATGAAGTCATCCTGAATAGGGGACTTCCAGTTGTTCAGCTTCTCGACCTTCTCCGGAACGATATCCACAGCTGTTACATCGTTGTGCTGAGAAAGCAGAACTGCGAGGGACAGTCCAACGTAACCTGTGCCTGCTACGGCAATCTTTTTTCGCACTACAGTTGCAGGCTCAGTTTCATCGTCAAAAAACAGTTCGTTTATGTCAAATTCAAGAGATTCTGACAGTGCGAGCAGTTGATCTACAGAAGGTGTGAAATTAGCAGATTCAAGACGAGATAAAAGTGAACGATTGATTCCCGTCATTTCAGTGATTGCACTTTGTGAGAGTTTTAATGCCTTCCTTTTATTGGCAACAGTTTCAGCCAGTTTCTCCAAAGAAAGATGCTTCATATGTTTTTTGCCTCCCAATTCATGATGTTATTATTAGTAACAGCACTTCTTATAATTGCTGTAATTTTATTATATCACTTGTGCGCTTTACTGTCAATGAATTAGGAGGCATATAATGCTTCTGATAATAAAATTTACATGATATTCATATCTGAGTTTTATTATGTAAGTGCAAAATAGTCCGCATTTTCCCATCTACCTTCCTATCCCGTATGATAAAATCCAAAGAACTCCATTCAACAATTTTGGATAATCCAAAATACTCCATAGACTAAATATAACTAGAATAGAGTTGATTAGACATGGGCAGTATGATGCAGAAGAAAACGAAAGAGATTTCAACGATAAAACATGTAGTCCGACTTCAGCAATGGACGGTACAGATGCAGGATCAGCAGACAAGTGGAAGTACTGTAACAAATAAGAAAAATGTATTAAATCACAGAACGTTTTTATTATATATAATTAACTTTACACAATCTCTTGCGTTTCTTATCAAAATATGATACAATAATTTATGATTATGCTGCGATTCTTTCTTCGCTCAAATGGTCGTATTAATCAATAATTCACATCGGGTGATAAACGACTTAACATTGATGGCGTTTTTGAATATGTTGCTGATTAGGAATACATCATTAGATTTCATGGGAATGCAACGAATTAATCATCTTATGTTAATACGCAAAGTATTGATAATTAAAGTGCTGCTACTGTACCTAAGAAAAGGAGTGGTTTTATTATGGATAGCATCAATATACAAAATGATTTTGAAAAATATGATAATGAAATAAATATGCATCCGTGTTATTTATTTTTGGGTGCCGAAACTGATGAAACGGTATTGACTGATAAGATTGTAAATAAACGCTGGTCAGGTATAATCTCAAATTTAGATAATACAGAAATATCTGAACGTTTTAAATCAAATAATCGCGAAGTTATCATTGTACAGTCTAAGTCTGAAATAAAGCCTAATACTGTGAATTTGCCGTTTATATCTTTGAAAGCACTTATTCATATTGACTCCGAAGACAGCGAAGAAGAACAATGTAATGATTTTCGAGATGAATTTAGAGATATTCTTCAGAGAATTATGCATCCTATGGATTCTTTATATGTTATTGGTTATTCTGAAATAGATTTTAATATAAGATGTTTTAATAAGAATATTTGTAAAAACTCCATTACATTTTTTGGAATGAAAACGGCAAATCTGAGTGACATAGCTGTCAATTATAAAGATAAATATGGTTTCAATTACGTTGAGAGCTCTCTTGATAGTGTGCTAATTGAAGAGAAATTCGAAGACAACAGTTTGTTATCAGATAATGAAGATTCAGTATTATTTTATATTAATGGCAAAGTTAAAGCAATTCAACAGTACGAATTGATGAGTACTCGTAGCTATATTACTTTAGCCAATAGATTCGATTTTGAGGTTATGCTTCCTACAGGACTAGAGTTAAAGAAAAGTTATTTCATTAAATATCTTAAGTCTAGTTCGAACGCTCAACCGCAATGGTATGGTTATGTAGGAGAAGAGCCATTTGCTGTCAAAAGAAACTTTCAGGATGGTTTGCAGTCTATCATAGAATGTGCTCTTAATGGTGATATCATGCCAGATGGAAAAAAATATGATGTTAAAAAGCCTATTATTTTAACAGGTGCACCATTTACAAGTAAAACAGTTACTCTTGGAGCTATTGCATATAATATTTACTCTGCTAAGAAGTATCCAGTATTATATATTAAAGAAGATCTATTGTCTCTTTCTAATGGCGAAATGTTTGACAATCTTGTGACTCTTAGATGACATTCTTAAACTAAATTCTGATGAGAAAACAAAGGTCAGAAATTACTTTCTTACTAATGATTTGCAGCGACTTTTAAATAACGCATTGAATGATGCTGTGGGAAAAACACTGTCTATTCAAGATTTAATTAAACGTGTACTAGAAAAAGAACAAACGACGATTGATGTATTAGGTCGATCTTTATCTAAAAATAGATTTAAAATACCTTGAATTATTCATAAAGCGTCATTCCATATGTCACAACCACATATGACACATGATGAAAGGAACAATTATCACCAACAGTTATATTACGTGGGTTAATTAACGTACTGGATCTTAAAAGAAACATTGAGTCTTGATTCCTAGAATAAATCTTTAGTAAAAATGTGTAGATACTCATTTTGATCTTGCAAGCCTCTGTAAAAAATCAGCCTCCTGTGATATTAATTCTATTTTATCACAGTTTGCTGACTTTTTACAGACTTTTTTTCAGAGGCTCGAATAGGACGGTCAGATACTTTTCAACATCCATACCGTTAGTAATCGTATGAGTTTGGATAATCACTGCAGTCTTTACCGTAAGCTGTCATCATCGGCAGTGGCTTATAGTGAACATTTGTTGTCACGCCTGTTTCTGCCATTTTTACTATGAGCGCATTACGCTGTTCTTCAGAAATACCCGGAATACGCACAAGATAAAGGTGATTAGAACTATCCATCATATCTGTGTGGTGAACAAGATGAGATATACCGAGTTCATCACAAACTGCATCGTACTTCTTGATGATTTCTGTTCTGCGTTCAAGAAGATTCTTGTACCTGTCAAGCTGTCCAAGTCCGATCGCAGCCATAATATCGGTCATATTGCATTTATACCATGCACCGATTATGTCGTACTCCCAACAACCGCCGTTGGTCTTTGCAAGTGCATCCTTGTTCTGACCGTGGAGCGATAAGAGTTGGTAAAACTTGTATATTTCTGCATTATCAATGCCGTTTATAGGTCTCCATGTAGCAGCTCCGCCCTCTGCGGTTGTAAAGTTCTTCCAAGTTTGTCAGTAGGGATTGCTCAATCGGCGGAGAATGAAAATCCCGATTTTACGCCATTTTCTTAAAATCCGGTATTTTTGGATAGTTCCGAGCGAGGGATAAAGTTCTATTTTTGAAATGTTCATTCTGGCAGAATATCCCCTTATCAGAGGGATAAATGAAAAACAGCCCACCAGGTATGTCTCCGTCTTACGAATTATATCGTAATTTGGAAACATACCCAGTGGGCTGCTTCATTATTTACTTTTATGTATCTTTTGAATTATCGTGCATTTTACTTTTCTTTTGATTCCATTCTTCTTTTGCTCTCCATCAATTCATTCATTGTGATCCGGGCCGTTCTATAGTGTGACATCTTACCGTGATAAATAGGTTCTTTCATAATATAATAGACTTTAACCGGAGTCCCAACTTCATTTTGACTTCTAACCCATTCTACAAATGATTCCAGGCCTTCCTGTCCATTATTGTAATTAAATCTAATCTCGTCAGTGAGTCCCCCAGCAAATTCTCCATGTTTTAAAGGACATCCGCCTGATACCCACACAAAATGCGTACATATCATTGTATCCATTGCTCCGCCATCAATATCGTCATAATACTTATTAAAAGCGTGAAAACTAAAGCTTCTGGTTTTCTCATCGAAAAACCAATCTTCATTACCTGTTAATGCCACTTCATATATAACTTGAAGATGATTACCTCCTAGATTAAATGTATCAACACACTTAGGAATATTACCGTTTTCAATCGAATTACAGTATAACTTTTTATTGCTCGCTACTTTGAAGCCGTATAGAATCATTCTCTAACCACCTTATTAATGTGAAATTTGTAAGTCTCTCTATGTAGTCATAAAAATCGCTATGAATAATATACTTAAAAAAGATGTTATTAATGGCACTCTCATTAGATAGTCCGGCATGAACATATGTGCAACGTATTTTATAACACAAGTCAATATACTCTTTATTTACAGAACCGCCGAAAACCTTGTTTATTAACCCAATAATCCGCTCCACTTTATTATCACTTATCTCTGGGTACAAATTAGAAAGTGTTTCTAAAGCAATAATATAGTATGTAATTGCTTGAAACGGGTTATCAAATTTCTTCAGTCCATTAACGTACATAGAAGAAGCGTTCATGAACACTTCTTTATAATCTTCCGATAAGTTACTAAATGAATCATATAAATGCTTGATATCTGCTGGAACGATACTATTATTGATTTTGTCTGTTATGTAGTCTTCTTTATTATAATCCCTTGAAATAATATATAGGTCCCCAGGTTTCTGTTCAGAATACAATTGAGTCTTGGAATCAAGAGCATAAACAGGAGTACGTAAAAACAGTTGCAATAAAGTCAGAAGGGTTGTGCATCTTCTTTCGATAAATGAAAAAGTTTCATAATAGCCATTATTAAGCTGATATTGATTATATTGCATTTCGCATAAAGCAACCTTGTAATCTTTTCTATCCGGCTGCGAAATACCAAAATCAATCCTCAAATCACCAAAATCATATGAACCTGAGTAATCGGCATCCCACAAGGCTATTTTATGCAAAAAGTAATTGCTAGTGATTCTTGAATCATCAATATTATTCAATAATGTTTGAATGTAATCAGAAAAAAGGTTGGTTATCTTTTTGGCATCCTGTACTGTATGCTTATGATCAATAATGTCCTTTTTTATAAATGTTCTTCCGGTTATTTCTTTTTTCTTCCAATCGATGCAATACATATTGAAAATTGATTCTTTCAATTCTTCATGATATAATATTTCCCCGATTGATTCAGTTAGTTTTTTAAGATGGTCTTGACCGCATATTATAGTTGCAACAGGATAATCTATTACATAATTAGTGAGTTGCGTTTCTTGAATTAGAATAGTGACAAGCATATCAATTTTATCTAATGTAAAATCGGCGATGGAATATTTGAACATCCGTCCTATTTCATCGTCAGTATTGCATACTTCAATAAAAGCTTTTTCTCTTTCCATTCTTAACACCTATTACTCAAACTTCATTTTAGCCCTATATGCGGAGCTTATTCACTCAGCTTCAGTATATCATATGAACTACACTATGTCAAGATTTCTCTTTTTTAATTCTACAAATAATATGGTTAGAGATTACTATTATTCATTAGGTTGTTTTTTTAGAAACCCGAAATGCCGTTGTAAGGTCGAATACGACCATATCTCGGTCAGGCACAGCTATGCCGCGTATACGGTATGTGGACTTCATATCCCAGCCGCAGGTCTGATATATAAAACGTACCATATCCATGCTTTTGAGCTCATAACTATCGTGTGAAGTATCCTCTGGCAGCTGATGAGCTCCGCTTGACTGATAGCTGCACTTCTCAACAGCCAGCTTTCCATTCTCCGGATCTAACAGAAATCTGAAATACTGCGGTAAGCCAATAGCTTTCAGAGCTGTCTTGAATACAGTGATCCGTCCATATGCAACCGAGAAGCTGATTCCAAGATCAGCATTCTCCCATGATAGGTTCTCCATCTGACACCTCCTCTTCTACGTCAGGGTATACTACGCTCGTAGAATTCGCAGTGGCAGAATTATCATCAAGAGTCAGCTGCTGCCCGACCTGCTCGATCTCCACAGGTTTCTTGTCGCCTGTGAGCATAGCTACGTTGATATACCCGTTCTCGACTGTGACCTGTGTCTGTTTTTTATGCTCTTCCACAGGGACTCCGAATGTTCCGGCAATATCCTCGGAGTAGTATCCCTTCTTGTAGTCCACGGTCTCGTCGATCACTTCGCCCTTCTTTGGCTTTTCACGGAATGTCTCCTTCACGATCAGGTCGAAAACATAATAGGTCTCGCCCTCAAACTCGATCTTATAGCCCAGTATCTTATAACGGCACTTAGAATCCCAATGCATGAGTTCATACAGCTTATCCGTAAAATCGGGGCAGGTCATCTTACGGCTCTTACGCTTATCCGGCTTGGCTATGCACCAGCGCAGAGCATCCTTGTCGTTCTCCTGACAGCCCTTGACCGCAAACTTTTTCTCGTCCTCGCAAAGCAGCAGCTGTACAAAGACCACATCTTCCAGACCGTTGATGCAGGCGGTATTGAACGTGATACTGCCTTTTCTGATCGTAACAGCCGGATCACGCAGGTGTGCAAACAGTTCCTTGCGGACAACCACAAAGTTATAGCTTCCGAAAGCCTGTTCAAGCTCTCTTCTTCGGAGTTCCTTTTCGGTAGTCAGTTCTTCGAGCGCCATTTCTTCACTCGTCGGCATCATCTGCTCGGTCATATCCTAAGTCCCATCCTTCCATAATTGTTTCAGCTTCTTTCATCAGCTCTGCAAGAGTTTCTGAAGATAGTGCATTCATTTCTTCTATAACCTTTGCCGGTCTGAGAACATCCCAGTCACCACTGTAGTGCTGCTGTGACAGCAGATGTCCGCGTGCAATCGATACGATCGGAGTTCCGAAACCTGCACCCAGTGACGGCGGATAGACTCTCACAGTTTCCTGAACCACGATCTGCTCCTCATCCTCATTTTCCGGGACGATGACCTGCTCTACAGTTTTCGACACTACGGGTTCATCCAGTTCAAATAAAAGGAGCTTATCAGAGCCATTGCTGCGGAATTCTCCCTTAAATCTGTACTTGCCTTCATCCTCCCACGACATCAGGCTGAATAAGACCTTAGCCAGTCCACGGCAGCTCATGCTGTTCACGATCCACTTATCTTCTTTCAACCTTCCCCAGTGGATCGCATTTGGATTATCGCTCTCACAAGGGCGGATCGCGATACAGTTATTCACAGTGTTGATAAGCAGTTCTACGTACTCCACATCCTCAAATTTCTTTAGGCACGCAGTACTAAAGCGCATCTTTCCGCCTGAAATCGTCAGAGACAGGTCATCAGAAGACGGAAAGAAATGTGAGCTGACACGCTGATATCCGTTCAGATTCAGCTTAAGGCCTGACTGGACATATTCTTCCTTTTCAATAACGGTCTGAACACTTTCACAGGCCTTCTGATAGTCCTCGGGAGAAAAGCCCTCCCAATTCCGGTCGATCGGAACATATCCTTTGAGCGCACCGTCCTCCACAACACTCAGCACGGGCAGGGCATGCTTTTTTCTTTTGTAAAATGCAGATGAACGGATAAGCTGGGCAGCATTGAATACTTCACGGCTGATGATAGCATCGTGATGATCGCGCTTTCTGTATTTCGGGAGCTTGCCGTCATTCTTTACTGCCTTATGCGTTTTGAAATCAGGCGTGTAAGTCTTATGAGCAAGGACATCGCCGCAATGACGCTCATTGTCTATAATTTGGGTTATCCATGAAGATTTCCACTCGGTATTGCCAAGCTTGGTCTCGCGCTGATAATCTGTCAGCAAATCCGCAATTTCCTTACTTGACCATCCGTTCACATACAGATTGTAAATGACTTTGACTGTCTCCGCCTCGGACTCGTTTATCACCAGTCCGCCGTCCTCGTCGTTATCATAACCCAGAAGCTCGGGAGTCAGGAAGATTCCGTTCTGGAAGCGGCGCTGGACAGACCAATTCATAATGAAAGACTTGGAGCGTGACTCCTCCTCTGCAACAGTAGCGAGGATCGTCAGAAGCATAGTGCCTTCTGCGCCCAATGTGCAGAGATTGTTTTCATCAAAACGCACACCGACGCCATAGTTTTTCAACTCCTGAACAATAGAGAGGCAGTCAACAACATTTCTGGCGAAACGGGCGATGGATTTCACAAGGATAAGCTGGACTTTTCCAGCTTTCGCATCCTCGATCAGAGACAGCATACCTGCACGGTGAGACAGTTCTGTTCCGGAAATACCTTCATCACTGTAGATGCCGGCAAACTCCCAGTTCGGATTCTCATTGATACGCTTTGTGAAATCATTGACCTGTAATTCAAACGAGGAAGTCTGTTCGTCATTCTGTGTGGAAACACGAACATAGGCAGCAACCTTCATCTTTCTGTTCTCAATATCAAGATCGCTTTCTTCATTTGCAGGGATGACTTCAATCTCTGAAGGATCGATTCCCTTGTATTTTTCCCTGATCTCGCCTTTATGTTCAGAATTTCTGATTCTGCGCTTTGACGCCTTCATTATTGCCCCCTGAGTGTGATGATTTAGCTGTTTCTCCTGGCATTATCCAATACCAGGTCTTCATTTTTCGATATGACTTAATGCCGAGTTCTATTTTGACTTCATTCATAGTTTTTTCTCCGATACGGTATTCTGCCATGAGACGCTTTATCTCCATAGCCTCCACCGCACCTTTCTCCAAAGCCATCTTTAAAAGAAAAGCTGCGCGCTCATGCTTATTGATTGGTAACTCTTCAATACTAGGCTCTGAATTACAAGATAAAACTATTCCGGGTCTCTCTGACGTACCAATCCACCTGAATCCTGTGGTTGGACGTATCTCAAATAACAGATCTGCCCCTTTAGATTCTAGGCTGTTCTTTACCTGCCTTACAATACGGACATCCTCGTCCTCAGAGCTTCTCTCTACCTGAAGAACACTGCGAGCGGCAGCAACAACATCTATACTGCCTAGTCCACGATACAGATCCTTTGCACCTTCATTTTTACTGAAGTGCCCAATCAGTACAACAGCACATTTATATGTTGACGCCCACATTCCAATGCGGCGCATCAGTTTTCTTGCTTTTCCTGCCATCTGGAGGTCAGAATCATTACCGATATATGATTGAATCGGATCAATAACCACAAGACGAGGATTCCATTCGATAATAGCTCTACGGATTCGCTCATCATCAAGAGTCAGTCCATTGTAGACTTCTTCATCAATAAAAGCTATATTCCGGCAGTCGGCACCCGCGGCAACAAGTCTTGGTTTTATCGTATCCTTAACTCCATCCTCGGAACACTGATAAATGACCCTCTTCGGAGAACCAAATGATCTGCCATCAGGAGTTTGACCACCTTTTGAGAGTTCTGCGATCAAACTCATCATCAAGCTTGACTTTCCGCAGCCGGGATCGCCTTGCAGAAGTGTGATTTTACCAAGAGCAATATACGGCTGCCACAGCCAGCTGACGGGAACCGCTGATATGTCACTAAATAAAGTTAGTATTTTCGATTCCACAGTATTGCACACTCCCGTCTCAGTCATCATTATTTCATCTTCAATTATACAGTATGTAAGGATATCTTACAACGAACCAATGGATAGAATAATAGCGGTTTATTAGAACCAATAGATAGAATTATCTCTTAAGATGGTGCAATAGTAGGGAGAAAAACAACCGCCATCTTAAAATTCAGAAAACAGCTTGCTATGTGTTCAACATGATGGTAATATATATACTGCCATGCGGGCCATATAGAAAGGCTGAATTATATGGATGCAAAATTTGATTTAATCGGTATGCGGATTAAACTCTTTAGAGAAGACAATGGTTTATCGCAGGAGGAACTGGGAGACAGAATTGGCATTTCGAATAGACACTTAAGCAAAGTTGAAACGGGTGCCAAAAACCCAAGTCTTGAACTTGTACTGAAAATAGCTAATGCTCTAAAAATCACTGTAGACGACCTCCTCACAGATTATCTTACAAATTCCAATGAGGAGCAGAACACAGAATTGCTGACTTTTTTCAGTGACTGCACTCCCGCAGAAAAAGCTATCCTCATGGATATGCTCAGACACATGAAAAAGCTCCTTCAGGAGCACGGAATCTAAAACAAAAATACTGCCCGCATAGGCAGCAGAGCATCCGGATCAGGTCTTGGGTGCTTCTGCTCTCTACGCGGGCAGTATTTCTTATATATTCTTCATTCGTCGGCTTTCAGCGCATAGTACAGCTTGGTGATGTATTCAGCCAGTTCAACGCTCATATTCATCACAACCGATTTGCCAGAGATATTATCCAGCATTTCCTTGGCGGATGCAAAGATATCTCCCATATCAGAATCCGAATGATCAGTTTGATCTTCTTTCATAAAGGTCACCGCTTCATCGATCAGTTTTGCAAGGTGTTCACCTTCAAGCACTGTCTTCAGCGAAATCGCATCCTGAGAATTGGCAGGATCCGGAAGCTTCAGCACAATACCTTCGCTGAGGATAGCAGCCAGCTTTTGCTCGGCATCCTCGCATCTGACGAGATATGTCCGGAGCAGAATTGCGATAATACGATCTCCGAAAGGAATGTCATCAATGCTCACAGAGTAAAATGGATGTTTCATTTTATGTACCTCCTACGTGGGTTTCTTTTGCTTATCAGCTTACTACAAAAAAATTTACATTGCAAGAGGTGACAGAAAAGTTTGTAATAGCATTACAAAAACGATGCCCACAAACTATGCTTTCAATCGGCAAATTATCTATGCCATTTGAAGCCGTAGTAAGTGGGCATTATGTTCATTTATAGTATTCAGCGTACCACTGTGCGAACTTTCTCAGTCCTTCACGGATACCAATCGTCGGTCTGAAGCCATAGTCATCTTCAAGGCCCTTGCTGTCAGCGTAGGTAACAGGAACATCACCGGGCTGCATTCCAACGAGTTCTCTGTGCCCCTCAAAGTCATAGTCTTCGGGTAGAACACCAGCGTTCACAAGTTCCTCCTGAAGTGTGCTGATATAGTCAAGCAGGTTCTCAGGAGTTCCACCGCCGATGTTATACACAGCATATGGAGGAAGCGGAAGTCCGTCCTCGCCATTCTGCTTCTCAGGTGCTCCCTGCATTACTCTGTACACGCCTTCAACAATATCATCAACATATGTGAAGTCACGCTTACAGTTACCATAGTTGAAGATCTTGATCGTTCCGTCTTTGGCTAATGTGTTTGTTGCACTAAAGTAGAACATATCAGGTCTTCCTGCAGGACCGTATACTGTGAAGAAGCGCAAACCCGTAGAAGGGATATTGTAAAGCTTGGAATAGCTATGAGCAAGAAGCTCGTTGCTCTTCTTGGTAGCCGCATAAAGGCTTACCGGATTATCCACCTTGTCTTCAGTACTGAACGGAACCTTCTTGTTTCCGCCATAGACAGAGGAACTTGACGCATACACAAGATGCTCCACAGGATTATGACGGCAGGCTTCAAGAATGTTATAGAAGCCAATGATGTTTGACTCAATATACACATCCGGGTGGTCGATGGAATAACGAACGCCTGCCTGTGCTGCTAAGTTAACCACTACATCAAAGTGATACTCTGCAAACAGCTTATCTATCAGCGCTTTATCGCCAATTGAACCTTTGACAAATACATGTCTGACGGGAGAAGTGATCGCAGCCTCCTTGATCAGAGAAAGACGGTATTCCTTCAGTGCCGGGTCATAGTAGTCATTCATATTGTCAAGGGAGACCACTGTGCCGGATGACATTTCTTTCAGCAGTCTCAGCACAAGGTTTGCACCGATGAATCCGGGAGAACCGGTCACAAGGATGGTCTTGCCGTTCAAATCAATTCTGGTTTTGCTCATATCTTAATCCCTTCTGAACAGATCTCTTGTATAAACCTTTTCTTCTACGTCATCAAGAATAGAGTCATATCTGTTAGCAACGATACAGCCGCACTTCTTCTTGAACTTCTTAAGGTCGTTTACAACAACAGAACCAAAGAATGTGCTGCCGTTTTCAAGTGTAGGCTCGTAGATAATAACAGTTGCTCCTTTGGCCTTGATGCGCTTCATAACGCCCTGAATGGACGACTGACGGAAGTTGTCAGAATTGGATTTCATTGTAAGTCTGTACACACCCACAACGATCTCCTTCTGCTTGCTTTCCTGTTCAGCGGAGTAGTCAGCACTGTTGCCGTAAGTACCTGCAATCTCCATGATACGGTCAGCAATGAAGTCTTTTCTGGTCCTGTTTGACTCAACGATAGCAGTCATCATGTTCTGAGGAACATTCTGATAGTTTGCAAGAAGCTGTTTTGTGTCCTTGGGCAGACAGTAGCCGCCGTAACCGAATGATGGATTGTTATAGTAGTCGCCCACACGAGGATCAAGACAGATACCTCTGATGATATTTGCGGTATTCAGCCCCTTGACCTCTGCATAGGTATCCAGTTCGTTGAAGTATGATACTCTGAGAGCAAGATATGTATTAGCAAACAGCTTAACAGCCTCTGCCTCAGTTGTAGCCATAAAGAGAATATCAATGTTTGGCTTAATAGCGCCCTGCTGTAAAAGTGTGGCAAACTCCTCGGCAGCCTTCATGTTAGCTTCGTCAGAGCCAACAATGATACGAGAGGGGTAAAGGTTATCGTAGAGTGCCTTGGATTCTCTGAGAAACTCAGGGCTGAATATGATATTATCCATGCCCATTTTCTCACGCACCTGTGCGGTGTAGCCGACAGGGATGGTGGACTTGATAACAATAGTAGGCTTTTTCTTCTTTTTGCCAGTTACATCTTTTATGAGGGAAAGAACTGCTTCTACAGCGGAGCAATCGAAGAAGTTTGTCTTCGGATCGTAGTTTGTAGGTGCAGCCACGATAATGAAATCAGCATCCTTGTATGCAGATTCGCCGTCTATTGTGGCTTTAAGGGAAAGCTGACGTTCTTCATGCTCTGCAAGATACTGCTCAATGAAGTCATCCTGAATCGGAGATTCCCAGTTATTCAGCTTCTCCACCTTTTCCGGTACGATATCCACAGCGGTAACATCGTTGTGCTGTGCAAGCAGAACTGCGAGGGACAGTCCGACATAACCGGTACCTGCTACAGCGATCTTCTTGCGTTCAATCGGCGCTGACTCCACTGCGTCATCTTCCAGAACATCAGCATTGTCAAAACCAAGGACTGTGCTGAGTGCAAGGAGCTGATCTACAGACGGTGTATAGTCTTCACTTTCCAGTCTGGAGATGATTGAACGGTTGATGCCTGTCTTTTTTGACAGGGTAAGCTGCGACATCTTGATTGCCTTTCTTCTGCTTACAACAGTCTCAGCAAGCAGCTTCGAAGATAAGTGCTTCATAAGTACCTCCTATGCAAAGTGTTACCACTAGCAACACTTGTGATTTCTAATATGATGATATTATTATAGCAGATGTTATGCAAAAAGTCAATATATACGTTGCCAAATATGAACTAATAAAAACAATTCAGTTTATATATTGTGACGTCTGTGTTGCTAATTGTAACACAAAATAAAAATGCCCACTAAGCTACTACCGAATTCATTCGGCAGTTGCTCAGTGGGCGGAGTTTTTTTATATTTGATAATCAGACAATGTTGCAAACGTCTTAATCACAGACTGGAAGAAACACTGGTATAAATGATCAAAAGAACCTTTTGTATCTGCATCATTTAATGCCGCCTTATAATCCCGTTTCTTATCACCAGAAAAGAATATCGGTGCAATATCCCGCTTTAGCAGCATCATATTTGCAAAGCAACGTGATGTTCGTCCGTTTCCATCACGAAAAGCGTGTATTACAGTTAGTCTATGATGGATTTGCGCTACTCGTTCAATATATGTGCTAATCGGAAGCGATTCATAATTATCCATCAAATCCTTGATTTCCATATCAAGATTCTTCATCTCTTGCGGAATATCAAAGAAATCTATGGTTTCAAATTTCGCTCCTATCACTAACGTATTTGTTTTTCGGAAACAGCCACCGTATTCCGGAAAGGGGGCAGTAATATAAAGCTGCTTATTTATGTTCTTGGCATCATAGATTGTTATTGGTCCTTTGCACTCGTCAAATGCATAATCGTAAGCGAATGAAAGGCCAGCCACTTCAATGATATTCTGATTACCTTCAGTACAGTATTCACTATCCTGTTTCTTTAGCCGTAGATCTACGACAATCTGAGCTGCTGTCTCCTCATCGATATCCACGCCTTCCATTCGGCTATCCTGAAACACATATTCTTGCTTAAACTTTAATAAAGCATGTGGCGTCGGCTCATATTTAAACATGGTCGTCATCGAATCTATTACCTGTTCATAAAGAACTGTATAGAACATACCCTTTTCGTTTCTCTTTGTCTCGGGCTTGAATTTTTTGCTCATCTTTTCTAAAGATACCGGATCAGTATCTCCTTTGATCTTATGCAATCTGTACGCTATTTTATTTAGACAAGCCTTGAAACTCACACCAAAATAATCAGCAATCAGCAATACTGAGTCAAGATCAACATATCCGTCTTTTTCATATAAGGCGACTTGTTTGATTAATTCTGGCGTCGGAATTAGCAACTCCGAAGCAAACTTCTCTGCATATTTTTCTATAGCGCTTTTTGAACCTAATATACAAGCAAACTGCTTATTTGAATCCTTCAAGAAGTGGCACAGTTCATGTGCGGCTGAATATCTTTGCCGAGTTATAGGCTTATTAAGATTTATGGCGATTATCGGTACATCCCCATCATCTTCAGCGGGAATGTATACTCCATCATATTTCTTAAATGGCCTAAATAAAAAAGGTATCCCTAAATCCGTTAGCATCTGAAAAGGATTAATCGGGAATGTGGGTGTAGAATTCTTAAAGTATTCCTTAAAGAACGTCGAAGCAAGTCGATCGGCAGACATGCCATTATTGGCTAAAACCTCATAATCATTTATCAAACCATACGCTCCTTCATTCTTTTCTTGAATTCAATCAGATTCAGTATTTCCCTCTGGTCAGCTTCATCAAGCTCTCCGAAACTACGTGCGAACATCTGAACCGGCATCTCTGTTGTTCTGCCATTCATGAGTTCGTCAACAGAAATCTGGAACAATTCGCTAAACTTAGCAAGTTCATCCACAGATACCTTACGTTTACCGGATTCTATTTCAACAATTGCTGTTCTATTTATTCCTATAACTTTAGAGACGTATTCCTGCGACAAATGCAGGCTCTTTCCTGCATCCCTCAATCTCTCATTTAAAGTTTTCATAACTTTTCCTCCTCTCTATGTCTGCCTCCTTATATATTATATACCATCGTGTTGGATTTGTCAACAAAAATGTTGGAATTTCCGACATTTGTATATAGAAACAAAAAAGCTACAGAAAGACAATCGTTTTAGCCCTTTTGCAGAAAAGCTATTTCTCGCTTGATTTATGATGTTTCGACCGCAATATCGTCCTCGGTGATCACCACACGCTGGATCTGTCCGGCGTTCTCGGCATTTACCTCACACCCGATGCTCTCTTCTATAGTCTGAAGCAGCAGATCCTCCTTGATCGTCCTCAGCTTGCAGCCATTTCCTTTCCGTCCCTCATGGCGTCCTCTGCAGGTCCATACCTTATGCTTGATTCCTTTCGGGCCGTTCAGTGTACGTCTTGTCATCGGTTCACCGCACTCGCCGCAGAATAGCTTTCCGTACAGGAAGTGCGGTCTGCCGCCAATTCTTCCGACCGCAGCCGTAACAGCTTTCTTTTGTCGTATGATCTCCTGCACGGTATCCCATGTTTTCCTGTCCACAATGGCTTCGTGATCATTTTCAAGATAATTGCTCTCATACGGCACTCTTTCATCCGGTTTCTTCGTCAGGAAATTCTTTGGAGGCTGCTTCTGCAGCAGCTTATCTCCCATATATGTCTCGTTCTGAAGGATATACATGATATTATTATGTGCAAGAGGCTGGCCTTTTTTCGTTCGGATTCCATAATCTGTCAGCAAGCGCCGGATCTCCTCAATGCTCTTGCCTTCAATATACATCTGAAAGATCATGCGGACCGCATCCGCATCCTTATTCGGTACAAGTTTGCCGTCAACACAGTCATATCCAAGGATACGGTTATTCCCAAGGTTATACTCTCCGCGCTTGAAGCGTTCCCTATATCCCCACCTGACGTTTTCCGAAATAGAGCGGCTCTCGTCCTGCGCGATTGCAGAGAGAAATGAAAACATCATGGAACAGGAAGGCTCGGCGGTATCCAGATTCTCCTTATCGAAATGAATATCAACGCCGTTACCGTGCAGAAGATTGGCATATTTCTGGCAATCCACGATATTTCGTGAAAATCTGGATATACTCTTTACAAGGATATAGTCCACCTTGCCGTTCAGCGCATCCTTGATAAGTCTCTGAAATCCCGGGCGGTTCGAGGCCTTGACACCGCTTTTCTCGTCACTGTATACTCCGGCAAAGTCCCAGTCATCATGCGCCTGTATGAGCCTTGTGTAATAGGAAAGCTGCGCCTCGTAGCTTTCTTCCTGCTCGTCCAGAGTTGTAGACACACGGCAGTAGGCCGCTACACGCTTCTTATGCTGATCTCTGATTCTGGGGATTCTTGTAATCTTCATTTCTTATCCCTGCCTTTCCCTTTACTTGTCTTTTTCTTTTCAGCTTTCCTCTGCTGCTGATTATAATAGCGCTTTGCAATTCTGCCCGGAAGATCCGAATCATAAAATACGTCTGAAGGAACCGTTGTCACAAGACCGCATTTCCAGAAAACTTTCATGGACCTGTCATCCGGATCAGGTGTTCCTTTCACTTCCAAAGCAATCAATTCCTTGGTGGTCCTGATGTGTTTTCCGAACTCAATATGGTCAACAAGATCATCCACCCACCAATAATCGACCTTTTTCATTCCGGGATATTCTCTTTTGTATCTCAGCATGATTTCTGCCTCAGAGCCGAATTTTGGGCTGTCAAGCTTCTTCTCTACAATGCCGGCGTCCAATGTGTGATAAGCATTGAGCAGTGCTTGATCAACAAAGCTTGCACGGATAATAAACTGCCGACAGGCATGCTCACCGATCTCGCAGCTCCATCCGCTTCCGGGTCTTTGTATCTTGATACTCCTCTTAAACAGTCTGGAACCGCAGATCGGACACACGAGTTTGTCGCCGAGCGGGTACTGATTGTTATACTTACCGGGCATATCCGGATGAGGTGTTCTTCTTAATGCAAAGATCTGCTTACACCGATTGAATTGCTTCCTGCTGATTATGGCTTGATGATGATTTTCAATATAGTAACTGGGCACCTCAGTGGTATCATTCTTTATTTGCTTATGTGTAATATGGCTTTCGCAGATGGTCTTTTGCAGGAGAATATCTCCACAGTATCTTTCATTCTGAAGCATTAACCGCACTGTACACATGGACCACGTTTCGCAGTTTTCTGGTGTTGGAACATGATTACTCTGTAAATGCTTCATGATCTTGTCGATGGACTCACCGTGCTCATACAGCGTGAATATTTCCTTCACAACCCTGGCCTGTTCCGGCACGATCTGGTATTCTCCGTTTTCATTCTTCTCGTATCCGTACAGTTTGCTCCAACGGGATCTTCCTTCCTCATAGCGTTTTCTGATACTCCATGTCGTATTCAGCGAAATAGAGCGGCTTTCCTCCTGTGCAAATGCTGCAAGGACGGTCAGAAGCATTTCTGAGAATGCAGTTCTGGTATCGATATGATTGCTTTCAAAGATAAGATGTACTCCGATCTCATTGAGGTGTCTGACAAACGTCAGGCATTCAAGGGTATTTCTGGCAAAGCGGGAAATACTTTTAGTTACGATAAGATCGATTTTTCCTGCTTCACAATCCCTGATCATTTTCCGGAATTGTTTTCGCTTTGAAACACTGGTACCTGTCATGCCTTCATCTGCATAGATTCCTGCCAGCTTCCAGCCCGGTCTGCTTTCTATCATATCAGTATAGGATCTGACCTGATTCTCGAAGCTGGTTCTCTGCTCATCATTGTCAGTAGACACACGGCAGTATGCTGCAACTCTCAGCTCTTTCGCAGTATCCGGTTCTTCAGGATTCTGCGGCTCAAGAATGATCTTCTCAATATTCATAATTTGCCCCTTTCTGAATGGGATCAACTGAGTATTATCCCTCAGCGTTATCCTATTATTGCGTAAAACAGCCGATATATCAAGTCATTTTGCAATCATAAATCGGAGAATAATCCCGATGTTTCAGCAGGATAACTGGTCAATATACAGAAAAAAGCGGCCTCCTGTAATCAGAAAGCCGCATAGTATTATTTATTATTCCGCACTTCTTCAACAAGCTTCGGAAACTGTGAAGGGTACCTCAGAAGATAGGCATCCCATAATTCTGCCTTGTGCCTTGGATCCTGTGAGTCCCGCAGCACACCGGAAGATAATGTTGTCACACTGCCGCATTTCCAGTGAATGCTAATCGTTCTGTCATCAATACCGCCTTTTTTCAGTTCAGAAGCCGTGTGGCTGTGCAAGCCAAAATCGATCCTTTCAATCAGATCATCCAGCCACCAGTAATCAATTTTACCGAATGATGGATGTTTTTCTTTTACCTGCAGGAGCAGTTCTGCATTTTCTGCTCTATCAGCATTTTTGCTATTTACGATACGCTTCACTTCTTCTAAATCAAGCGTTTCATAGGCTTTAAGAATTGCTTTTTCTACTTCCTGAAACTGTATTACGAATTCTCTGCATGCTCCTTCGCCCTCACAGCAGAAATGAGTATAACAGTTCTGGATCAACAGCTTTCTGTGTCGGAGAACATGCCCACAATAGGGGCAGCGGATAAACTCTGCATATGGATACTGCAGCGGCGTTGTTGATTTCTTCAGTTCAAGGATCACATTGCACCGTTCAAACTGTTTCCTTGATATAATGGGCTCATGGTGATTTTTTATATATACACTTGGCAGTGCTCCGTTATTCCGGCGTGAACGATGAGTGATATAATCCTTTACATAGTATTTCTGAGCTATGATATCACCAACATATTTCTCATTGGCTATCATGTAGTGGATCCTTGAATCGTCCCAAACCTTATCTTTTCCATCCGGTCTCGTATATCCTTTCTCATACAGTATCCTTGTTATCTCAGGAACAGATGTCCCGTGTTCATATAAATCAAAAATCAGTCTGACGGCCTCTGCCTCTCTTGGAACGATTTCTATATTATCGTTTGCTTCATTCTTTCGGCAACCGTAGCACCTTATCAAAAGCGGTTCACCGTTCTGAAGCCGTTTCCGTTTTCCCCATCTTACATTCTCCGAATGTGAATGGCTTTCTTCCTGGGCGAACGCCGCAAATACAGAAAGCAGTATTTCGGATGAGATCATATCTGTATCGATTCCTTCTTTTTCAAGTATTAATCGGACTCCAAGATCTCTGAGCTTTTTGATACAATTCAGTGCATCAAGCGTATTACGCGCAAATCGGGACAGTGATTTACAGATCACGCAATCTATAAGGCCTTTTTCACAGTCTTCAAGCATTCTGAGGAACTCCTTACGTCTCGCCATCATTGTCGCAGAGGTTCCTCTGTCGGCGTAGATCCCTACAAACTCCCAGCCGGGCTCTGAAGAAATCTTTTCTGTATATACTGCAACCTGTGTTTCGTAACTGGTAAGCTGCTCTTCAGACTTTGAGGAAACACGACAATAAGCACATACACGCAGCTTCGGCTTTGTGGTCCCGGAAATATCCTGATTGAGTATTCGCTTTATCTTTGTGCTTCCCACAGTTTTACCTCCTTTTCAGCGATCTTTTGCCCTTTTTCCATCAGATATTTTTCTTCAGCAGAGAATACTGATCTTCCACCTCCGATTGTCCCGTGTTTTATCAATTCCTGGACAATATCAAATAACTCGTGGCTTACGATGGCGGGATGATGCCCTTCAATAAGGATCTGATCGACAAAACCTTTATTTTTGACTCTTTTTTCCTTTCCGTTACTATCAATGATCGTACATTCTTTGTTGGATAGGAAATCACCCACATAGTTCTCACTGCGCAGAAGCAATGCCACAGTAGGATTTGTCCATACTTTTTCGCTTCCTTCTTCTCTTTCCATACGATTCATTTCATCTCTGATTTCAGAGTATGTGTGGCACATAGCAGCCATGTAGAAGGCCATTCTGACAACTTCTGCCTGATTTGGAACGATCACCCAGCCATGATTTTTTCCGTCAGATGTGTAGCCATATCTTGGAGGAGACCATGTTTCTCCTCGTTCAAGGTGTTTCATTCTGCTCCATGCCTGATTCTGTGATAAAGAAATGCTCTCTTCCTGCGCGATCGTTGCAAGTATACCGAGTATCAATTCTCCTGTCATAGTATCAGTATCAAGGTTTTCTTTCTCAAATAATACACGCACCCCAAGTTCCTTGAGATGTCTGACCGTTTCAACACAGTCTGCCATGTTTCTTGCAAATCGTGATATGCTTTTCGTCAGAATAAGATCGATCTTGCCATCCTCGCAATCCTTTATCATACGATTCAGTTCTTCACGGTTGTACATCTTTCTGCCGCTTTTTCCGTGATCACCGTACACTCCGACAAACTCCATTTCAGGATCTGAGTTTATCAGTCTTTCGTAATACTCGCATTGGACTTCAAATGAGCCGTCCTGAGTATCACTTGCTGTGCTTACGCGGCAGTATGCACACGCTCGTATTTTCTTGTTTTCCATAAATACCTCCTATCTGACCACCATCTTCTGCGGTCATCATATATTGGCATAAAACAGCATACATAGCAAGTCATTTCAGCAATTATTTTAAGACCACAGGAGGTATTTATTTCTTATGTAAACAGAGGGATGTTTCCCTCCGTTCAGAGTGATCACTCCTTGACAAAAGTACCCTTGTAGGTGTCATTGCCAATCTTGATAGTTGCTGTTACAGTACTTTCGGTCTTGGGCGCATCAGCAATCTGCACAGGTACAGGAGCATTTCCCCAGCCGTTCAGCCCCTTGCCCTTGATAGTAGTCGGGAAATCCTTGTAGCAGATATCGAGATCCACATTGCCGTTGATACCTGCAACCTTGCCCTTTTCACTGTGCTGCCAGATGCCGTAAGCACCGCTGTAATTGGTCTGATCGACCCAGTGCGCCAGCCAGATCGTATACCAGGACTTGATATCATCAGCGGTATGCGTTGCGAGAGACGAAGCAGAGCCGTACAGACCAACAAAATAGCCGGCGCTCTCAACCTTTTTGAGGAATGCTCGCATGATATCAGAGACCTGTTCCTTGCCGAGGTCGAACTGCTTCTTTTCCTCAAGGTCGAAGTACACAGGCATCTCGAACTGTTTTCCCTTGATGACGGAGAGGAACACATCGGCTTCCAGTTCCGCTTCCTCCGGAGTCATGGCGTAGGAGTACCAGTATGCGCCGACCGGAATGCCAGCGTCCTTTGCACCTGAGTAGTTCTGCTCGAACTTCTCATCCTTCTGCGATGCCAGTCTGCCGTAGCCGGCTCTCAGGATGGCAAAGCCGATCCCGTCTGCTTTGACCTTACCCCAGTCGATATCGCCGTTGTGTACACTTACATCAATGCCCTTCATATCCTCACCTCCGAAATACTTGTAGAAATCATCGGTCACAGTGCTGTTGCCATGCACTTCATCGCCGTACCACTTCTTGCCGGAACGGACATCAACATGTGTATACTGATATGCGGCTGTGATGTTTGCGATACCGCTGAAACCGATATCCTGCGCCTTGCAGCAGACAGTTTTAGAGGAAATTGGCTGTCCGCCCTGCCCGTAACAGCAGATATCTGCCGCATTGCCGAGTGTATGCTGTCCGGTACCGCTGCCCTTAACAGCCTTATCGTGCGCAGAACATCTGAAGCCGGAAGTCACAATGATCTTGGAGCAGTTCAGGGCGGTATAGAGCTGTTCGAGCTTTTTCACAAGCTCATCGCTGACCTCAAACTCATGCTCTTTCCCGCACTTGCAGCGGAACTCTTTTGCATTAAAATGCGGGGAAAGCTGTGTGGTATCCGAATACTCATATTTCTTGTTCATTTTCTTTTCCTTTCTGCGTAAAATCGCTGATTACGGCTTGACAAAAACGGTATACTAATGCTATAATGAGAAAAAACACGGAGGTGCATGAACAATGCCAAGAAAACCTGCAAACCCGAAAACCGATGCTGTAAAGAAAACGACACGTAAGAAGAAAGTTGAAGATGCAGTCGTTGAGGCTGCTGTTGCAGAAACTCCTGCTGTTGCTGATGCACCGGCTGCTGAGAAGCCTGTCAAAAAGAGAGGCAGAAAGCCTGCTGTAAAAAAGCCTGAGCCTGAAAAGCATGATATCGTAAAGGTTGCTACGCTTGCGCCCGGCGAACTGAAAGAGCTCATCAATGCTCCGGCGCCTACAACGCCGTTCCCGGCATCCGATGATCCGTCAAAGGATATTGCTCAGACTGCACGCAAGCCGAGAGCGAAAAAGGCGGACAAAAAGGCAGAGCCTGTTCTTTCCACACTTGTTCAGGTTGGAGATGCAGAGTACGATATAACGGATATCGCTGCAAAGGCATATAAGGCATACAAGTCCACACATAAGCGGAAGGCTGTAACAGAATTTCGTGTTTATGTCAAGCCCGAAGAGGGAGTGGCGTACTTCACTGTAAACGGTGAAGGTTCACCTGATTTCAAGATCAATCTTTAATACACCATCTCCTTTGTAATGCAGTCGAGTGATCGGCTGCATTACTTTTTACCGTCTTCCAATTCATCGATCATTTTCTGAATATCATCGTCAATGTGCTGCGCTCTCTTCTGAAGCACCTCAATAGCCTTTTTTATTGCAGGCGGATATGGGATTCCCATGAGCGAGGTGTTCTCAATAATGGAAAGCAGCTCATTCACACAGAAGCCGATGCAGGTCGCGTCACGGATATATGTGGTACCGATCATGATATCCATACGGACAGCCACAACCACCATGAGCAGAATGCAGAACTTCTTTGCAAGCCCAACCCAGCCTGCCTTTGAACTCAGTCTGCCGGTCTTGCTGTGCTTGCTTCTGCCCATAGATGCGGTGATCAGTCCGGTTGTGAAGTCAATCGCCATGAAAATGAGAAGTGTTGCCAATGCTGAATCCCACCCCCCGAGCAGCGCCGCAAAAAAGCCGCCGATCACCCCGGCGGCAGTACAGATATTTTCTTTCATTGTATCATCCTTTCAAAATGTCACATCCACTACCTTCACGGCGCGGATCATCGGACTGGTATTGTCGGTGATTGCTTTCCATGCAAGGTAATACTCTCCCGAAGGAATGTTACTGCACTCATGCAGTACATTGACATAGTTGCCCACAGTACCGAGCCAGCCGAACGGAACAGAAATAGCACTGTGATTCTGGATAGCCTCATAGATATACCTTGCAGTTTCCGCCGAAGAAAGACCGGCGTTATTTTTCGGCACAAGCCACATCTCACCGATATCCGTTGCGCCCGACTTATAGCTCAGCATGATCTTTCTGTTGCTGCTGATGTGAACAGGTTCAACGCACATCGTGTAAATGGTCTGTCCCCAGTTGAAGTCAGGCTGATTGTAGTAGATCGCATAGCCGTTCTCTTCGCAGCAGAAATGCGGATAGGATTCTGTGAAGCCTGCAAGGGAGCGATAGCCGTCGTTATAGAAGGTGTACACAGATTCGCCGTAATCATGGAGCGCGTCGATGGAAGCCCTGAACAGCGTGACATCCGGCTTTGTCTGCGGGATCTGCAGTACCTTCGGTACGAGTGAGTTCAGCTTTTCAGATTCCGAAGACTGTACGCCCATTGTCACAAGATTTCGGGCTAAAGAATCCCTCTGCTCATCGAGAGCAGTCAGATAGTTTCCGATACTCATTCGCTCACCTCCACAATATCAGCCAGTGCGTTCTCAACTTCGGAGAGCGTCTCCTCCACTGCAGACAGTCTGGTAAGGATATCAGAAATCGAAGTACGGCAGCCCTGCATATCATAAAGGATCTCAGTTTTGAAACGCTCAAAAACGCCCTCATTAACACCGACACGCTCAGTCAGATTCATGGCTGTAGTATATGCATCGTTCCAGCGAGTGACATGGGATTCCGTGATACTGTTGAGCGTTGTGAGGTTGTGATGCCAGTGTGCCTGTCCGACAACTGTTGCGATGGATGCGATATCATCGAGCATTTCCTGTGTGATGCCGTCCAGCACTGCCTTGTTGGTATGCGAATGCGCCTGTGCGGAGACTTCGCTCAGTCCGGTTGACAGCCCGTGCAGAGCGCTTGCGGTTGATGCCTGAAAAGCAGCCTGATCACGCATATACTGTTCGGTGATGGTATCCAGCACATCCTTATTGTTATGTGTATGCGCAGCAGAGCTGATAGGAAGCAGAGCCTCACGGATATCATGAATATCATAGGTTGTTGCATCCTCAAACTGCTGCAAGCCCTGCAGGTCAGCAAGGAGCGCCGCCGTCAGAGCGTTCAGCACATCGAGATTGTTATGTGTATGCGTACTCGGTCTGAGATTCTCCACAGCTTCGTTCAATGTCTGAATCTCGTACTGTGTTCTGTCCTCAAACTGCTGCAGGTCGTCAAGCTCCTGCAGGAGTTCAGGTGTGATTGCATCGAGCGTTTCCTTGTTATCGTGGCTGTGTGCCTCTTCTGCAACGGGAGCGATCTCACGCTCGATGATTGTTGTGACCTCAGATGTTTTCGGGTACTCCGACATATCCGGCGTGATGCCGTCCTTGCCCTTCAGACTTTCCAGCCACTCCTCTTCAGTGCCGACATAGCCGTGCTCCACAGCGATTTCATAGGCACTCTTGCCGTCCAGTCCATGCTCAGCGTCCTCAATACGCTTCAGAAGCTGCGTATACAGATCAGGTGTCGGCGGGATAGGCGGTTCATCACCCTCAAAGCCGGATTCTCGGATATTCAGCGTTACCGGAACAGTTGTTGCTCTCACAGTCGTATCCGATTCCGTATCATAACCGAACACTGCCATTTTCACCGCACCCGCGTGAAGCTCCGCAGGCAGATACAAAGTCGTTCCATCCGTGCCGAGCACAACGGAATACACCTCATCACACTGCGAAAACTGCACGACCTTGTGAAAATGCTTCCAGTCGCCGTCAAATGTGAATTTGAACTGCACATACTGGATCTGGTGGTCTGCGAGGACTTCTCGTTTAATGATCTCAATGCTCTGGTTCTTTACAAGAAATTTCCACATTATTCTTCACCAACTTTCCATTCTCTGTTCTCACGGTCATATTCCATATATCCATCCAGACACTGCACTCTGTAAAGTCCATGCGTATCTCCCTGACCGCTGTTGTTATCCCAGTTACCGCCCTTCGTAACTGCCGCCCAGTCATCAAGACTGCCTTCATAAGTCAGTTCGTGCAGCGGAGTATAGTTTATCATGTGAGAGCCGAGTTTTTTCACGTTGTTGCTGAGAGTCAGGCTCTGTAAAGGCGTTCCCACGAAGCAGAAACCGGGTACTTCCTCGCACTCCACACGGGCAGAGGTCAGTGTGCGGGAGTCCATAAACAGATAGGTTCCGAGGGTAGCCAGTGTAGCAGGGAGCGTTACAGACGTGAGCGATTCGCAGGCAAACGCCTTTTCTCCAATGGTCGTCACGGATGCTGGCAGATTCAATTCTGTAAGACCGCCCTGGTCGTACATAAAGAAAGAACGCTCGCCGATTTCGGTAAGGCTTGCCGGGAAACTTGCCGAGGCCATGCTCTTGCAGCGTTCAAACAGGCTGTTTCCGATTTTTGTGATTCCGTCCGACACCACAAGACTTCTGATATTCTCATTCTCCCAGAAAGGCGACTGTCCGATCTGGTAATCGTAAGTCTCTCCAGTGCCGTGCAGCAGGAGCTTTCCGTTTTCATACAGAACATAGTGGATGTTCTCACCGCAGGTACCGATCTCAACGATACCTCCGATGATATCATCGACTTCGGTCTGAAGTGTCTCCACCTGATGACTGAGTTCTGCAATGGTCTGATTGTTCTCCTGCACCTCTGCGATAAGCTGTGCAAGCTGAGACTGCATATCCGTTACTTTGCATTTACCGAGGATGCATTTGCAGTAGCCGCAGACATTCTTGTCCTCTCGATAATCGTACCAGTCACGCTCTGTAATTCGAGAAGCTCCGGGATTCATACGCACCGCATACATAAGAAGACGGACATGATCTTCATCCTGGGGGATAGTTGGAAGCTGCGGGTTCTCAGCCGGAGTGCCGGGGAAAAGTCTCAGCGAAACACTGCGGACGGATTCTGTGGTATCCAGATAGATCGCAATGCCCACATACCTCGGCAGGGACTCGTCCTGATACGATGTGAGATCGATCACATAACGTGAATCGTTGATAAAATAGTGTCCGTTGATCCACGCTTTACCGGTTCCGAGAACCACACCGAGACCGCTGTTTGCCGCTGTTAGCTTGAAGTTCTGACCGTAGGTATCGAGGATACTATTGCAGATGATACTGGACAGATATGCTGTGAAGTCCTCTGCTGTATAGGTGCGGTCAAGTCCTTTTGAATTGAAAAATCCGCTTGAAAAAGCCATAAAAATCACTCCTTAAATGTCGGCGTCAGGCTGCGGCCGTTCTGGTCAAACGCTTCTATCATGCCGATGAGCTGCACTTTCGGCTGTATCATGCCAAATCGCTTATGCTCGACCGTCACATAATCACCGACGAAATAGTCACGGTTGTAGACATACTGCGTGCTGTCCGCTGCGATCTCCGATTCCGATGCGGTTTTGGGATCGACCAGTTTTTCCGAGCCTCTTGTTTTCAGCAGCGCAATATACTGTTCTTCGGGAATTGGTACAGTCTCGCCCTCGACCTGTTCTTCCTCGGAGATATCCTTCGCATCCACATACAACTCGTAGCGTTCGAGATAGGTCGGCTCAGTATCCACATAATATGTGGTGTTCTTGCGCTCTGTCCCCTCGCCGTGACCATAGATATAGGCGAAGTTGCGTGTGATAGCAGTATCCGAAGCGAAGGAGAAAGACAGCAGATTGCTGTAGGCATCGGAAAAGATGATATGTGGATTATCTTCCTGCATAAGACTTCTGTCCTCTCCCTGAGACAAATCGAACACTATGCGATACTGTTCGCCAGTATCTTTCACAAGCCTGATATTTGCCGTTCCGCCGATCTTCTCACAGATGGTGTATACCCATTCCATGAGATTTTCATAGGATACCTGCAGCGTTGCGGTTTGTTCCCAGCAAGCCCCCGATACTGTGCCGAGTGATAAGCCGGGAATGCGACGGTTATCATTGAGAAGCGTATTCTGCCTGACAATATCATGCACAATTTCGCTGTATGGCTTCTGTGCCGTGACATTGTATGTCGGGTGAATGATACGGCGCTCCAGCAGGCACATGAGGAAACGTCCTCGCACCGTCAGATAATCGCCGTTTTCGGCATCAGTGTCTATCTGCACCGACTCAATAATGCCGAAATGCCGACTGTCATCATCTCTGCCCACGATGCGCCCTGTCTGAAAAATCGAAAGATTCTCCGGATTGGCTGCGATATACACCTCAAAGCTGCCGCACTGGTAGTATTCAATGTCCCACAAGAGTGAGGAGAAGCTGTCGCATACTGCTTCGAGGGTGATCGTCAGACTGTCTGCATCAGCGTCCATTCTGTAAACTTCAATCTGCATATATCACACCCCCAGATAAGCGTTTGTGTGGACGATGGTCACTTTCAGATTTTGCAGACCTGTTCCACGCAGATAGAAGCGGTTTTTACCCTCACGCAGCGTCAGCCACGTTGAGCCGGAAACAAGCCGGTTGATGATATTGGTTTTCACACCGCCTCGGTCAAGCGTGACCGTCTTATGACCTGTCTTTGTGGTAACTGTAATGATATCTCCGGCGAGAATGTCTCCTGTGATCTGCAAATATTCATCGGTATCCGCATTGTACAGCGTGGGAGACCGGACATCGGCGAGGGCTTCGATCTGCAAGGTGAAGCCGATCTCGTCACCGTCATTGATGATTTCCATAATGTTCTGCGTGTTGAATTTACCCAGTACAAAGGGCTCAGGATTGCTTTCAGTCGGGAATGGGAATGTGAACGCGCCCGTGATCTGACTGTAATATGCCATGACGGATTCCGTGGAGTACCAGTAGATGTCAGGACACAGGATAGAGATCTGTCCGGTGACAAGCTGCTCGAAGTTGCTGACCTCACAGGTTTCCACATAGCCCTCGGTGAAAACATCTATGCCGGCGGTTTTGTAGTAGACTTTTACATATCTGCTCGGTTTCACCACCTTGTATAGCTGATGCCTTCGGGCTTCTACGCCCACGCCCCGCATCTCAAAGTGGATGACCACATTCCGCTTTTCGATGAAGGCATTGTTCAGGTAGCTGCCGTCCATGCCTGCGTAGGAGGAGGTACTGATCGTTCCGGGAGGAGGCGACAAGCCCTCGATCTGGGATGTCATATATTGGTTTGCTGTAGCCGTCATGTCGATTTGGTCTCCGGCTGCATTTTCTAAGATAAGGCTGAAAAACATGGTATCACCGCCTTTACTTTTTAATGGAATTGATGTATAATAGTGGTATTAAATATGGACGGGAGAATTATTGTGGATAGATCATCAAAAATAGAACTTACAAATATGTGCCTGATCTATGACGACAGGCGTGTGCTTGTTCAGGAGAAACAGGGCTTGAAGGAAAAATATAAAGGCGGTCTGGTTTTTCCAGGTGGTCACGTTGAACCGGATGAATCGCTGCTCGATTCTGTGATCCGTGAGATGAAGGAAGAAACCGGACTCACCATTCACAATCCACAGCCATGCGGCTTTAAGGACTGGATATTGGAAGATGGTACAAGATACATTGTTCTGCTATATAAGACAGATCAGTTTGAGGGAGAATTGAAAAGCTCCGAGGAAGGCAGAGTATTCTGGCTTGACAGAAGCGAGATCGACAATGCAAATCTGATCTGGAATATACGTGAACTGATGCAGATCTTTGAGACGGATAGCTTCAGTGAATTCTTTTTTAAGATACAGAACGGAACATATGAAGGGAAACTATTAGGATAATGGGGCAGAATCACTCCCACCCCATCACAAATCACACATTCAGTGCATTGCGCGTCTGACGATAGATCTCCAGCCGTGACAGCGATTTCGGACTATTATTGGTCTGATTCACTGTGCGGCTGTTGTCGTTATTGTAGTAGTTGTTTACCACGCCGCCTGCACCACCGTCTAGCATTGCGCCCGAAATGCCGTCAAACTTCATATCAAAGCTCGACTGCATTGTGAGCGACATCGCATCGGCAACAGACGATACTGCCTTTTCCACATACTTCTTGCTCTTGCTGATGCCGTCTGCGAGTCCCTTCATAAAGTCTGGCATCCAGGATTCGAATTCCGACAGAGGGCCTTTATCCGGTACAGAGAAATGCAGATACTCACTGATTGCTCGTGCTACATCCGCAACAGTGTTAATGAGATTGCCGAGCATATAGTTCAGACCGTTGATAAGGTTCTGCATGAGGTCGCGTCCCCACGACCAGGAGCTGTTGACCTTGTCCATGACGGCATCATAGACAGCACTCATTGCATTGCTGACTGCATCACGCACGCCGCCGAGCCTGTCACCGATACCGTTTTTGATGTTATCCCAGATAGACAGCACTGCGTCCTTTACCTGATTCATTGGATTTCTCACGATATCCGGCATCGCATTCCAGACAGACTGCACCACGGATTTGATACCGTTCAGAGCTGTGTTTATCACATCTTTCGCAGCATTCCATGTTGTTGAGATCACATTTTTGATGTCAAGCTGTCCGGTATTGATGAGAGTTTTCATCGCTGTCCAGACTGCTGTAACGATCTTCTTGATACCGTTCAGTGCGACCTCAATAACAGATGCAGCCGCTTTCCATGTGGTGGCGATGACCTTTTTGATGTTGTCAAGCGCAGTAGTGACCACAGATACAACAGCCTTCCAGCCGGAAGTAATATCGCTTTTGATCTGTGACATGGTCGTATCAATTGCTGTATTCGCATTCGCCCAGACTGTTTTGACAGTTTCAAAGACCTGTTCCATGAAGCCCTGCACCGCTGTAACAACATTGGACAGAGCGTTTCTGATAACAGTGCTGATCGTTTCCGCAAGATTGCCTGCAAAGCCGTTGACTGCATCTCCGACAACACCTGCGTTCTGGTTGATACCGTCCGCAAGTCCCTGCATAAAGTCCGGCATCCAGCTCTCGAAATCCGCAAGAGGTCCCTCATCAGGTACAGAGAAGTGAAGGAAGGATTTGATCTTGTTTGCAACACCTTTGACAGCGTCTGCAACCTTGTTGATACAGCCCTTAATGCCGTTCACAATACCGTTTATGATGTCAGCACCCCAGGAGAAAGCCTCGGATGCGAGGTTTTTAATGAAGCTGACCGCCGCGTTGAATCCGTTGACAATCGTTGTCTTGATTGCAGTGATCTTCTGAGATACAGCAGACTTCACACTCTCCCAGATATTCGAGACTGTGGTCTTGATGGCATTCATCACATTGGATACTGTATTTTTGATGCTGTTCCAGATATTTGCGATTGTCGCAAAAATTGTATTCAGAATACTGCTGACAAAACCGCTGATAGCGTTCCAGATACTGCTCACTACAGAATAAATGGCATTCAGAACAGCGGAAATGTGTGCGCTGATGCTATTCCAAATGGAAGATACAACCGACCAGATCGCATTGAGAATACCAGAGATAAAGCCGGAGATCGCATTCCACACGGTTGAGATCACGTTGGAAATGGTATCCATTACCGTGCTGACAGTTGTTGAGATCGCATTCCAGATCGTTTCAAAAAATGTTTTTATCGCTTCCAGAACGATTGTAACAACAGCTTTTATCGTCTCCCATGTGGTTGTGATCTTTTCGTGTATCCAGTTCATAACACGGGAGATGATCACATGGATCGCTTCAAAAATCGTCTCAAACAGGTACCTGAAAGCATCAAGAAGCGAAGAGATGAAATCATAAATGGTCTGCCATACAGTCGTAATGACAGACCAGATCGCATTCAGCACCGTGCTGATTGTCGCATAAATGGTATTCCATACGAACTCAA
>Ga0255343_1000751_pt1 | contig 48903 bp, 41 predicted proteins | sample wastewater_treat_4_FD_192413 | JGI IMG/M metagenome (GOLD analysis project Ga0255343, IMG submission 192413) | Wastewater microbial communities from Lulu Island WWTP, Vancouver, Canada - plant16 | ecosystem: Engineered > WWTP > Wastewater > Unclassified | place: Canada: Vancouver, British... | reverse complement strand
TTTGATTTAGGATTTTATATTTTTGATTGTGTTCTTCCAACTAGAGATGCTCGTCATAGCAGATTATATGTTTATAATGCTAAGTCAATTAACGAAATAAACACCAGAGATGATAATTTTTACTCATTTTTTGACCCACGCAAGCAAAAATATTACTGTGATACAGAACCCGTGAGTAAAGCTTGTGACTGCTTATTATGCAGAAGATATTACCGCTCTTATCTGCATCATCTTTTTAAAAATGATGAAACTACGTCTTTAAGGTTGGCTACTATGCATAATCTTAGATTTTATAGTTTGCTGATGGAGAGATTGCAGAAAGAAATATAATAATGCAGATGTTTAAAAAGTTCCGCTATTTCTGTTTTTCATTTTCATTTTTCGACCTCACTGCTAAAATAAACCTATGTCGTCGCTTCCAACAGGAATAAATTAAGCGTGGTGAAGTATTTATTCCCTGGTAACTTCATGAAAAAGATCCCATTTCAAATAAAAGTTAGACTTCCGGAGCCGCTGGGGAGTAGGGTAATCGTGTAGCGGGACCATGAAGGGAGAATAGTACATTCTAAGCCCCCCGTTGCACTTATAAAACTAACGACTTTGTTCAATTTTTGAAATATAATAAATTCATGCCCATTACATCGGAAGAACTAAAAGAAGAGGTGGTTAGCATTACACCGGACAAAGAAGCTGATAAAGATTTAGTACATCAGTTTTTTCCCGATGCAAAAGTTTCTGAAACAACTGAAACTAACGGATCCCCGAAAAAATATCAGGAATCGCCGGTTTTTGTATGGGGTTTGGAAGCCAATATTACTTCTCACGAGCAACTTGCTGAGATTATTAGCCGAGTTCCCGAAGTGGCCGAAGAATATACACCTATAGAAAATTTTGCACCTATTGACGGTGTCGCCTGGGAATCGCACAGGAATATAATCAGAACAGGGGGAACAAAAGAAGATATTGGCCATGTTTTAGCTGCGTGGAGGTTCTCCTCCAATCAGTTTGAACGGCTCTACCGCACGCCAACCCAGGAGAACAGATTTATTGAGGATTATTGGGATAGTAAAGCAATGAATTACCATCGGACTATGGAAATGGTATTAGACCCAGGAAAAAGAGATTTATTGGCCAGACTTAGTGGTGAGGAGACAACGGCTTTTTCTGGTATTTCCAAAATAGAGCAATTACTTTTTGATAAATCTTTTGAACAGAGGGAGGTATTGCTCGAATACCTAACATATCGCTTATGGGTTGCGAACAATCGAGTTAAAATGACCAGTCCTTATCTAGGTGAAGAATTCGGACCAAGTTATCAACGGAATAAGGGAGAATACGATAAAGAGAGAGAACATTTATTACCTCTTGTAGTTCGTGCAACTCGGGAGTTTGCTGAAGAAGGCAATAATCATGCGGTAAAAAAAGTATTGGAAAAACTAGAAACAATGGAAGAATTAGAGGTTGCGACCGACTTACTTACTTCTGAAGGGTTAAGTGATAGCGCTAGACTTGTATTAGCTGTTCAAGAAATGAATGTTTTTGGTGTTGTTCCTACTATTGAGTCAATAGCTAGTCATAGCAGAAATAACGAGGCGTTAACACGTTTATACAAGACATTACAGGGTCAAGATATTCAGCAGGTAATGACTAGCTTAACCGAAATATATAAATCAGTAGATTTTCACCAGTATGTCTTAAATAATCCCGAATTAACTACTAGAGAGTTAGGAATTGTGCAAGAACAAATACAAGCATTTGCTGAGAGAACTGGAAAGACCGCACGACAGGTAAGAATTATAGATGTCGGTGCCGGGACAGGCAGGCATGCAGTTCCTCTACATAAATTAGGTTACGATGTTACGGCTTTGGAGTATGAACAGCATCACGCCAGGAAAATTAAGGAACAAGACCCTTCTATTAAAGTTGCTGTGACAGATTGGCATCACATGCCTTTTCCCGATGGAAATTACTTTGATGATTTGTCTCCTGAGGTATTTTACTGTTTGGGTAGAACTATTTTGCATAACAATACTCCAGAAAAAATGGCTAATTTCTTTGATGAAATGCAACGTGTACTGACATACAATGGCGTTGGTATTATAGATATTCCGAAAATACCGGAAGATCGAGTTTCAGAAGTACGGGATCAATATGCAGAGGAAATAACCAGGTATGCCAGACATCTGGAGTCACTAGGTGTAGAACCGGGGAGAACGCGAAACATCTTTGATGGTCCTGATGAAAAACACAAATTTAACAGGATGACTATGACCGATTCTCAATTTAGGGCGTACGCAAAGCTATTTGGGTTTAAAGTAAACAAAGTGGAAGAGGCACCAATAGGAGATAGTAATCTATTTAATAATAGTTACTACATTATAGAAAAAGACCCAGATTTTGTTGTAGATGAAATTGACCCTCAGGAATTTAGTTACGCTGTAGCCTCCATAGGATTACTTGACCCGGGTATAGACTACAACAGGTATGTGGATGCATGGGGGTTGCCAATGGGTATCCCAATAATGTATATGGGAGGGGGGCAACCTGATGCACTTTGGGATATGCGCGAATCCTATAGGCAAGGAAGATTAGGCGAGGTAAGAACACAAATGGAAAATGGAACGATTTATTTTGAAATTTCGCATAGACCTTCTAGAAGATATTAAGAGTCTCTACTGAAGCTGGGTGACATAGTCGCCAGCTTTTTCCCATGCTAATGTAAACATGGCACACATTGTGTTGGCAATAAGCTCGTTTTGAACAATAATGCCTACTAAATCCCCATCTTTGTGGAAGTTTATAAAGGCCACTTTGTTACCGTAGATATCTACTTCAATACCAATAGGGAACTTATCTTTGGGAACAACCCTTGTTTCACGTTTTTCAGCCTCGTTTTTACTCACATACGCCTTTGTTTTAACGTCCTCCGCTGCTATAACTTTCGCCCAAATACCCATATTCGCTCTTTTTTTGCTGTAAACGTGTGTTAACCACTCGTAAATTTTTGGTTCCACTTCCGAAGTTTGTAATATTGCCAAAATTTCCTTACCCTCTTTTAATGTGTCGTTGTAAACTTCTTTGATTCCGCTTAACCCTTCGTATATTTTCACGCCTGGTTTGTTATCCCCGGTTTTAAAGGCAGATATTAGTTGTGGTAGATAGGTTTGTAACGTTAATTGATGGTTTTGTGCTTCCTTTAACTGCTCTTCAATAAGGTCCGAGAGTTTGTATGGGTGTTCGGCACTAAAATGTAATCTCTTTTTAATTATTTTTTGAGAGGCCAAACCTTTATCTTGAAGATCATAAAGTGTTTTATAAACTATACCTCTTTTTAATCCTGATTTTTTTATGATTTCTGAAACGGGTAATGTGCCGTGTTCTAATAATATGTCATAAATGATTGCTTCTTTATCTTTTAATCCCGACTCTTTTAAAATCTTTGAATACATATCTTCTTGAAGATACCAAAAGACCAATACTATGTCAATTATTATTTTGTCAAATATACTTGACAAATATAAAAACTTATAGTATATTATCCCTAATAAAGGGAGAAAAATAGCTAGTTATACTATTTATTAATTATCAAAAGCACTTGACAAACATAAAACTATAAGTTATAATGTGTTTGTTCAAGGTCAAGGAAGATAAAAGAGAAAGGCAGAAGGGTACTTTAAAAACTATATAAAAATAAGAAGCAAAAAAGAACCTACCAAATCTTAAAGGCCTGCCAAAGAAGATTTTCTTTTAAAAAACAAAAAGCCGAGATTTGGTGAGAATAAAAAAATATAATTCTCTTCAGGTCCCGGCTTTTTTATTCGGAAAAATCTTTTAAGCAAAAACTTGCCTGAGATACACGAACAAAATTCCCATGTTTCAAGATAACATTTATCTTTTTAATTTAAACGGGGAGAGTACTAATTTATTCCGGTATCTCGGACAGATTTCTGTTTAAAAGATAAAATTGAATCTTTTTAAACACAAAAAAATATAGTCACCTATATCTTTCATCGCCAAATAATGGTTATTGATTGGGCAAGCCTGCCAAATTATAAAGGCCCCACAATAGAAGGATTAGGAAGACCTCATCTGGATAATGAATAATTGTTCAGAAGTTAAGTTAAAATCTTAACAAATATAGGGAATCTGCTTTTAGCTTGCAAAGCAAGCGACGGTTTACCGTCTAAAGAGAGTGGCCCAAAAATTGATTGCTTTAAATATTCGCTCTTAGAGATTTTAAATTAAAAGATCTAAGAAGAATTTAAAAGTTCAGATATTACAAGAACTTTAGAGGGTGGTAAATATTAATCTGTTTACTCCTGACAAAAGTATCCTGCCAAATAGGTTTATGGATACTACCTAAAAGGGAGAGTCCATCATCTTGCTTTTGTAGGATGATCTCCTAACTCAGCTCTTATTTTTTTAAAAAATCAGGGTTGAGATTAGGAAAAAGTTAAGGAAAGGGTACTTTGAAAATTTAAGTCATATCAATGAAAATTCAAAAATCGTCGTAATTATTTGTTCAATAACTATGTACAGGTATTTAATCCTGCCTACCAAAAGAATGCCTGTACTAGCTATTGAGCAAAATTAGCTTAATAGAAATAAAACATGGGGTCTGCCACCCCGTAAAGGAGGTAAAAATGGCAAAGAAAATATACCCATATGTTCCAATCGATTACAAATACAAAGTGAGGGGGGAGTTAAGCGTTGTTAAAGAGCTCTATAATAGAGCTCTTGATCTTGGATGTGGGGTCAAATTGATCCCGAAGGCCATGGAAGACGCAAAGCAAATCAGCTTTGAGCTGATGTGTTTTATTCAAAGGGGCAATGTCCCGGGGGATTTTGTAGTTGAAGTTGGGAAGAAGGCCCTCGGGCTTGATTTCAAATATGGCCTTTGGAGCTGGAATGATGAGAGGGATTTCTACAGAAAAGTTGAAGAAATCCTAAAGGGGGATCCGGACGTGGTTTATGAAAGGGCCTTCTGGGAGGAGGCTTTATTTTTTAAACCTGAGGGACGCCTGGATAGGGTAAGAATATTTGAAGCAATTGCTTCAAATATTTTTGTCGTGGGTAGTGGTTACAAGTTACTAGAGTTGCCAGACGGCAACTGTTTTCTTGTAGAAGGATCGGTGGTCAGCCAAGTCCCCGAAGGGACTTTATTCGGGGAACCAGGGGGGTGGTACATTGCCACCCAGGATGGGTGGAGGACTTATTCTGACGTCCTCGGAAAGGACGCCGAAGAAGCCTTGAGGTGGCTAGAGAGAAACAGGGATAGAACTGAATGGGTCTATTATGACCTATATGGGGTGGATTTCAGTTTTAATCCCGTGACCGAACACAAGAAGGGTGACGTTTTGTTACCCCCGTATCAGGGAGAGGTATTGATAAATAATAACTATAGGGGGGGAGTGTACGCCCTGGTTGACCTGGTTGACGGAGGGGGTTACGAATTAATAGGTCTTAAGGTTTTGGTAATTAATTATAACGGCGAGGGGGTCATGTTTGTGGGAACCACACCTGAGATGGCTGAGGCGTGGGAAAGGTCAAAGATTTCCGAAATCCTAGCTGCAAACCTGCAGCTGAGAGAGTAAGAGAAGCAATCAAAGGAGAGGCTCACACATATATTAACATTGAAAATTTCAATGCAACTATGTGAACCTCTCCGCAACATCTTTTTTTGTTTTGTGGTAAAAAACCAAATTATATTTTTAACTTTGTTTTTTATTACCGAACAATCGGTAAGGAGATAACATTTTATTCAAATGTTAAGCCAAACTAAACCCTGCATAGAGCTTAATGGGTAATGTGTAGCTCCATTGAGGGGAGAAAAGCCCGGATGTTTGCATATGATAACAAGTGTTGGTAGGACACTTTTGTAATCTAATCATATATTTAACGTCCGGGCTTTTTTCACTTCCATTTTCTTTCTTTGTTATAAAAAATGCTATCATTTGTTCAGAAGTAGAGTTTTCACGAGTTTTTATTTTAAAAACGGAAAATTTATGCTTGAGATCGACCCTAATAAAAATGATTTACCGCTTTCTGTTGAAAAATCGAGTGAATCTGGCTCGGAATCCGTGAATTCCAACGAGGCTCCTAAAGATGAAATACCCGCTAAGAAGGAAATTGGCAACGAGGCCAAAATAGTAATTGTGGGTCCCCCACACTCCGGAAAGTCTATAGCCGAGAGATTTATTCGAAGCATGTTACCTTTGGAGGATACGATGCGGGTGGCGGCGCAACCCGATGGGGAGGGAGATTGGACCCAGAATTTATATGGGGAGGATAGTGATTTAGCACGGCAACTTAGAAATAAAGGTGATTTTTCACCAGAAAATGTTGGTCACTGGAAATTACAGGTTGCAAATAGTAACAGTCGTTTTACCCTGGTTGACGTTGGTGGTGTGGTTAGCCCTGAAAATGAAGAAATATGTAAAGAAGCTAACTCCATGATTGTTATTTCTTCTGACCCCGGAAAAATTACTGAATGGGTTGAACTTGCAAATAGAACCGGGTTAAACATTTTAGCCGTCTTACATTCAACACTAGACGAAACCCGGTCTGAGTCGTTTATAAGAACACCCGGTAAGGACTGGGAAACGGAAGGAGTTGTAGTTGGGCTTGATAGGGGGAAATTTAAAGATTCAGGAACACTGAGAGAGTTAGCATCATATCTTTTGGAAAGAGTACCTCCTAAGGAGGAAAAAGTAATCATGTCAGAGTATGAAAAAATCAGTATAGAATCTATAGCAGAGATGATTGGTAAAAAACCTGAGGAAATTTTTTTACCAGGTAGAGAGCCTATAAAAGGGTTAGATTGGAAGCCGGAAGAGTTGTCTGCAGTTTATAGTGCCTTGCAGAAAATGGCAGAGAGAGGGGGAAAATTTGTTATTGATGGTAGAGCTCCCCAGTTTTTAATTATTAACATTTTACATGCTTTGCATCCGAGTGAGGTGGCATTGGCGGACAGTAAAATTAAAGGTGGTGTTATCGGAATAAAGGGAAGCAATTGCCCCGAAGGGAATGGTAGTGGGCCCTTACCTTGGAAAGTTACAGAAGGCTTTCAAGGCGGAACCTTGGTTGAGTATGCTAAAGACCGGTTTACAATAGTTGATAGTAAAAATTTAGGTGAGATTATCCCGCCGGAAACAGAACCTGGTAAACCCGTTTTTTTGAGTGGTAAAACATCTAATTGGGCTTCGGCAGAAATAGCGTTGTCCTATGCACATATCGTGCCCGCAGTCTATCTTTATCAGCCTGGGGTAGGTTTTATATGTGTTGTGACACATAGTGTTGAGCACAAATTGGGCGATGTAATTAAGGTAAACCCGAGATAGGTTTAACCATGTGGGTAGTCTTTGTGATGAAAGTTAATTAAGGTTTTCATTTTAATTTTTTTCCCCCACTGCTAAAATAACTCTATGTCATCACTATCAATAGGAATAATCGGGCTCCCAAACGTCGGTAAATCCACCCTTTTTAATGCATTATTAAAACGCCAGGCCGCCTTAGCCGCAAATTATCCATTTGCTACCATTGAGCCAAATGTAGGTGTTGTGGATGTTCCCGATCATAGGTTGGAAGAATTGTGCAAAATAGTTGTAAATGACTACGGTAGAGGTTTTGAGGGCAGGGAAATACCGGAAAAGGTAACTCCTGCGGTGGTAAAGTTTTATGATATCGCAGGTTTGGTAAAAGGAGCGTCAAAAGGAGAGGGGCTTGGAAATGCCTTTTTGGGGCATATCAGAGAGGTAAATGCTATTGCCCATGTTGTCAGGGCTTTTGAAGATGAAAATGTTGTAAGAGCAGGTTCGGAGAATCCTGAAAATGACAGACAAACCGTAAATACGGAGCTTATGCTCGCGGATATTCAATCACTTGAAAAAATAATGGAAAAACTGGAAAAGGAAGTTAAAGGTTCGGTGGATAAGGGAGTGAAATTAAAATACGAAACGGCAAAGAAAATTTTAGAAGGGTTAAACAACGGTGTTTTTGCGAGTGACCTGGAGCTAAGTGAAGAAGAATTAAAATCTTCCAAAGAATTAAATTTATTAACTCTTAAACCCCAGATTTACGTTCTGAATGTGGACGAGGAATATTTGAGTAAAAAAAGTGAACAAAAGCTTCCTAAAGGTTTAGAAGACGCCATAGTAATTTGCGCAAAATTAGAGGCCGAACTGGCTGATTTTGATAAAAATGAGCGGGAAAGTTACTTAAAAGAACTTGGGATTGAACATTCCGGTTTGGATAAATTGATAAAAAAAGGATACGAAATTTTAGGATTGAGTACATTTTTCACAGCGGGTCCTAAAGAGGTACGGGCATGGACAATTAAAAAAGGTTCAAAAGCTCCACAAGCCGCTGGGGAAATTCACACGGATTTTGAAAGAGGTTTTATATCCGCCGAGATAATAAATTACGAAACTTTAGTGGAAATAGGAAGCTTAAAAACCGCTAAAGAAAAGGGTTTGATAAGGCTTGAGGGGAAGGATTATGTTATGCAGGATGGAGATGTGGCAGTTTTTAGATTCAGTGTTTAAATTTTTAATTCTCACTTAACCTGGATGCCGCAGTTCAGAGAATATTTATCTTTGATCAACCTAATGTCTTTCTTCTATAGCTAGAGTCCATCTTTTTATGTCAATAACAACTTTTGTATAGTCCTCATAAAAATCTTTAATTTCATCTATCTCTTCCTCTGCAGCTTTCTTATCAAAGACCATTATCACTAATTTCTAGTATAAAATCGGTAGTACTTGCCTTTTTTCTGAATTTTGATAACATTTTTCGGTCCTTTGTTATTCTATTGTAAGTAGAGTAACAAATATGGACAGCCGTAGTTTTAAATATATAATTTGACTATAGTTTTAGATAAAGGTTAAAAATGAAATACGAGATGATGACAATTTATAAAAACGAGCTCGGTGAGGAAGGGGCAAAGGCGCTTTCCGGGAAAGTATCGGAAATTCTTAGCTCTATGGGAGCAAAGGATGTAAAAAACGATTTTTGGGGAAGAAGAAAGTTTGCATACGAAATAAATCATAACACCGAAGGATTTTATGATGTTTTTACTTTTGAAATTGATTCTTCTGTTATCAAAAATTTAAAAGAAAAACTAAACCTGATAAACGGTTTGGTAAGGTATCTAGTTACTGCTCAGAAATGAGCAGAGGAGGCAAGGAGACACTATGGCATCCAGGAATCTGAATAAAGTAATGCTTATAGGTAATCTGACAAGAGACCCTGAGGTGAGATACACCCCCCAGGGGAATGCAGTAGCAAGTTTTGTAATAGCCACTAACAGAGAGTGGGTTACGCAGGGAGAAAAAAAGCAATCTGTTGACTTTCATAACGTTGTTGCTTGGAATAAATTGGCTGAAATATGCGGGCAGCTTCTTAAGAAAGGAATGAAGGTTTTTGTGGAGGGAAGACTTCAGACCAGAGATTGGGTCGGAGAAGACGGTAAAAAAAGATACAAAACCGAAATTATTATAGACGATATGATAATCCTGACTCCTAAAAAAGCAGGAGAAGAGTCCGAAGAAGAAATAGAAGATATTGATTTCCATGAATCGGAGGAGGTTGGTCCCGAAGAGGAAGTAAATCTTGATGATCTGGATCTTGGGGATTTAGATAGCGCTTCGGAGGAAAGCAAATAAGCGGAGTTTAAGTATAGTTGTGGCCGCTCCGCCGGAGGCGGAGCGGCCCTCCTTCAGCCTTATGCGTTTGTCTGTACATGTTCATGAACGAGTCGTAGTGCGTCCGTTTGGTCGAATGTTTTTCCTGCACCGCCTTTTTTGCTAAAATACCTTGGGAATCAAGTAGTCGAAATTAATTAGGAGATAATTATGATAAATAGCAAGGATAAAAAAATAAGAAGAGAAAGAAAATTCCCAGTAGTTAAAAACTGCTATTTTACTGAAACCGGAACCAAGCCGGATTATAAGGAAGTTCTTGTTTTGAGGAGATTTATAAACGAGAGAGGAAAGATACTTCCTCAAAAGTACAGCGGCTTGACAGCCAAAAATCAACGACTTCTTGCAAAAGAGATAAAAAAAGCCCGATACATGGGTTTGCTTCCTTATACCGATAGACACGCGCTCTAGTGATGGTATTATATATTCATGTCTCTATTAGCTGCTCATTTTGATGTTTCCGGTGTGGATTTCCTTTTTAAAAAAAGCAAGAAAGATGTTGAGTTGTTCAGTTTTCCGTATGTTTATTCCAAAGGGATATTTGCTAACCAATGCAATGAAAAGCAATTTTATACCTATCTGGTTGAAAAGGTTCTTCTTGACAGGGGGGTTAAACCGAATTTATGCAGCATATTAATCAGTAGTTTTTTTGAGTCTCCCGAACTCGATATAAAAACCAAACTGTCAGTTGGGGTGTCTTCTTTAATTGAAAATTCAAACGAAATGACTCCGGTTTTTGTCAATAACTGTGCGTTTATGACCGAAGGAATAATCAGCTCGCAGGAAACATACTGGGGGGAGAGACGCTATTCTGAGGGAGAGGCCTTTGGAGAGCAGGATGATGAGGCTAACTTTTTTTGTTATCCGCAAATAATTCCTGAGGACATTTCTTCTCGGATCAGCGTTGATTCCCAAATATGCGAGAAAATTCCCGAAAAATTCATTTTCGAATCCGGGCGTAAGTTGGTTTTTACTGGCGGAAGATTTTCTCAAAAAATTCCGTATAGAGAATCAGATTACATTCTTATACTGGAAATATTACGGGGTTTAGGGATTTTTGAGGTTTATCTGGATAAATTCAATTCTTTTGCTCTCTCTAAGATAATTCAAATGTACGATAGAAGTTTAGTTCAGGATATTTGGAAATATTTTGAAAAATCTGGGTTGTTTATCCGTACCGGCGGGGCTTGCGAATGTTTATTTAGTACGGGATTAGGTGACGACCAGTTTATTGAAATTGAAGAAAACAAGATTTTTGTTCTTCCGGTAAAGCTCGAAAATCCGGCTAGATTATCAGTTAAGAGCCACGGTCTTGGAACTATAGATATCAGAACAATGGGAGGAGAAATCGGATTGATTTTTGATACTAGAGTGGAAAATAAAAGTATTTATTCTGATGTCAAATTATTAAATGATTGTATGAAGCAGTTTGAGGTAATTTTAAATAAAAAATAATATGCTGGTTCCCGTTCTAAGGAGAATAACCGAAAATAATTGCTTGGTAGAGAGGGTTTTTCCCGTTGATGGTGAGTGGCTTGTTAAGCCGGAGGATTTCGTTGAGCCCTTCAGCCCTTTGGGCAAGTGTCGTTTCTCGCAAAATTCAAAAATTCTTCCCGGGAAATTTAAACCCGTTGATTTTAACCCTCCCAAAAAGTTTTATTATGCGGGTAGTCTTGTCGGAAAGACAGGAAAAGAGAAATTTTATGCTCCATATGATGGCAATTTAGTGGAAACAAGGGGAAAGGGATATATTTTTGAGGAAGCAGAGAGGGATTACATATTACTGTCCGGTGTTTGGGGGAAAATCAGATCTCTTTTTGAGAATAAATCCGCGTTGATAGAATCGCAGTCTAAAGATATTCTTTTTTCAGCTAGTACAAATGTGTACACATCAGGTGAGTTGGTAGTTTTTCCTAATCCTTCCGACGTTTTGAAAACCTCTTATTTGGAGAAATTCATAAAAGATCCCAGGAAAAAGATAATTTATATCGGAAACAACGTAGGCTTGGATGTTGCAAAACGGGCTTATGAGTTGGGCGTATCCGCCGTTATTGCGGGAAGTGTTCACAGCGAGGTTTTTGAACTTGCCCAAAAGTACAACCTTGCTTTAGGAGTATTTTCGGGATTTGGGGAAATAAGAACTCCCGAAGATGTTTATAAGTTTTTGAGCTCAGTTTCTTATAGATATGTCTTTTTTGAAGGTGAAAAAAATATTCTGAGAGTTCCTGTAAGAAAGGAAGACTTAAGTAGATTTTCAGCAAAATCGGATAAAAAAACTTCAGGTAAAAATAAAGACGAAAGAGATTATCCCGAGTATGTTAAAAATGTAGAAAGTGGCATGAGTGTTCAGGTTCTTCAAAAGCCGTACTTTGGGTGGGTCGGAGTGGTTGACAGAGTTGCCGAATCTAGTATATTTGTTAAGTTCGGATTGAATGATAAAAGCGCGGAGATAAAATCCCCGAACTTTTTGATAGTTGAGTAGATTTTTATGAAATTTAGGAAATTTCAACGTATTTTAATAACTGTTTTGATAGCCATCGGGTTTTTTTACGGGGGGTATTACTTCGGTAAGAGAGGTTTTGTTTTTGAAGTAAGAAAAGATCCACCAAAAATTGAGATAACCAATAAATTTCCTCCGGACGGAAAATTAGATTTCTCACTTTTTTGGGAAGTATGGGATCTTCTGAATTCGACATATTTGGAAAGACCGATTGACCAGAAAAAGATGATGTACGGAGCCATCAGCGGTATGGTTAATTCCTTAGGTGATCCCTACACATCTTTTTTGCCTCCCGATGTTAATGAGAGTTTTATGGACTCAATGGGGGGAAGATATGAGGGCATCGGAGCGGAACTTAGTTTAAAAGACGGCAACCTAATAATTGTTTCCCCTTTTGACGGGTCTCCCGCCAAAAATGCGGGTGCAAAACCGGGTGATAAGATATTACAGATAGATGACAAAAGTACTGCGGGAATGGATGTCAGTGAAGCGGTTGCTTTAATCAGGGGAGATTCCGGAACAACTGTTAAATTAGTTCTCCAGACCGGCACGGAAGCTCCCAGGGAAGTTATAGTTACCAGGGGAGTAATTACCGTTTCCAGTGTAACATGGGAAGATAAGGGTGATGGGACGGCTTACATAAGAATTAGCAGATTCGGAACCGATACAAATACGGAATGGGATAGAGTGGCTTCCGAAGTAAATGTGAAAATGCCGGAATTAGATGCAATAATTGTAGATGTAAGGGGAAACCCGGGTGGTTATCTTGAGTCGGCTATTCATATTTCAGAGGACTTTTTCCGTGATAAAACGGTTTTATACGAGGAAACATCAATGGGGGAACAGATACCATTTAAAACTTCTAAAGTTGGTGTGTTTAAAGATGTTCCGGCTGTATTTGTGTTGATAGACCAAGGTAGTGCTTCCGCTTCTGAAATATTGGCAGCGGCTCTTAGGGATAACATCGGAGCAAAGTTAATCGGGGAGAAATCTTTCGGAAAAGGAACTATACAGGATGCCAAGGATTTCAATGACAATTCTGGATTGCACATAACAATAGCAAAATGGCTTACTCCCAAAAAAGAATGGGTTCATGGAAAAGGATTGGAGCCGGATATTAAAGTTGAAATAACAGACGAAGATTTGAGTAACGGTGTTGATGCTCAGCTTAATAAAGCAATTGAACTTGCAAAAGAATTTTAATCTGTTTATAATCTGCGCTGATATATGTCAAAAGGTAAGAAAAGAATAATACTTTTTGTATCCATAGCGATTTTTATACTCGTATTTTTTCCTGTTTTTAAATACAATTGGTCTCTGTTAAGGGAAAGAAGTTCTGAGATTTTCAGCGGAATTTTCAGAGAATCAGGTCTATTCAAAGAAAAAGAGAAGAAGTATGAAGGCCCGGTTGAAATTGTTAATCAGAAAATAGTGCAGGAAGAGTCCGAAACTATAAGTGTTGTCGACAAAGTTTCTCCTGCCGTTGTTTCTATTGTTGTGAAAACTACAGATTTTGATATTTTTTCCGGATTTACTGACACGTATGAATCGGGAATAGGAACCGGTTTTATTGTTGATTCCAATGGTTTGATAATTACAAACAGCCATGTAGTAAATGATCCGAACGGGGAATACTCAGTTGTGTTAAAGGATGGAACGACTTACTCCGTTGATAAGATCCATCTGGATGAGTATTCCGATATCGCGATTTTGGAAATAACCGCAAGAAATCTTCCTACAGTGGAGTTCGGTGATTCCGATAGTCTGAAAGTCGGGCAAAAAGCTATTGCTATAGGAAATGCTCTTGGGAGATTTGATAATACCGTTACAGTAGGTGTTATATCAGGTACAGCCAGAGAAGTGCAGGCCTCTTCGGGTTTTGGACAGCGGAAAACATATGAAAATGTTATTCAAACGGATGCGGCTTTAAATCCCGGAAATTCTGGTGGTCCTTTGTTAAATTCATCCGGTCAGGTAATAGGCGTTAATGTAGCGACGACACTAGGCGCGGAAAATATTGGTTTCGCGATTCCAGTTAATGTTGTCAAACCCATCTTGGCTTCTTTTATAGAAAAGGGAAAAATAGTGAGACCTTATTTGGGTGTTTCATACGTTCTGATAACAAAGGAGCTGGCCAAATCCAGGAATATGCCTGAAGGTGCTTATGTTTCTTCTGTTATGCAAAATTCTCCTGCAGATAAAGCCGGTTTGAAGAGGGGAGATATAATTTTGAAGGTAAACAACGAAAAAATTACAGGTGAAAATACTTTATCAAAGGTTATAAGTACTTTGGAGGTTGGGGATAAAGTAACTTTAACAATAGATAGAAGCGGAAAAGAACTAACAATTAGCGCAACACTTGCTGAAATGCCCAACGATTAAGAACTTATTTTCTTTCTGCCCCCGCCTCCTCCATTTCCTCTCTGGTTTCTTTTAAGATATTTTCTATTTCTCCGTCCATAACCTTTTCAATACTGTGCCAAGTTTTATTTATTCTGTGGTCGGTAACTCTGTCCTGAGGGAAATTGTATGTTCTTATTTTTTCGCTTCTTTCTGCCGAACCTACCTGGGACGATCTTAAATCCGAAATATTCTTAACCTTTTGCTCCTGCATTTCGGAATATAGTTTAGAGCGTAGTATTTCCAAAGCTTTTTCCCTATTTCTTCCCTGAAATCTTTCTTCCTGGCACTCAACTACGGTTCCTGTCGGAATGTGCGTTAATCTGACGGCGGTGGATACTTTATTTACATTCTGTCCTCCTTTTCCACCCGACCTGAAAAAATCCCATTTCAGGTCCTCAGGTTTGATCTCAATTTCTATTCTTTTGAATTTTGGGAGAATTGCTACTGTGGCAGTTGATGTATGTATTCTTCCTGCGGCTTCAGTTATCGGTATTCTTTGTACCCTGTGAACCCCTGACTCGTATTTGAGCAGGTTATATACATTTTGACCTTTTATCTCGGCTGTTAATGTTTTAATTCCACCGGCCTCGTTTTCGTTAACGTAATTTTCTGTTATTTTCCATCCGGATTTTTCTCCGTATCTTGAGTACATTCTATATAAATCCCTTGCAAAAAGACCCGCCTCATCTCCCCCTGCTCCCGATCTTATTTCCAGTATAGCCGTGTTTTCATCAATAGCTGGTATTTCATCCTGTTCCTCGGAGTTTTTGTCTTTCTGGTGGTAGCTGTCGGAAAAATTACTCAGGGATTGTTCTAATTCTGTTTTTTGTTTTTTCAATGTTTCTATCTCTTCCTCAATCATTTTCTTCATTTCTTCATCTTTTTCTTTTTCCAACAAATCAAGATTCTTTTTTACCTCCCCATCTAACTTATCAATCTCGTTTTTAAGATATTCCTGATTCATACTTAAATTTTATCAGGCTCATCAACGTCTTTTTCTTTTATTTGAGCTTTTTGAAGCATCTCTTTCAGTGACATTTCTTTGTATTCTTCGGTGCTTTTCTTTTTTGCATTTTTTATCTGCTCCAGCTCTGTGGCTGCCTTTTTCTTCTCCTCCGCTACTTTTAGCTTTTTGGAGAATTTTTCTATCCTTCCCTCTGTATCAACAAATTTAGCTTGTCCGGTATAAAACGGATGGCACGCACTGCATATCTCAACAGTTATTGAGGGTAGGGTAGACATGGTGGTAAATGTATTCCCGCAAGCGCAGGTTACTACACATTCTTTGTTTAGTTTTGGATGTATGTCCTTTTTCATAACGACAGGGAGTATAACAGGATTTTCTTCATTCAACAAGCGTTAATTGAAAATTAATCTGAACCGTTTTTCTCGGCTATGTAAATACCAATTGCTATAAATACTGAACCGATTATGACTAAAGGAGTCGGAATTTCCTTTAAAAGCAGGTACGCGAAGGGAATAGTAAACACAGGACTTAGGTAATGGAAAAAAGCTAAATCGGAAACTCTTACCATGGATATGGCTTTTTGATAAAGAGCGTAAGCAACTATGGATGAAAATATTGCCATATAAAACAACCCGAAGATTCCTTTGGGGTCTATTTCCATTATATTAAAGTTATTAATTTCTCCGAAAATTCCCGTCATTTCAAAAACGGAAAGAGGAGCTATTGTAAATAGACCGACAAACATTGATATGGCAGTTATAAGAGTGGGGGGATAATTTTTTCTCATCGGTTTGATGTGAACAAAACTTAGGGTTTTTTTCAGTAATTTGGATTCTTCACCCATATCCATTTTTGACCATACAATAAAAACCACCCAAAAGAAATTATATAAAAGAAGTAAGATATTTCCGAATATTCTGCCGGTGATTTCGGTTTTTCCAAGCCCGGTGAAAAGAGGTTCTATTACAATAATCAGTGTTCCTATGGAAGACAAAACCAGACCTATTTTAAGATTTTTGCTTATTTTTTCATTATAAAAATAGCTTCCGGCAGCGACGGATAATATGGATCCCAGCACTCCTATAGTGGCATCGTCTATTACGGTTGTGTATTTTAGGGCTACAAAAATGAGAGCTATAGCTGATTGAGAAAATACACCCAGCAGAAATAGATTGAGATAATCCCTCGGATCCACCTTTACCTTTTGAACCTCGTATATTGTGTAAGGCAACAAAATAATGCAGACAATTAGAAATCTTAAAAAAAGGAATGTAAAAGGAGGTATGTAGGAAAGAGTATACTTTATTACCGGCCCTCCGGCGGACCATAGTATTGTTGTTATAAGAAGGAAAACATAACCTTTTAGCAGATTGTCGGGCAGCTTGTTTTTACGCATCGGCAACTATCTTATATTGAAAATTCATCATTAAGTTCAATTTCGGATTGGTTTTTTGTTACCATATCTTTTATCATTATCGTGTTTTTCTTTATTTCATTTTCTCCGATGATAACGGCATATTTGAATCCTTTTTTATCGGCGTATTTTAGTTGCTTATCCAGTTTTGTGTTTTTTTCAAGCCATGTTGAAACATTTTTACCCTTACCTCTTAAAATATTTGATACTTCAAGCGTTTTTTCAAGGAATTTTGTGTCTTCAGAGGGCCATAAGGTAACCAAGTACTCGCATTCACTTTCAAAACCCGGGAGAAGATTCCATGTTAGCAAAAAATCCTGAAGAGTGATATCACCCATGGCAAATCCTGTTCCTGTAAGATTTTCTTCACCGAATAGGTTTATAAGATTGTCATATCTTCCACCTCCTGCAATAGCCCTGGTGTTTTGCGGATTTAAATCGAATATCTCAAATACCATTCCTGTGTAGTAATCGAGGCCTCTTATTACCGATGGGCTGAATTTTACCAAGTTGTTCAATTTGTACTTATCAATTAAATTCAAGATATTTTTTAATTCTAAAGCTCCCTCTGATTTTTCATTTAATAATTCTTCTAAAGTAGGGTAGGGATTTTCCATGAAATTAACCAGTTTTTCCAGCTGTGGCTTGCTCATTTTTGCTTCATCTGCAAGCCATTCTTCAAATTCTTCCTCTGATATTTTTGTTTTTTTGTCTATTGCCTTGTTTACTATTTTTATCTGAGATTCATTTAATTTCAGTTTTCTGTAAAAATCGTCCATAAGTTTTCTGTCATTTATTCTTATCTCAAACATCCCCTCTTTTGCATCGAAAGATTTCATTAAATCAATCGCAAGGGAAATTACTTCAAAATCCGCTTCTATTCCTTCAAATCCGAAAATGTCGGCGTTAAGCTGAAAAAACTCTCTTCCGCGTCCCCTTTGAGGTTTTTCGTATCTCCAGAAATTTGCAATTGAAAACCATCTTATCGGTTTAGCTAGTTCATTGAGTTTCTTTGCAACCATTCGAGCGAGAGTGGGCGTCATTTCCGGTCTGATAGCTACTTTTCTGTTTCCCCTGTCCGTAAAACTATAAAGTTGCTCATTCACGAGTTCCTCACCGGATTTGGCGGCGTACAAGTCAAAATTTTCTAAGAAAGGCCCGTCATATTCTTCGTAACCATAGGATTTACAGACTTTTTTCCAATTTTCAAATATGAAATTTCTTACCTTCATATCTTCGGGGTAAAAGTCTCTTGCACCTTTATAGGGCTGTGTGTTTAGTTTTTCTTTTGCGTTTTTATCCATTTTTGCCCCATTTTTAAAAATACGGACTGATGTTTATTATACATTTTTGGGGCGATTTGTTTAAATTATTTAAGTTTGGGGTTTAATTATGTTTTATTAGTGGAAAAGATGAAAAAGGAAAGTCCCTGTGAAGATTTTGTTCTTTCAGACAGGGACTTGGTTTTTTAGAGCTCCAGCGTACCGGATAAGTAACAACTCGAGTTAAGCACCTCGGATACAATTCTCATTGTATCGAATATAATGTTTGGCCACTCTTCCTCATCGTTCTTCTGAATGAATATTCCTAGTGTTATAGCAATAAAATATTTAGCTTTTCCCCCTATTTTTTGGCGTAATTCCTCACTCAACTCTTTCTCTTTTCTTAGCATTTCCAGTGGCTCCCATGTTGAAAGTATGAAATCACGTGAGCTATCCTGAAAAGCTAGGAGAATGAAGTCAGGGGCGGATTGCCCGATATTCATGTTGATTTTATCAGCACTTTGGGTATTGGTAAATTCAACGGAAAGGATGACCCGTCTAATTTCAGCCGGTTCAGTCATTTTTCTTTCTCCTTTTCTTTTGTATTTTGCGCCGATACTACTGCTGTTTTTATAAGATGTCAAATTAATGAAGGATAATAGAGTAGTTGATAGGTCTTGATCTCTGGTTCGTATCTGCGGATGCGTCCATCAATCCCCTCTCACTCGTCGTGAATCATACCCGACCTGCAAAACCTAACATACGTACGTGTAAATACTTCGGGCTTGCATGCATTTATATGGGGTGGTTGACGGGTCTCGAACCCGCGACCTCCTCTTCCACAGAGAGGCGCTCTAACCAACTGAGCTACAACCACCATATCGTGCCATATCGGTGTGCAATGCAATTATTTTACCAATAATTTGGGTACAATCTCAATCTTTCAAAATTTAATCTACTTTGGTATATTGTTCTCATGGAAATTACATACATAGGACATTCCTGTTTTAAAATAAAGGATAAGAATATCACTCTGGTGATAGATCCGTACGATCCTAAAATAGGATATAAATTGCCTAAATTATCATGCGACGCGCTTTTGGTGACACACAATCACTTTGATCATAGTTATATACAGGGTGTGGAAGGGTATCGGCTTTTAGTGGACGGCCCCGGCGAGTACGAAATCGGCGGGTGTTTTATTTACGGCAGAGAAGTCAGCCACGATAATAAAGGAGGCGCAGAGAGAGGAAAGGTAACTATGTATCTTATTACACTGGACGGACTTAATATTCTTCATCTCGGAGATCTTGGTTGTGAGCTTTCCCAGGAGGATTTAGAAAAGATTCCCGATGTAGATGTGCTGATGATTCCTGTAGGAAATAAATATACGATTGATGCAAAAACGGCAGTAAAGGTTATATCTTCCCTCGAACCTTCTTATGTTGTTCCTATGCATTATAAAACACCTGATCTTACCGGAATTGACGGTTTGAGTAGTGTCGATGAGTTTTTGGATGAGATGGGGGTTGAAAATGGCGTTAAAAAGGACTTAGATAAATTGGTGTTAAACGCTAAAAGTGATTTAGACGGTGAGACTGAGGTGATAGTTTTAAAACCCACACACTAAAAAATTAGGGTTAAGGAAAATTTAATGGCGGCTCAAAGGGCAAAAAATAAAAGTGAAGATTCTGGAGTGCATGTACCCCCTCACGATTTAGAGGCGGAAAAATCTGTTCTCGGAGCTATTTTGATTGATAAAGATGCAATAGTTAAAGTTGTTGAATTTTTAAAACCAAAGCACTTTTATAAACCTTCTCATGAAAAAATATACGAAGCAATTCTGACTCTTTATGAAAAAAGGGAGCCCGCAGATTTAATAACTGTTCCCAATCAATTGAAAAAAATGAAAGAATTGGAAAATGTTGGAGGTGTAGCTTATTTAACTGAACTTGTTAATTTTGTCCCAACTTCGGCCAATATTGAGGCCTACGCCAGGCTGATAAAAAACGATGCTATAAAAAGATCTCTTATGTCTGCCGCCTCGGAAATAGGAGAATCCGTTTTTGACGAAGGTGAGGTTGAAGACCTTTTGGACAAATCTGAACAACTTATATACTCATTATCCCAGGATTTAACGCACCAGGATTTTGTGCCGGTAAAAGATACTTTGGAAGTAACTTTCGAGAGACTTGATGAATTAAGTAAAAAAAGAGGAAGTTTGAGAGGGGTTCCAACGGGGTTAAAAAGTTTGGATAGAATGCTTTCTGGTCTCCAGAAGGAAAATTTGATAGTTTTAGCGGCGAGGCCTTCCGTCGGAAAAACTTCTTTAGCTTTGAATATTGCCCAGCATGCCGCTGTGGAGGGAAAGTTTGGTGTGGCTATTTTTTCTCTTGAAATGGGTAGGGAAATGCTAGTTGATAGGATGATATCTTCTCAGGCCGGTATAGATAATTGGAAGATTTCTACCGGAAATTTGGATGAGGAGGATTTTGAAAAATATGGAGTTGCCGCAGGAGAGCTCGCCGAGGCTAATATTTTTATTGATGATACTGCGGGTATAAGTGTTATGGAGATGAGAACTAAAGCAAGAAGACTTATGCTTGAAAACAAAATAGATCTGATAATAGTGGATTATATGCAGTTGGTAAAAGCCCCCCAGGCGGAAAGCAGAGTACAAGAAGTCTCCAAAATTTCTCAGGGCTTGAAAAATTTAGCAAGAGAGCTAAAAGTGCCGGTTCTCGCAGTTTCCCAGCTTTCCCGTGCTGTTGAGCAAAGAGGGGGAGATAAAAAACCACAGCTTTCCGACCTTAGAGATTCTGGTTCCATTGAACAGGACGCTGATATAGTAATGTTTTTGTATCATCCCGATGAAGAGGATAAGTCAAATGCGAAACTGATTATAGCCAAACACAGAAACGGGCCTACCGGAGAGATAGATTTATTCTTTAGATCAGAATACACGAAATTCTACGAGGTAGAACGAAAAGAAGATTAATAACTCTTTACCTATTTTTATTTTTCACTTTCTCATAATTTTACAATTTTTTGGCCTTTTTCCGAAATGCAACTCTATTGAGAATTTTTCTGCGGTTTTTCTGTGGTAGAATAATCGTGGTATTTGCCGTGGTGGCGGAATGGTATACGCGGTGGTCTCAAAAACCACTGGGAATTAAATCCTGTGTGGGTTCGACTCCCACCCACGGCACCAATTTATTTTTGAGGTGAGGATATAAAAATTATGGTAGTTACGGATTTAAAAAACGGAACAATATTCAAAGAAAATGGGCATCCTTTTATTGTTCTTAAATACGAGCACGTAAAATTAAGCCGCGGAAGCGCCCAGGTTAGGGTGCGAGTGAAAGATCTTATAACAGGCCAGGTTTTGGAAAGGTCTTGGCAATCTACGGCTCATGTTGAGGATACTTATGTGGAAACGAAAAATGCCCAGTTTTTATATAAAGATTCCGGATATGTTTTTATGGATCCGGATACTTATGATCAATTTACAATAAATGAAGAAACGATAGGAGGTAGTGCTAAATTCTTAAAAGAAGGGGAGAGGGTTATGATCAAATACTTCGAAGGTGAACCTATTAGTGTTGAGCTCCCAATAACCATGGTTTTTGAAATAAAATATACGGAGCCGGGATTTAAAGGCAACACGGTAACGAATGTTTATAAGGATGCAGAACTTGAAAATGGCACAAAAGTAAAGGTTCCAATGTTTATAAGAATAGGTGACAAAATAAAAGTAGATACAAGAAGTGGCGAATATATTTCAAAGGCTTAAAAGATGATTCCCGAAGTTGTGAAAATAGGATCAGCTAACGTTAGGCTCATGGAGATTGTATTTTTCCTGGGGGTTTTCTGCTGGATGTTTATACTCTGGGGGGAGTCAAAAAAAGACGGTTTTAATACCCAAAGATTTTTTGATTTAATATTCAGCTCAGTTATTCTTTCCGGAAGTATTTCCTTTCTCATTTATAGACTATTGGAATGGCTGAAAATTTACCATCCGGCGAACAGACTTTTGATTTTAGATCAAACAACTCTCTTAGGAGTTTGTGTTTTCCTTTTGAGTCTGGCACCGATTTTTATTTTTGCAAAGAAATTTAAGTGGTCTGCTTTTAGAATTTTGGATATATACACAATGGCCTTTTCTGTTCTTTTAATGATTTTGAGCTTGGGGGAATTTATAGTGTCGGGGCAGACAGATTGTCTGATTTTGTTTATTCTTACTTTAGTTTTTTATTTTTTTGTAATTAGGCATCGTGGATATAAATTTATGTCGGGGCAGATTTTTTCGTTCTTTATCTTTTTTGTTGTCTTTTCTCTCCTTACCTTTTTAAGAAAAAAAGGGTCTTTGCTATTTTCTTCTATTTTGTTTACAATAGGTTTGGTAAATTTGTATTTGAGAGGTAGAAAAAATATGTCCGATACTAAATTTCCTGAACAGGTTTTGAACAATTTAAAGAAAAAATTACAATCTAAGGAGAAGAGACTTGATCAACAACAGCAGCAATTAATCAAAGAAGATCCTTATTTGCAGTACGGAAGGGCCACAGACAACGCCGAGACGCTGGATGATGTTATGGAAGATACGGGAAAAATTGTTACGGATGCAAGAATTTCCACCGTCAGGAGTTTGAAAATTCAGGTAAGAAAAGCTCTGGCCGCGATGAAATTGGGAAAATACGGAAAATGTGAAGTTTGCGGTAAGGATATAGATAAGGCTAGATTAAGAGCCTATCCCGAGGCTACTACCTGTATTGATTGTGCAACCGATCGCTCTCAAATTGATGAGGTAAGGGAGGACGAAATACTGGAGAAAAATGCCCAGTGACGGAAGTGGCTTACAATTGTAGTTATCCGTTTTCTAATTTTATTGATTTAAAGTACTATCTAGTTTTTTCCCTTTTTCTTCTTCTTTTGCTTTCTGTTTTATATTTTCTTGAATTTGCTAGGTCCATTGTTTCGGATATTGGTTTTTTTCTCATTTTTTTTGGCAGTATTTATAATTTAAACAAAAGGATGACAACGGGTTGTGTGGAAGATTTCCTTAGTTTTTTCAGTTTTTTTCACTTTAATTTCGCTGATATCATGATTACAATTGGGGTAATTTTGCTTTTGTTAACAATATGGAAAAAGAAATAGAAACTATATACGAAGATAAAAATATTGTTGTGATAGATAAACCGTATGGTTTGGTTGTAAATAAATCAAATACGTATAAAGAAAGAACATTGCAGGATATTTTATGTGATAGATATCCCGATTGTTTTGGTGATACCGAAGATTCTGAATTTGTAAGCAGATCGGGAATAGTTCACAGATTAGATAAGGATACTTCCGGTGTTATTGTAGCTGCGAAAAACACAGAATCTTTTTATTTTTTACAAAAGCAGTTTAAGGAAAGAAAAACATACAAAAAATATGTTGCTCTGGTGCATGGCAGGATAGAGGATGAAATTGTTGAAATTAACGCTCCTCTTGGTAGAAATCCTAAAAATCCGTTAAAAATGGCTGTAGTTTCCGGTGGAAGGTCTGCTCTTACCGTAATTGAGAAAATTAAAACTGTGGAATTAGGCGGAAATTTTTACACACTTGTTGATGTATTTCCGAAAACCGGAAGGACGCACCAGATAAGAGTTCACCTATTTGCTATTAATCACCCCGTTGCGGGAGATGAGATATATTGTGCACAAAATTTACTCAAATCGGACTTTAAGCTTTTTAGTAGAATGATGTTGCACGCGGAAATTTTAGGTTTTGTTAGCCCTACTACAGGAAAATTTAGGCGTTTCAGGTCCCCCTTGCCAACGGAATTCAAAATATAATATGATATATCAGTCATAATTATGAAAAGGTCTCCTGCCCGAAGAAAATATCGTTCCGGTTCTAAAACTGCCATTAATCGTTCTATCCGCAAAAGATTTCTTAGGATGGGGCTTGTGGCAGGTATATTTTTGATCTCTTTTTTATTTCTTTTCTCTTACACTTTTTTTAAATATTTAAATCAAAAATTCGCTTCCGCTTTGTCTTCTTCTAGTTATTCCATATATGATGACCAAATTCCTACCATTTCCTACATTGTAGTAGAGGATTTAAAAAGTGACCCAATTGTTGTAAAGAAAGTAAATTTCATAATTTTTGATAAAGCGGACAAACGTGTCTTTATGTATGATATTCCCGTGGATGTTAGCTATTCGTTGCCGGGGAAATTTGGATCAGAGGTTTTGGGGAAGGTTTTCGCTTTGGGTGGTTTGAATTCCGATGATCGTTTAGTTTCCGGTGCCGAAGCAATAAACAGATCTATTTTTAAACTGTTTGGTTTTAAAGTGGATAAATTTGTCCTGACGGATGAGAATCATGAGAAATTCTTTGACAATATTTGGCGTGAAGGTGGAGTTTTTAGTTTGGTTAGTCTAAAAAATGTTTCCGATCTAAGCGACTCACTTAGAACAAATTTGGACATCCGTGAATTTTACAATCTTATTTCCTTTGTTTACTCACTTCCGAAGGATAGAGTAGTTGAGGAAAAGAATGGCCCACGGGACTTCTATAACACAAGAGATTTTGATAATTCCATAAGGGAATTTACTTACGAATCTTTTCTGGCTAAAGAGCAAAAGAATATAGCCGTTCTGAATGGTACGGATTCTACGGGTTTAGCCGCCTTCGGAGCAAGGGTTATATCAAATTTTGGCGGAAGGGTGATTTCTACTCAGAGTACATCAAAAATATATGATAAAAGCGTAATAATTGCCGATGACGTTAATTCCCAAACAGTCGCCTTTCTGTCCAGAGTTTTCAGGATATATTCGATTATTTCAAAAGAGGAGGCCTGGGATTTTCTGGAGGGGGAGATAGATAGATCCGATGTGGCGGTAATTTTTGGATTTGACACTTTAGGCGACTTGTACTAATATTAAGGATAGTACTCTCTCCTTTCTATCCCCCGTCCAAAATTAGGGCGGGGGTTTATTTTGTTCTGCAAGGAAGGCTTTTAGAATGTTCTTCTTACAGGTCTTAGAAGTTTTTCTTGCCCCTTCGGATTCAGACTTTGTCTAAATCAGAGGGCGGGGGTTTATTTTGTTCTGACGGGGAGAAAAAATGACTTTAAACAACTATTTAATTTTAATTTTGCCTGTAATAGCAATACTGCTTGGTGTGTATCTGCGTATTAGGCAGCGCGAAAAATCGAGAGATAAAAAATCCGATGATAGGGGAATATTGGAAGTACAGCTAAGTAGGAATGAAGACCAGAAGCGGGATATACAGGCTTCTTCTTTAAGTGCGGAGAATATGTTTTCTGCACTGCACGGATTGTTAAAATCCGATCCCGATCTTCAAGAGCATATTTCTTTTGAAATGGTGGCTTCTGGGGAGAGAGGTATAAGATTTTATGTTACTACTCCGTTAAGTGTGCTCGAGTTTGTGGAAAGCCAGATATACGCACAATATCCGACAGCTATAGTTAACGTAGTATCCGACTATACCCCTGCGATAAATCCGTCTCATATAAATTATAAAGTATCAAGCTTGGTTTTCTCCAAGCCGGATTATTACCCGATAAGAAGTTTTAGGGATTTTGAGACCGATCCTATGTCCTCTCTGTCTTCCTCGGTATCTACTTTATCCAAAAGTGAAGAAGTATGGTTGCAAATTCTGACCAGGCCAATTGCTGATAAATGGCAACAGGAGGGTTTTGATTATGTAAACAAAGTCAGAGAGGGGCAAGATCCCGGGAAAGTAAAGAGTACGTTCAATATCTTTTTTGATACTGTGAAGAAAGAGATTTCAGAAATATTTACAGGAGTTATAGTTGGTTTATTTACCCGCCCTGCAGAAGGAGTTGAGGTAAAGGGTAAATATACAACTACTCCTAAGATAAGCGCCGCTAAAGAAACGGAATTAAAGTCCATAGAAAATAAACTTTCCAGAATGGGTTTTGAAGCCGTTATCAGAGTTGTTTCTGCCGCGCCGGAAGAGTCTCGGGTAGATGCCAATTTAAGAGGAATAATAGCTTCTTTTGAGCAATTTTCCGGAACCAGTATAAACAGCTTAATCAGCAAAAATGAGGATAATAAAGAATTAGCACTAAATGCTTACAAAAAAAGAGAGTTTGATCCCAATAGAGCCATTATTCTAAATACTGAGGAACTTGCAACTATTTATCATTTTCCTCTTTCCCATATAGATACGCCAAACATATCCTGGGTATATTCAAGAAAATCTGAACCTCCTGCTAATCTGCCGACGGAAAATTGCACCTACTTGGGCGAAACCGTTTACAGAAATCAATCAGTAAAATTCGGTATAAGAAATGACAACGATGATAGGTTGAGACATGTTTATGTAATTGGAAAGTCCGGAACCGGAAAATCATCTCTCTTTGTTACCATGATGGCTCAGGATATAGCCAATGGTGAGGGGGCGGCTATTTTAGATCCTCACGGAGAAACTATTGAAAATGTTTTGGATAGAATTCCCGACAACAGAATAGAAGATGTAATATATTTGGATCCTTCGGATACGGAATATCCCGTCGGGCTTAATCTGCTCGAGATTGATGACCCGTCTCAGAAGAACTTGATGGCGTCCGGTCTTGTTTCTGCAATAAAACAGCATTTCGATTTTTCATGGGGACCTAGATTAGAATACCTGTTAAATTACTGTGTTCTGACCTTGTTGGAAGTTCCTGGGACTACAATGCTTGGAATTACCAGGTTATTAGAAGACCAAAATTATCTTAATTATATTTTGCATTTTGTAAAAGATCCTGTTGTGCAAAAGTTTTGGTCGGAAGAGTTTAAGCAAATGAAGGGAAATCAAAAACTTGTTACGGAGGCAATTTCTCCTATACAAAATAAAGTTAATAGATTTTTAGCTTCCACTACTATTAGAAATATACTGGGTCAGAGAAAATCCACAATAGACATTTGGGATGCTATGAATTCGGGAAAAATACTTCTTATGAACTTGTCAAAAGGGAAGATAGGGCAGGATAACGCTAATTTGTTGGGGGCGCTTCTCGTATCCAGAATACAGTTTTATGCTCTTCAAAGAGCTAAAATTCCGAATGAAAAAAGAAGACCGTTCTATCTTTATGTTGATGAGTTCCAGAATTTTGCCACCGGAAGTTTTGAAGAGATTTTGTCTGAGTCAAGAAAGTATAAATTGGGTCTGAATTTGACACATCAGTTTACTGGTCAGCTCCCGGAAGATCTTTTAAAGGCCGTATACGGAAATGTGGGCACAATAATTACCTTTGCCTTAGGTGCTCCCGATGCCAAAGAATTGGCAAAAGAATTCGCTCCGTATTTCAGCGAGGAGGATATTATTTCTCTTGAGAGATTCCAGGTTTATATGAAATTGATGGTGGACGGGATGACTTCCCATCCTTTTTCAGCTAAAATATTAGTTCCTTGGGATGATGAGTTTTTAATTAAAAAAACAGGAAATAAAGAAAAAGTATTGCAGAGGAGCAGGGAGAAATATGGTGTGCCGAGAGAAAAGGTAGAGTCTAAGGTTAACAAGTGGCTGTCGACCAGATTTGACAAGGGGATGGCAATTGCTCAAGAATATTCCGGTAAGAACATAAATGGTTCAATAGGTAATAATTTTGAGAGTACAGAGGAGAAATAAAAATGAAAGAGCAGGAAAAAAATAAGGATGAATTTGATTTTACGGGCACTTATCAGAAAAAATATGAAAATGTAAAAAATCTCTTGCAGTCCGCTTTGAACCAAATAGAGAAGATTCAGAATATCATTGATAATATGGAAAGAGAAGAAAGGAAGGCTCATTATCAAAGTATTCCAGGAACGGAAGGTGTATTTGACGGTCAGTATCTGGTAGCCCAAGATGGCAGGAAAACTGAGGTTCCTCCAAATTACGCTGCGAAATCAAAGCTTGTTTACGGGGATATTTTGAAAGTTTTTACGGATTCAGGCAGACAGATATTTAAGCAGATTGATAGAGTAGAAAGAAGAGTAATCGAAGGCGTTTTGACGAAAAAAGAAGGTAAGTGGTATTTGCTTTCAGATGTGGGCTCTTACAAAATATCCGATGCTTCTGCAGAGTTCAATAGTGCTGAATTAAATGATCGTGCTGTAGCTCTAATACCAGCTGAGAATACTAAAGTTCCGTTTGCCTGTTTAGACAAAGTTCTGAAAAATTCCGAAGATGCTAAAAGTTCAGTTGAGATTGAGGGAAAAAAGAAATTAAAAACTGATGTTCATAAAAATGCGGATAGGGGAGTGAAGGCTTCCGCAGATAGGAACTCCTTTACCTTGAAACATGGTGGTAAAGATACTACTAGGCAGGGTTTGAAAAATGCGAAAAGTATGAAAAAGTTGAATAATAGTAATAACGTTTCGGGTTCAGTAAATAAAAAGATGAAAAAAGACTCCGAAAGTGCCGGAAGTAAAAAAATAATTGAGGAGAGTAGCCCCGCGGAAAAGAATAAAGCTTCTTACAATGCATTAGAGGACGACGATTTGAGATAATTACGAAGAATTAGCGCAAAGAGCAGGGGAGTTATTCCGTTTCCTCCTCCTCCATTTCTATTTCAAGTTCAGGTTCTTCTATGGTCCCCTTTCTTAAATAAGGTCTTATTTCCACTTTATCAGGTTTGAACACAGGGATAGACGTTTTTATTAAGACGACAAGTTCTTTTTCTTTCCACCTTATAAATGTAATCTTTGCTTTCGCCCCCTTATCCAGCACACATTTAACTTTCTGTACGACGTAATCATTTTTTATTGTTCCTATTAGGATTTTGTGATTTTTTTTATTTTTATAGACCTCTATATCGTCCTTTCTTACTTTAAATTCCAATTCCTCACCGGAAATAAAATCCTCTTCTTTTAGCCCTTTCGCCGTTATAGGTACTTCGGTTTCATAGGTGGTTCCGGGTTCTTTAAGCAAAGATTTTGTACTCACTAGTGTGCTTTCTCCGTTAGATTCGGTTTTCTTGTTTTTAGCCAGTTCCAGATTTTTTAGCGCCAGGGAATTAATAGGATCCACGGCCAGCACTTCCTTAAATAGCTTTTTTGCCTTTGTAAAATCTTTTGTCTGAAGATAACATCTGCCCAATCTTATTTTTGCATCTATGTTATTTGGGTAAATTTTAAGAATTTCGGAATTCAGTTTTATCGCTTCATCCCAATTTTGCTTCAACGAAGCCTCAACGGCCTTTTTTGTCAACACGGCAAGGCTTAAACTCATAAGAGATAGCATATTAAAATATAAAATTTTGTCAATAAGAGAATTTTCTTATAAAACGGGCATTTGGGTCAAGGTAACCTGCCGATAGAGATTTTTGCTATAAAAATAATCAGGAATTGTGGTAATATACTTGTTATGTCAGGTCATTCCAAATGGGCAAATATTAAAAGAAAAAAAGAAGTGACGGACGCAAAAAAAAGCAGATTGTTTTCTAAAATGAGCAGGCTTATTAGTGTTGCGGCAAAATCCGGTGCAGATCCTGATTCTAATCCCACTCTAAGATTAGCCGTTGAGCGGGCCAAAGAAGCCAGAATGCCCAGAGAGAATATAGAGAGAGCAATAGAGAAGGGGTCGGGGCAGGGGGGATCAGTAAATTTTGTTGAAGCAGTGTATGAGGGATTTGGTCCTAACGGAGAAGCTTTTTATATTAAGGCGCTTACTGATAATATAAACAGAACCGTTGCGGAAATAAGAAACATATTTAGTAGGCATGGTGGTTCGTTAGGAGCTGCCGGAAGTACTGCATATATTTTTGCATCCGATCCGGATAATCCTATTTATATGGTGGATGTTGATGATATTTCGGCGAAAAAACTTGAGGATTTGCTCGATGAACTTGACGATCACGATGATATTCAAGATATTTACGTAAATTTTGAACTCCCTGAAAAATGATAATAATAGGAATTGACCCAGGAACAGCCAGAATGGGGTATGGTGTTATAAAAGTGGGAAAAGACGGTAAGAACATTCGTTTACTGGAAAGCGACGTTATAGTAACCCACGCTGATTTGGAACCTGAAAACAGGTTGAAATATCTTTATGAAAGTCTTACATCCGTTCTTAAGAAATACAATCCTGATGTTATGGTAATTGAAAAGCTTTTTTTTAATACAAATGCAAAAACTGCAATAGCTGTAGGTCAGGCTAGGGGTATAAGTATGCTAACGGCGGCGAATCGAAAAGTAAAAGTGAATGAATTTACTGCTTTGGAAGCCAAGTTGGTATTAACCGGCTATGGCAGGTCCGATAAGAAGGTCATGCAAGAAGCGGTTAAAAAAACTTTAAAGCTTGCTGATAAGGTAGCATCTGACGATGCTAATGATGCGATTGCTATGGCCCTTTGCTATATAAAAAAGGTGGTTTTAGACGGCTCCAAGCCAAAAGGAAACAAAAAGAAATAAAATGTTTTCTAAGATTCATCTTGAACTCGAAAAGAAAAATAAATATCTGATCCAGTCTTTTTTGGTTGCTGTTTTCATCTATATTTTTACGCAAGGGGTATTAGATGTCGATCCCTTGATTTTGGCGCTTCTTTCTGTGGTTTTGGTAACAACCGGAGTACTAATATCTCATTATCCGGGGGTAACACGGGAGAATTTCTTATACAGTATCTTGATGCCCTTGGGTGTCTTAGGAGGTGCTATTCTATCGCTCCATTTTTATCCTAATTTGGGGAATGTTTTTAAAATAATGGTTATTTTCTTTTTTGCCGGGGTTTACTATCTAGTTTCCCTTGCAGATAACATTTTTTTGGTAGTACAGGATAGGGAAGAGACAATTCCTCTTTACAGGGTTGCCGTAACGTGGAGTCAAATATTGCAGGTAATTGTCGCCATACCCCTTTTTTCCGGTATTTTTAAGATAAATGTCTCTCCCTATGTGCAATCAATTATAGTGGCCGTAATTTCTTTTTTATTTACTTATTATCAATTGTGGATTTACAGATTCGAACCTGATGCTAAAAAGATCGGAGTGGGGGAGAGATTTTATCTGTGTTTTCTTTCTCTGTTTTTTATTTTCACTTCTTCTCTTGTGGTGTCATTTTTTCCTTCGGAAGATTTTCTGAGAGCTCTATTTGTGTCTTCAGTCCTCCTTTTTCTCTTGAATTATGTTTCAGCTCATCTTAAGAATGAAATATCTAAGGGAATGATAACGGGCTATATCGCTATCGTCCTTGTTTTTTTGTCTTTCCTGCTGTTTTTCGCACCGTAATTTTTCGTATATGTACATCGGTAGCATACATACAATTTTATTTTGGTTCTTGTTTTATTTTTAATTCATTTCTTTTTGGAAATTTTAATCTTTATTTAATGTAAATAAGTTGATATATTAGGGAAAAGTAGGGTAGGGATAGTGCAATTTTCATTATATATTTAATTTCTTAGCTTAATTTTTAATGTTAAAGGCACATTGGATGTAAGATTGTCATAGTTACGTTTGTCATACTATAGGTTTGAGTGCTTATTTATTTTACCCCGATTTTTTAGTCCCATAGTATTTTAGGGGAATTTAATGTTTGGGTTCTGTTACCGATAATTTAATGTAAGATTGTCATGGTTTCTTCCTGTAATATTGTCATAGTATTTTAATGTAGGATTGTCATACTTTTCCGGAGGAGTAGGGAATGTGGATAACTTTATCTGCGGGGAAAGAAAAGATAAATAGAAAAATCAGGTTGTGCGTAAATTCTGAAATCTTAATTTAGGAAATTACTTTATTTTAATTCATTTAATTATCCTAATATGAATTAATAAATTAACGCGCGTTTATATTTCACTTCTCTTCTTGCGCCTCTTCTTAAGTGGGTTTTTTATTTATCTATTGTAATAAGGTTTTACCTCTATCTTAACGTCGTTAAACATACATTATACGACGTTGCCCCTGTAGACTAAAGCCGCTTCCCGCTCAAGTATCCTCTTAAATTTCCATCAATAATTATAAGAAAACAATTACAGGAAAATAATTTTTATTTAAATTTGATTTGAATTAAATGAAGATTAATTGATCTATTTTTACACCTACTCTCCGGATTTCTGTACTCCTTTTGCTTTCCTATTTTTCCCGCTTTTACTTCCCTCCTTTTGCGGTATATATTCATCACAATTCACGTTCGGTTGTTACACTATCCCCTATTTCCCCCTATTTTCCTATTTTCACACCTTTTACATACAGGTATAATGCTGTTTTTTGTTTTAGTGACAACAAAAAATAATACCGACGCTCCAGAATCGATTTTAAGGCATTTTTAAAAACAAAACCATTCCAGAATCGTTTGGAGAGTGTTCCCAAGGTTCCGCACATTTTGACGCCACTTACGTCTGCATGTTTTTATCGTATTCAAATAAAGTTTGGATCAGACAGCGGGCGAGCATCGGTGTCTGAAAGATCTGAGAAAATTACGCGAATTAAGCAAATGTAGAAAATGTGGAATATGTCGTATAATCATAACATATGTCCAAAATAGATTTGTCTTCAAATTTTGATGATGTCGTTTTAGATTATCTTGAATTCTGCGAAATTGAGAAAAACCTTTCCCAAAACACTATAAAAATGTATCACTTTTATCTGACCGACTTTGGTCAATGGTCTAGGAATTTCCTGAAAAAAGATGTTTTTGCTATCGGAGACATAAATGATGACATTGTCAGGGAATATCGTATCAATTTGAATAAAAGAATAAGCTCAAAATCTAATACGGAGTTTAAAAGGTCAACTCAAAAGACTTTTCTTGTCGCTCTGAGGGCATTTTTGAAATATTTGGTTGTGGAAAAAGGTTTGGAAATAATCCCCCCGGAAAAAGTGATTTTAGGCAAGTCTGAAGATAGAGTTCCAAAAGTTTTGAATTCTCAACAAATGAGGAAATTGTTTGAAGTTCAAAATCTGGATAAAAAGTCCGGTATCAGGGATAAGGCTATTATTGAAACATTATACAGTACGGGTTTGCGGGTATCAGAGCTCGTTGCGTTAAATCGTGATGAAATAAATCTGGATACCGGTGAGTTTACTGTTGTAGGTAAAGGAAGAAAAGCTCGTACAGTATATCTCTCTCCGGAAGCCATTAAGTGGCTTAGAAGATATTTGTCTGCCAGAGCGGATCCTTTTGTCCCGTTGTTTATAAGATATTCAGGTAAAAAAATGCAGGAAAACGATTTCGACGGGGAATCTTTAAGAATAAGCCCCAGAAGTGTTCAAAGACTTATCAAAAAGTACGTGAAAAGAGCCGGAATATCTGTTGATGCTACTCCTCATACCCTAAGACATACCTATGCCACCGGTCTTTTGTCAGAGGGGGCCGATCTTCGTGAAGTCCAGGAGCTTCTTGGGCATTCCAATGTTTCAACTACTCAGATTTACACCCATGTTACCAATAAACAGCTTAGAGATATTCATAAAAAGTACCATAAGGATATTTTTGCGGAAGATAATGATTCCGGCAAAAATTCGGACAATTTGGATAGGGTTTCTTCTCTTAATTGACTAGATTCTGAAATTAAACCAGCAATTCTTTAACCGGCTTGAAGCTTTTCCTGTGGATGTCGCACGGCCCATATTTTTTTAAGGCATCTATGTGGTATCCGGTGCCATATCCCTTGTGCCTATCAAAACCATATACCGGGTATTTTTCATGCATTTTTATCATTATTTCATCCCTGTAAACTTTTGCCACTATGCTGGCGGAGGCAATAGATATGCTTTTACTGTCCCCATTTACAATATTTTTCTGGTATTTTTTTCTTATTGTGTCAATTCTAAACATGTCGGTGAGTACAAATTGCGGTCTGATTTTCAAATCACGTATCGATTGAAGAAAAGCTCTTTGCGTCAATTCTGATAATCCTACTCTGTCCACTTCTTCCGCTTCAAAGGTCTCTATTGAGTAACTTATTGCCTCGTTTCTTATGAATTCGGATAAAATTTCTCTTTTTCCAGCTGATAATTTTTTAGAATCGTCTATTTTCCTATAAAATTCCGTCCCTTCCTCGTTTCTTCTTACCCTTCCGTTCTTTTGTTGGTTGTATTTTCGGTTTTTCGCATATTCGACGTCGTTATTTATATATTTTCTGCTTTCATTCTCTTCATTATTTTTATCTCCGGTCTTAGTATTACCTAATAATTTACTCATTTCTTCATTATTCCTCTTACTTGCGACATTTTCTCGCCCAGTAACTTCCATATTTGAATTCATTTTCGGCCACCTATCTTCCAAATCTTTGCTGAAGATTTTTTCCAAGTCCAGAATTACCGCTACTGCCACAAATGGACCGGCTAACGGTCCCCTACCCACCTCGTCTACTCCGGCTACATATCTTATGCCGTTGTTATAAAGTTTTCTTTCATATTGAGTAATTTCACGGAAATTCATTTTATTCAGTGGATATTTCCTGTTCTTCCTCACCTATCACTGCTACTGAGGCTACCTTATCTCTTTCGTTCAGTTTTATCAATCTTACCCCTTGTGTGGCTCTTCCTAAAGTAGGAATTTGTTTTGCCGACAATCTTATGATTTTTCCCGATGTTGTAGCAATAAGTACATCAAGGTTTTTATCTCTCTCAATGGCCCTTGCGGTGACTAAACGCCCTGTTTTGTCTTTTACCTTGTATGTTAAGATTCCGGAACCGGCTCTTTTTTGCACTTTATATTCCTCTGTTGCCGTTTTTTTGCCGTAACCAAGCTCTGAAAGGACTAAAAGTTCAATATTTTTACTCTTTTTAGGTATTATGACTGTTCCCACAACGCTATCTTTTTCCCGCGACAATTTTATTCCTCCTACTCCTTTTGCTGATCTTCCCATAGGTCTAACATCTTTTTCGCTGAATCTTATAGACTGACCCATTTCGGTAGTTAATAACACATCATCCTCGCCCGAAGTTGTGTCAACAAAAGTTAAGTTGTCTCCTTTGTCCAGTGTTATGGCTATTATTCCCGCGGTTCTGATATTTGCAAAATCTTCCATAGGAGTTTTTTTGACTACTCCTCTGGATGTGGTGAAGAAAATAAAGCCGTTTTTGCTCTCAAGCTCTTCACTAGTTTTGGTTAAAAAGGCCTCTACCCTCTCGTCCTGTTTCATACTAAGGAAGTTTATCAAGGGAGTTCCTTTTGCGTTTCTTGAGGATTCCGGTATTTCCCATATTCTTAATTTGTAGACTTTTCCTGTATTTGTGAAGAAAAACGCCCAGTCATGAGTATTGCATATCTTGATAGTTTCAACAGCGTCTTCCTCTTTCAATTCCTGGCCCTTTACTCCCTTTCCTCCCCTGCCCTGTTTCTTGTACGTTGTCTCTTTTAATCTTTTTATGTATCCTCCTTCAGAAATAGTGACGATACATTTTTCATTTACAATCAGATCCTCATCGCTAAGCTCCCCTATTTTCCCCTTAATAACCTTAGTTTTTCTGGGATCGGCATATTTGTTTTTTAATTCGTTTAGCTCACTTTTTATGGTGTTAATTATTCTTTTCGGGGATTTAAGCAGGTCTTCGTAGTCGGCAATTGTCTCCAGTATTTGTTTTAGTTCGTCCTCTATTTTTTTCCTTTCCAATGCGGCCAATCTTCTAAGTTGCATGTCCAATATTGCCTGAGCTTGAATTTCTGACAATTTAAATCTTGTTATCAACCCTTCCTTGGCGGTTTCGGCATCCTTACTTGATTTGATAAGTTTTATGACTTCATCGAGATTATCTAAGGCTATTTTCAAACCTCTTAATATATGAGCTCTTTCCTCCGCTTTTTTGAGTAAAAAAATTGTTCGTCTTACTACTATTTGTTGTCGGTGCTTTACAAATTCTTCTAAGATGTTTTTCAAAGGCATCAATTTAGGCTCGTTGTTTAAAAGAGCTACAAAATTTGAATTGAAGGTGTTTTGAAGCTGAGTATATTTAAAAAGTTGATTTTTTATCTTGTTTACAACCGCCTCCTTTTTTAGCTCTACTACTATTCTTATGCCGTCTTTGTTTGATTCGTCCCTGATATCGGAAATTCCTATTACTCTTTTTTCCTTTACCAAATCGGCTATTTTTGCTATGAGAGTGGCTTTATTCACCATATACGGAATCTCCGTTACTACCAATTTAGTTTTTCCGTTTTTGGTTTCCTCTACATCAACTTTTGCTCTCGTAACCACCTTTCCCCTGCCGGTTGCGTACATTTGCACCAGTTCTTTTTGGTCGTAAATTATTCCTCCGGTCGGAAAATCCGGGCCAAGAATTACTTTTGTTAAATCCTCTACATTGGCGTCGGATGAGAAATTTAGAGTTGCTACCTGTTTTGGGTCGTCTTTTTTTGGCGCCTCTCCGATATCTTCCGCTTTGTCTATCAAAACATTTATGCCGTCCACTATTTCCCCGAGATTATGAGGTGGTATATTTGTTGCCATACCAACAGCTATTCCCGTCGCTCCGTTTAAAAGCAAGTTCGGTATATTTGAAGGCAGATATACGGGTTCCTCGTTTTGCAAATCGTTCACTTCGAAATCTACGGTTTCTTTGTCTATATCAGCATAAAGCTCTTCCGCTATTTTCTCCAATTTGCATTCAGTGTATCTCATGGCTGCCGGAGGATCCCCATCAATACTTCCAAAATTTCCCTGCGGTTTTATCAACGGGTATCTCATGCTGAAGTCTTGTCCCATCCTTACTAAGGCGTCGTAAACGGAAATATCTCCGTGTGGGTGATATTTTGCCAAAACTCCCCCTACCACACTAGCGCATTTGTGAAATTTTCCCGAAAAAGTCATTCCCGACTCCTGCATAGCGTATATTATTCTTCTCTGCACGGGTTTTAGGCCGTCTCTTACATCGGGAAGAGCCCTGGAAACAATTACGCTCATTGCGTAATCAAGGTAGGAACTTTCCATCTCCGACGTTATTTCGGTATTTAGTATGTTCGGATTTTCTGTAATTTCCGTATTTTCAGTCTTTTTGTCTTTTTCGTTCATAAACCTAATAATTTTAGCAAATTTAAGGGAAAATTGAAGCGTTATTAAAGGCTCATAATGCCTTTTACGAATTCTTTTCTTTCTATCAGTTTATCGGCTGTTCCGATGTCGCCTGAAAAATTAAATCCGAACTTCTGTTCCAGTATTTCGCGTATGTCTTCGTTTTCCGTTAAAATATAGGTTTTTCCCATGGAAATGCACGGAGCATTAAAAAACCATCTTTGGTGGTCAAAATTGTTTAATACTTCTTTTATGAGAGGACTGTAGTCAACAACAAATTTTTTGCTCTCCCATAGTTCTATTTGCCCTATTGTAAATTTTGTACCCAAATTGGGGAATTCTATTATCTTTACGTCATCAATAATGGCTTGCCTCGGATTTTTATAAACATATTCCTCCTGATCTATGAAATATTTTTCAATCCAATTTTTGGGCATATCGGCTTTTGGTATAAGATCTTCAAAAGCTTGCGCGTCTCTAGGTGATGTCAATGAAGTTTTAAAATTTAAGGTGTTTGAAACTATTGCGGCGTAAAGTAGTTTCGCGCTTGTCTGAGATATTTTATCCGAAAATCCTCTTTTCTTGTATTCTTCCCATATTAATGTCGCACACGCTCCGATGTTTTCGATTTTTGCCTTTTCTCCTAATTTCTGCCTCCAATATTCTTCATATCCCACGTGATGGTCATATATTTCTATTATTTTTTCTTCCCTAACGAATTTGGGAAATGTATGAGGATCCGTTGTGTCAACCATAACAAACTTTAATTCTTCTAATTCTTCGGTTTTTGGCTCCTTTTCATATTTAAGGTCCCAGGATTTTATTTCCGCCGTAACGCTGTTTGTCGGCTCTTTCGGTACATACGCCACTGCGTATTTTCCTTCTAGATTTAAAAGTTCCGCGTAGGTGTTGGAACAGGCAAGGGAATCCATGTCTGATGTATATAGTGCTTGTGTTACTCCTATTTTTTCCATTTTTTCTTCTTATTCTTATTCTTACTATTTCTTACTATGAAAGAAAATTGCTAAGTAATATCAATATTTGCTTCATGAGCGTGGGTGGTGATAAATCTTTTTCTCGGTGCCACCTCTTCTCCCATAAGGGTTGTGAAAACTTCATCGGCATGCTCGGCATCTTCTACAGTTATTTTTTTAAGTCTTCTTGTCTGCGGATTCATGGTTGTTTCCCAAAGTTCCTCAGCATTCATTTCTCCGAGGCCTTTAAATCTTTGAACAATAGCTTTTTTCCCTTCCTCAGTTTTTAGAAACTCCTCCCGATCTTTATCGGTAAAAAGATATCTTTTTTCCTTCCCCCAAACTGCCTTGTAAAGCGGTGGGAAGGCCACATAAATGTTTCCGTTCTTTATTAAATCCGGCATATGTCTGTAAAAAAATGTTAAATAAAGAGAATTTATGTGCATTCCGTCGGTATCGGCATCAGCCATGATTATTATTTTGTGGTACCTTAGCTTTGAAGAGTCAAATTGGTCCCCTATTCCGCAACCGATTGCCACTATAATGTCCTTAAACTTTTCAGAATCAACTATTTTGTCCAATCTTGCGCGTTCGGTGTTTAGTATTTTTCCGAAAATGGGTAAGATTGCCTGTGTATCCCTGTTTCTGGCTTGTTTAGCAGTTCCTCCCGCGGAATCTCCTTCTACCAGGAATAATTCTGTTAGTTCGGGATTTTTTTCCGAGCAATCTGCTAATTTTCCCGGCAATACTCCCCCGCTTTCAAGAGCTGTTTTTCTTATAACCGTATCTCTTGCGGCTTTCGCGGCCATTCTTGCTTTATATGAAAGAACATTTTTGCTTATTATGGCGTTTGCATCCTTGGGGTTTTCGGCCAAATACTGTTCTAATGCTTCTCTTACCACAGCCTCTACTGCTATTCTTGCTGATGTGTTTCCCAGCTTTGATTTGGTTTGTCCCTCGAATTGAAGAGTTGAAGAGTCAAGAGAAACGGAAATTATTGCTGTCAGCCCTTCTTTTAAATCATCCCCCGATAAATTATCATCCTTATCTTTTAGAGCACCTATTTTTCTGGCGTAATCATTTAAACATCTGGTTAACGCCATCCTGAAACCTGTCAAGTGAGTTCCCCCCTCTATGTTTTTCAAATGATTTGCAAAACAAAGGACATTTTCCCTAAAAGTGTCGTTATACTGCATGGCTACCTCTACATTTACATCTCCGTATTGTTTTTGAACATAGAAGGGCTTCCGATTTATCACATCTTTGTTTTTGTTCAGTGCATCCAAATATGCTTTTATCCCTCCCTCAAAGTAAAAAACATACTTTTGATCAATTTTATGACTCAATACCTCAAATTTTATTCCAGCTGTGAGATAAGCGTACTCTTTTATCTGGTTTACGAAAAATTTAAAGTCAAAGTCGGTAGTTTCAAAAATCTTCTTGTCGGGTTTGAATTGAACTATGGTCATAGTTTCGTAATTCCAACTATCTAGATCTATGTTCCATTCGGCGTTTTTCAGTTTTGTCGGTTTTTTAGGGTCTATTTCCTCCACCGGCCTTACTTTGTTTCCCCCGTTCTCATATTCCTGTATGAAAGTTTTTCCGTTTCGCTTTGTTATTACTCTAAACCATTCGGAAAGTGCATTTACCACAGAAGAGCCTACTCCGTGCAATCCGCTGGATACCTTGTATCCACCGCTTCCGAATTTTCCTCCGGCATGAAGTTTTGTGAAAGCAAGTTCCAGCGCGCTAACCCCGTATCCTTGTTTTATATCGGTCGGTACTCCTCTTCCGTTGTCGTATACGGTACAGGAGCCATCGTTGTTAAACTCAACTTTAATGTGCGTAGCATATCCGGCTATTGCCTCGTCCATGGAGTTGTTGACTATTTCCGTTACAAGATGGTTTAAACCTTCTTCCCCTGTTGAGCCTATATACATTCCCGGCCTTTTTCTTACCGGTTCCAAGCCCTCTAAAACCTGTATTTGGTCGGCTCCGTATTCGTCTAAATTTTTATTTTTATTTTCCATAAGTTCAAAAAATGAGCAGGATTTAAGATATCACTTTTAGAATGCAAACTACAATAGCTTTTATATTTTACCTGTTAAATAAGCGTTTAACAAGGATTTTAGGAGAGATTTAAAACTAGGGATTCAAGAGATAATCTGACATTTACATTGGAGTTTTCAAGATCGTTTTTTACCTCAATGATTTTTGAGATATTTTTTGGAGCGGAAGTATTTTTGGGATTTCTGAGCATAGCTTCTCTACTCTCTTCCACCCATTTTTCCAGCATTTCTATAACATCCTCTTTTTCTTCCTTGGAGATTTCAGGGCAAATATCCAATCTTTTTCCCGGCTCCATTTTTATAATTTCTTCAAGAGACGGCATAACGGTGTTTTCTGTGCGGTAATTTTCATTTTCACTTTTTCTTTCCTTTAAGTCTATCAACCGGCATCTTGAAACTATTGTGTTAAGAATAAAATTATATGTTTTTGCGGACAAAATTATCTCTGATTGAGATGGTGGTTCCTCAAGTGTTTTTAAAAGAGAGTTTTGAGCTTGAACGGTCATTTTTTCGGCATCAAAAATTATGAGAAATTTCTTTCTATACGAAAATGGTTTCTCCCGAAGGAAATTTGTTCCTTCCCTCGTTTGTGATATGCCGATTGATTTTTCTCCTTTTTCACGGTTGATTATAAAAATATCAGGTTTATCCTCCAATTCCTGAATTTCTTCAAAATTCTTTCCTTCCTCTTTGTTTACAATATCCACTATTTTCTTCTCTCTATCCTCTTTGTTTCCACCGAAAATTAAAACAGACCCATTCATAATTGGAATTATACCTTAATAAAGAAGATTAAATTAAAATTAACTAAAAATAAAAAATACTTTGTTTGTTGAATTTGATCCTCGCAGTTGTTAACATAATATAAGTGTAATTCTGCCCTATGGATAAATTAAATGAAACAAAAACTGTAGCTGATGTTCTTTATGAAAAAAAACTAATCAGTTCCGATCAGCTTGCTGCCATTAAATTTGAAAGTGTAAACACCGGAAAAAGTATAGATTCCATCATAAAAGATAGGGGTTATGTAAAAAGCGAGGATTACGCCCAAGCTTTCGGGGAAGTTTATGGTATCGGGTTTGCAAATCCAGGTGTCGGTCAGATAAACCCCGAATTGTTTGATAAGATCGGTAATGATATAGCTAAAAAATATCGTGTTTTCCCCCTTGAACTAAATGGTAATACCCTGTCTTTGGCCATGCTTGATCCCCTGGATCTTCAAACGATAGATTTTATTGAAAGAAGAACCGGTTATAAAGTTCTGCCGTTTATCACAACTGAAAAAATAATGGATAGGGTTTTGGATGAGCAGAAAGGGAAAGAGCTTGGTGAAGAGATTTCCGCCGCAATGGAAGAAATCGCGCAAAATACGGTGAAGATAGAAGAAGGCCAGCTGGAGATGAATGACGCAACTATCAGGGATGCACCTATTGCTAGAGTTGTCGGGATGATACTTGAAACTTCGGTTAAATCGGGAGCGTCCGATGTTCACATTGAACCCGGGGAAGATTATTGCAGATTGAGATATAGGATCGACGGAATTTTATCGGAGAAGATAAAGATCCCAAAGGAAATGACCGATTCTGTTGTAGCGAGGATAAAAATACTGGCGGGAATGAAAATTGACGAGAAGAGAGTGCCTCAGGATGGGAGGTTTAAGGTCCAGGTCGGTAAGACGGAAACTGACCTTAGAGTTTCAACATTGCCTACGGTTTTCGGTGAAAAGGTAGTTATAAGACTTCTAAAAGAAGAAGGAGTTGTTTTTACTTACAGAGATCTTGGAATGCGGGGACTTACTCTAAAAAGGTACGAAGAAATGACCTTGAAACCTAACGGAATGATACTTGTTACAGGTCCTACTTCATCAGGGAAAACCGTTACCTTGGCATCCACTTTGAGCAAATTAAATACGATAAGAGTTAATGTTGTAACCATAGAAGACCCTGTGGAAATAAGAGTTCCCGGAGTAAATCAGGTTCAGGTAAATCCTCAGGCGGGTCTTACTTTTGCCTCAGCTTTAAGGGCTTTTTTAAGACAGGACCCAAATATTATTATGGTCGGAGAAATCAGGGATAGTGAAACTGCCGAACTTGCAGTTCATGCTGCTTTGACCGGGCATCTTGTTCTATCAACTTTACACACTAATTCAGCTTCGGGTGCAATTCCCCGACTTTTGGACATGGGGATTGAGGATTTCTTTCTCTCCTCAACTATACTTGGAATATTGGCGCAAAGATTGGTTAGGAAAGTGTGTCCTTATTGCAGGGAGGAATATTCTCCCCCAGAGGAAATAGCCGATGATATAAAAGCTCTTTTGAATGAATTGTCTTCTAATTCTGTTTTGATGTCCAAAGATACGGAAATTGCAAAAATAATAAAAAGTGTTATGGCAAAAGAAGATATCACTTTATACAGAGGAAAAGGATGCCCAAAGTGTGATAGTGGATACAAAGGAAGAATCGGAATCTTTGAACTTTTGCCGATGTCAGAGAAAATAGCAGCTGCAACATTAGATAGGTCTCCGTCCACAAAAATAGAAGAAATAGCCAAACAGGAAGGTATGGTTACTCTTCTTCAGGATGGTTATATCAGAGCTTTGCAGGGTGAGACAACACTTGAGGAAGTTATGAGAGTTACCAAGTGAGATTTTTGGAATATAATTTTGTTTGGTTTGAAAATATGTAAGTATTAAAGAAAGGAATAAGTAAAAGTGAAAATTAATGCAACTCAATTATTAGAGAAAGTAGTGGACATGGAAGCATCGGATCTTCACATATCGGTTGGAGCCAACCCATATGTCAGGGTAAATACCGTCTTGAAGCCCTTGACAGAATATCCGGTTATGAATGTTGATGATGTTGAGTTTGTGATCTCTCAATTTTTAGATGCAAAACAAAGAGAACTTCTTGAAATAAACAAGGAATTGGATTTTTCTATTGCTCTTGGTCAGAAAGCGAGATTTAGAGTAAATGCTTTTTTTCAAAGAGGATATCCGGCTGTGGCCCTAAGGCACATTACTATGGATATTCCCACAATTGAGGATCTTCATTTGCCGCCGATACTTAATTCCGTCTGTAATTTAAAACAGGGTCTTGTCATTATCGTAGGTCCTGCAGGTCAAGGAAAATCAACAACAATAGCCTCAATGATAGAAAGTATTAATAAAACCAGATCGGAACACATAGTTACCATTGAGGACCCGATAGAATACGTTTTTACAAACAAGTTATCTTTGATAGAACAAAGGGAGATGTTTCTTGATTCACATTCATGGGAAATTGCGCTCCGCTCGGTTATGAGACAGGATCCAAACATTGTCTTTATAGGTGAAATGAGGGATGCAGATACTATTAGATCTACTCTCCAGATAGCGGAAACCGGACATTTGGTTTTTACTACGTTACATACGAACTCGGCTTCTCAGACAATAGACAGAATAATTGCTTCTTTTGATGAAGAGAAACAAAATGAGGTAAGATCACAGCTTTCGCAGGTTGTGGAAGTGATAATTTCGCAAAGATTACTTCCATCAGATAAGATGGGTTCTGTTCCTGCCTGTGAAATAATGATTAATAGTGACGCAATAGCAAATCTTATCAGGGAAGGAAAAACTCACATGATAGATAATATTATAAATACAAGTGCTCAGTACGGAATGGTCAGTATCGAAAAAAGCATAGCAAATCTTGTTTTGTCAGGAACCGTTGCGCTTGAGGATGGTTTGAGATATGCTCCCAGGCCTCAGGAACTGCGAAGGTTGGTGGACAAAAAGTAAATATGCCTATATATACCTATACAGCAAAAAACAATGTCGGCGGAACCGTGAGTGGAGATGTGGAAGCCAGGAATAGAGAGACCGCTGTCGGTCTTTTGAAAAATCAGGGATTTACGGTTGTTTCAATAAAGGAGAAAACAGCGGGTTTTTCCGATATTTTGTCGGACTTTAAGAATGTCCCGCAGGGGGAAGTAGCGACATTTACAAGGCAGCTTTCTACCATGGTTTCTGCCGGTCTTCCGATTGCTCGAGCCCTCGAAGTTCTGTCTTCCCAATCTACAAACAGCAAACTTAAAAAAATAATTTCGGACGTTTTAAAATCTGTTGAAGGAGGCGCTTCTCTGTCGGCCTCTTTCTCACTTTATCCCAAGGTTTTTTCAAATACGTATGTTTCGCTCGTAAGAGCCGGAGAGTCATCGGGAAAACTGGATGTTATTTTGAAAAAACTGGCTGACAACATGGAGGCAGACAGGGAGCTAAATTCAAAATTTAAATCTGCAATGATATATCCGATTGTCATTTTGGTTGCCATGATGGCTGTAATGCTGATTCTGATGGTTTTTGTTATGCCGAAACTTACTACTATGTATGAGGGTATGCAAATAGAGTTACCGGCTACAACAAAGATGATTATAAATGTGTCTAATTTTATGGCTAAATATATCTATTTGATATTGATAGTTATTGTAGGGTTGGTTATTGTTATTCGTTCTTTTTTCTCTTCCGAGAGGGGGAAAAATTTTGTTTCGGAGATAATCGGCAAAGTTCCGGTTTTTGGAAAGATAACTCTTATGAAGGATTATTCCAGTTTTAGTAGAACGCTATCGCTGTTGATAAATGCGGGTGTTCCTATAGTTGATGCTTTAAATATAGTTTCGGTAACCATGTCCGGAATGCCATTGAGGAGAGCTATTCAGGAGGCGGCAAGACAGGTAGAAAAAGGAAATTCACTTTCAAGTTTTTTTAAGAGCAATTCTGCCTTTCCTCCGTTAATTGGACAAATGATGGGAGTCGGAGAAGAAACCGGAAAAACCGATGAGGTCTTGGAAAGAGTTGCTGTCTATTATGAAGGAGAAGTAAATAATTTGGTAAAAGGTCTTTCGTCCGCTCTGGAGCCGTTGATACTTGTGATTCTTGGTGTTATGGTCGGATTTCTTATTATTTCAGTTATTACTCCTATTTATAAGTTGACAAGCGCAATCTAATTTAGTGTAGAATTAATCTAATTGTTTGAAATATAAAATTAATTTTACTCAAAGTAAGAATTTGAAGGGAGGTGAAATAGAAAAATGAATAAGAAAAAACAAAGAGGTTTTACGCTTATTGAAATGCTTGTTGTTATTGCGATTATTGCTATATTAGCGGGAGCTGTTTTGTTAGCCATAAATCCTGCAGAAACGATGAAAAAAGGCCGGGATTCCACAAGACTTAGTGATATGGATACCTTGAGAACTGCTATAAATATGGCTATGGCAGAAGGGGAAATTACACTAAAGGCTATGGGTAGTGCTAAGAATAGTGGAAGTGGCACTCAGGTTGCAGATTGTAGTGGTTACGTTGAGTGTAATAAGATAGGAACATCGGGATTAGCTAAATACATTCCTGTTCTTCCTAAGGATCCAATTAATAGTGGTAGCTATGTTTATACCTTTATTTCCACTGCAGACGACTATGAGTTAAATGCAATGTTAGAGTCCACGAGTAATAAGGGAAAAGTGGAAAATGATGGTGGTAATAGTCTTACTAAATTTGAAGTAGGTACCAAATTAGATCTGTTGAATTAGAAAGTATTTTAAATCTTTCTATATGTCTAAAAAACTTTTGTTTGAGTTGGGTTGAGAACTGGATCGTGGTTGTCGGGTTAGAGAAAAGGCCACGCCTCCGGCGTGGCCTTTTCTTTATATTTTCTTCACAATTGAGTAGTCTGAAAGAAATTTGCCCTCGGCATATTTTTAAGCCCGAAGATTTGTTTTTCTACCTCTTCTCTATCCCTTTCTTCCAAAACTGTAACTTCTTGTTCTTTTAACTGTCCCTTCTTTTTGGAATCCAATTTAATTCCGTTTTCAAATACATTCATTATTTCTTTTTCATCATCCTGAGCCAGAATCCTATTTATTGATATTTTTCGGCAGGATAAGCATTCGTGAATCAGCATTAACTCACCTTTTATTTTCATTTCCCATTTATTAACACGGGGGTTTTTTATTGTTAATCCTATCGGTTTCATTCCTCCGTTGCACGAAGACATCCTATCCCCGGCTGTAGCGTGATCCACATGTTTGGACCACAGGCAGTATGGACAGTGGTTTCTATTTACTGTGTTATCGTATTTGCTTATCGGCACCCATTTTTTGCAATTTATACATATGAAACCTTTATTTTTTTCTTCCTCTTTTGGATTCATATTTTGATTATACTTAATCCTTAAGTTTTCTGCATTGGAGTTGTTATTTTCTTGTCTTATTTTTGATTAAACTTCCATCTTTGAAACAAATTTAAAACGTGGAAATTTTTTTTGGATCTTTTTAATAAACCTTTTCTAATGTAAAATGAAAAACATGCAGGCGGCGTTATTTATTTACCTTTTCATAATCGGTCTTTTTGTGGGTTCTTTTTTAAATCTTGTTTCCGACCGTCTTCCGAATGGAAAAAAATTTGTTTTCGGTCGCTCAAAGTGTGATTTCTGCCACGAAATACTAAAGCCAAAAAATCTCATTCCGATATTCTCTTTTGTTTTTCAGAAAGGAAGATGTTCTTTCTGTCATAAAAAATTACCTCTCTTCTACCCTCTATCGGAGTTTATGACCGGGGTTTCTTTTGTGCTGGCAGGTCACTTGTCCGATTTTGTTTATAATCCGAATGTCCAAAGCACTATTTTGCTTTTTTATTACATTGTAGTTTTTGGTTTTTTCATAACTATTTTTCTTACAGATGTTAAGTATTATCTAATACCTGATTCTATCGTTATCCCCGCCATTGTTTTCGTTTTTTTGTCTTCTGTGCTTTTTAGGGTTTTTGACCTGGTTGATTTAAAAAGAAACTTAGCCGCAGATGAGCTCGGAGTTTATTTGCTGAGAACGGATTATTTTAATAACCACATTTTTTATTCATTAAAGGAATTTGGGTTCGTTCTTTTAGGCGCCATCGCTATCTCATTATTTTTTCTTTTTCTCATTTTCATTACGAAAGGAAGAGGCATGGGTTTCGGAGATGTAAAATTGGGTTTTCTGATAGGACTTGTCAACGGTTTTCCCTTTGGAATTTTTTCAATTTTTTTAGGTTTTATCGTAGGAGCGGTTTATAGTCTTTTGCTTATGCTTATGAAAAAAAAGACGATAAAAGATACTATACCCTTCGGTCCTTTTCTTATTATCGGAAGTGTTATTACTCTTTTGTTCGGGCAGACTATTTGGGAATGGTATTCAAATCTGGGCGCGTTTATTATCTGATACTTTATTATCTGATAGAAGTTATTTTTTGATTCTGAGGATTTTGAACATTTGATGCCCCATAACTGAGATTAGAAACCCTTGCTTGTATTTTACTTTTAGGAAGTTGTATCCAAAATATACTTCCCTTACCTACCCCCTCTGACGTAGCCCATATTTTTCCTCCCATTCCCTCAACATACAATTTTGCGATGTAGAGTCCTAGTCCCGTTCCTCCGGTATCTGACGCTATAGTGTACGAATTGTCTATTCTTCCGAATTTATGGAAAAGTTTTGGAAGGTCTTCTTTGCTTATTCCCGCCCCGGTGTCTTTGATTGATATAACTACTTTATCGATATCTGTTTCCACATGAATGTCAACCCCACCCCGTTCGGTAAATTTTACCGCATTATCTATCAGGTTAATTATCACATCTCTCATTTTTTCTTTATCTATGTCAACGAAAACATCTTCGCATGATTCGTCAAATTTTAGATAGATATCTTTTCCGCTTAGCTTTATTTCAAAGTTGGAAATTATCTCCCGTATCAAGTCGCACACGTTAACCTGTTGTATGTTAAAAAATACTTTTCCTTGTTCAAATTTTGAGATATTAAGCATATCGTTTATTAAATCTATCATTCTTTGAGTTCCTTTCATTGCTTTTTCTAAATATTCAATTTGCTTTTTTTTCAATTTTCCCGATTTTTGCTGTTCCAGCATCCATAGATAGCTTTTTACTATAGTCATGGGTGTTCTTAATTCATGAGATGCAACCGTCAAAAATTCATCTTTCATTTTGTTTAGGGCAAGAAGGTTTTCGTAAGCTTCCGAAAGTTCGTCTTTTGCATCTTTTAGATTTTTGTATAGTTTAGCGTTTTCCAGCGCAATTCCGGCGTTTTCTGAAAATTTTCTTAACATTTCCCTTTCAAAATCGCTTAAATTGTTTGTATCTCTTGACATGCTTATGACAAGTACTCCGATGGGTTTGTCCCTGACTATTAACGGGGTTGCTACGTTTAGTTCTGTTCCGAGCATTTCCTGTATTTCTCTTGCGGTGTCAAAAGTTACCGCCGGTCCAAGAAAGTCAAAAAAATGCTCGGATACATATTGTTTTTTTTCTTTTATTGCTTTTACGCATAAGTTGTCTTCATACCCGAGGGCAATGTTGGAGTTTCCTAAAGCTTCCTTTAGTTTCTGCATCATTTTTTCATCTTTTATTGTTTGAGATATAGCGGTTTTTACCAGTTTTTCTTTTTCTTCGTCTATGAGCCAGAGTATTGCCAGTTCATATCCTAAAGCCATAGGAATTACGTCAACTATTTTTTGAGCCATTTCGTCAAAATCACTGGTTCCAAGGATTATTTCTATGAGTTTGTATGTTGCGTCCAGAGCGCGGTTTTTATCAACCAGAGCCAAAAGATCGCTTTCTTTTAGTTGGACAGTTTGTTTTTCCATG
>Ga0255343_1000725_pt1 | contig 49810 bp, 35 predicted proteins | sample wastewater_treat_4_FD_192413 | JGI IMG/M metagenome (GOLD analysis project Ga0255343, IMG submission 192413) | Wastewater microbial communities from Lulu Island WWTP, Vancouver, Canada - plant16 | ecosystem: Engineered > WWTP > Wastewater > Unclassified | place: Canada: Vancouver, British... | reverse complement strand
ATTTATAAACCATCTGGTCAATCTGATATTCGTATTCTTTGACCTTTGCTTGTTTTTCTTTATTTTGTAAATAATCTTCGTCTTTTGTTATTGCAAGAATTTTATCAACAAGGTCAATAAATGGTTTCTGTTCCGATTCAGAGATTTTTGGTATTGGAAATTGCTCTACATATATAGTAAATCCTCTGATTCCTTTATTTCCTAATCCTGCCGACATTTTTTTATAATAGAAATTGAACAAAGATGAATTTAAAACACACAATAAATATTTTGATTTGCTGGATATGAAATAAACTGTGTTATTAAAATAAAAACCATTTTCATCAAGACTAAAAGAAAACTCGTCACTATTGATGTCAGGATATATAATTTTTTTATCTTCATATATTTTTATTATTTTATCACTTGGACTTGCCTGTACTTCATACCAAAGATTATCTCCTGCTTTTTTTGATAATTTTTCTTTATATCTCAACAGGTGTTTATATATGCTTGGATAACTTTTTATAATTATTCCTTTTTTTGATAGTATCACCCACAACCCAGCCCATTTGTAACCATAGCGATAGATATCTCTACCTCGCAGAATCGGTTTTATAATCTCTGCAGATTTTGGGTCTTCTTTGCATAATTTTTCTTTTGTTTCTGTATCAATTATAAATGCCTCATTAAAACCTGTAACTATGCCACGATAAATATTAACATCCCAATTTTTTAGTGGAATACCTCTTTGTTCAATCTTTTTTTTGAGATTCATTACTGTTTCATCTGCAAAAGTAAAACAATTAATATCAAGTTCTGATTGCTTCATCTCTAATTTATGTGAATTGAAATAGTCAGTTATATCTGTGTCTTGAGTAAAATCTGGTTGAATATTTAAAAAACGGACAATATTATTCTGCTGGCTTGCTTTCTGAAAAAGCAGAATATTTGTATCCACAGTAGCATCAAAAACTTGATAGCCATTAAAGTCAATAATTTGTTTTAAGGTGGTTTTTTCCTTAAAGAACCTGCGTAATTTTTCACCATATTTTGCTCGCATCCATTTGTTGCTGGAAATAAAGACAAGCGTCCCCTCTTCTTTTAACAGGCGGTAACCCAGTTCATAAAAATAGGTATAAAGATCCGAGGTAGAGTTATAAACTTCATATTGTTCCAAAAGAGGTTTTTGCTCCCTGATTTTTTCCTGCCTGATATATGGCGGGTTGGCAATCACCACATCAAAGCCGCTTTTTTCTAAAAAAACTTCAATAAAATGGAGTTGCCAGAGAAAGATATTTTGATGCTTATATTGATCAAGCGTTTTTTCGTCTTCGAGAAGTTTTTCTAAGAATTTTTTCTGTTCTGGCAATTTCTCTTTTTCTTTAGTGCCCAAAAGCGTGGCACGAGAATTATTTTTTAACTGATTTTCTATTTCTTGAAGTTCATCCTTTAGGGAAATTTTGATAATTTCATTTTCAAGGCTATTTATTTTCTTTCTGATTTGTTCTTTTTTTTCAAAATCCGATTCGGTAAACAAAGCTTGTTTTTGGTTAATAAAGTTTTTTACCTTTTCTGCCACTGCCAATTTTTTTGGCGAAGAAAATAAATCCTCCTGCAGATCCTTTTCGAAAAGATTTTTAAACCTTGATTTATTTTCCTGGGAAGATTTGAGGCAAGAAAAGTTAAAAATTTCTATTGTTTCTTCGTTAATCATCACCTTGTCTACCAAGCTATTACCCACCATAATCTTAAAATCTAAATTCGGCAAGGGTTCAATCCCCCGGTTAGACTTGTTTTGGCTAACTTTTTCTTCAACCAGAAGAGAAATAAAGAAGCGCAATTTGGCAATTTCGACCGCAATTGGCTGAATATCAACACCATAAAGACACTTCTGGATAAGATAAAGTTTACGGACATAATTAAGGTCTTTTTCTTTGAAAAATTTTTCAATGCTTTCGTTAACCCTTTTTCTAATAATGGGATCGGGAATTGCCTGCGTTGCCAAAATTTGGGTTTCTTTCCAAAACTTATTTTGGGGATCAACTTTATTAAGAATGAAAACTAAGCGATTAAGGGCTCCCATGGGGAAAGCTCCCGAACCAACGGCAGGGTCAACGAGACGAAGATTATTAATCAAATTAACAACGCGGCGGCTGTCTTCTTTATTAAAAGGATTTTTTTCTTCATTTTCTAAGAAAAGCAATTCCAGCTTTTTTTTAAGATCTCTAACGTTAGCAAGATGAGTTTCAAAATAATTTTTTAGAGATTCATCCACCATGTAGTTAACAATTTCCCGAGGAGTGTAATAACTGCCGGTTGCCTTGCGCGCGGTGGTAGCCGTTTCTGGGTTAAAACTCGCTAAAAGATTTTCAAATACCTTACCCAAAAGCTCCGGGTCTAAGGCAACATCTTGATCATCCGCTTTATTCTCGTCAATCGTAAAGTTATAAGAGGATAAAAGACTAATAATGCCCTCAACCCGATACTGTTTATTTTTTGTGCCGAAATCCTTGTTTAAGTCAGCAGACTTTTCTTCGGAGAAGAAAAGAAAATTGGGAACATAAGGCTGATGCTTTTTAACCCGAGTGAAGCCGTCAATATAAAGTCTTTCTTCTTGGCTTCGAGCCTTGACATCTAAACATTCAAAAAGACCGCCGTTTAGGAAAGGGATTTCACGAAAATATTCTTCCAGATTGTCAGGTTTTTTAAACAATTCGTGGTAGCGATAAAAATTATGGCGGCCAAAATCCTCGTTCCACCCCTTATGGTAACGATCCTCTTTAGTGAACCTTCTTTTATTTTGCGGTGTGTTTAGGGTGGCAAAAAAAAGATTTTGCAAAATTGCCTTATAGTAGGTTGATTCTTCATTCGAGAGGTCTTTTAATATTTGTTCTACTTTTTCTTTTTCAAATAACCATTTAGGTACCAAACCCTCTTTTTCCTTCATAAACCAGATGAAAATAAGCCTGATGAGCAAGCGAATTACGGCCATTTCCCGCCCATTTTTTTCTTTTTCCGCATCGTCGGGGAAACGGACATTCCGCAGGGCCCAAAAATACCAATTCGCTAATTTCTTATAGAACTCGCTGGTGACTTTATCAACACTAAAATTTTCTTTAATTTTTTCCAAGGAAGAAAAATCACCCTCGCCAATTCTTTGCAGGAATGTTTTATTGGTAAAGTTCTTGCTTACAAAATAAGTAAATCTTTTGAAATTACTCCAGTCCCTGCGTTTTCCTAAATAATTGGTGTAAATTAAACTGAAACGAAAATTGCCTTGAGGGTCATAAAAAATAAATATCCCGGCATCTGCCTGTTGTTCTTTTAATATTTTTTTGCCAAGGGTATACTGGGCCTTTTTACCGGAGCGCTCTATAAGTTCTTTGTTAACTAAAAATGAACATACAATAAGTTTACCGTCATCAAGGTTGCCTTCGGCTAATTTCCTACCTTCTGCAAAATTGTTTTCGACATCTTCATAACCAAGTATTTCATCAGGATATTCTAATTTATCATTTTTTGCACGGAAAAATTTGATAAACTTCTGTGTATCAAACTTACCATCCTCATTATTAGGCAGATTAATTATTGATCGTAAAATATCTTTTGCATTCATAATTTTTGATTCTCAATGGCAACGATTATTTCTTTGGTTAAGTCCTTCTGCCTTGATTTTTCCTGTTCTAAATAATTTTCACCAAGTTCTTCTTTCAGCAATTTAATTTCTTTGATTGACCTTTCAATCTTTTTCTCATCACCGCTTTCCAGATTGGCTATGCGACGCAGGGTATAATCAGGTAACGTTCCATAGTCCAGAATATCCTCAAGCAGGGTTTTAAGAAAATCTTTGCATTCAAATATTCTGTCATCCTGAATTCTATTAAGAAATGTTTTTAGATTGTTTATTGCTTGTTGCTCCAGACTCCTTTCGCTTGTGGGTACTGAACGCGAGTCCCTAAAATTTTTAATTTCTTCATATACATCCCAGAACTTCTGGCTTAAGTTGAGTGATTTTTCTTCGGGCAGACAGACGATTTTGTTAAGCACATCTTCAAAAGTTATCTGTCCATATTCGGGTTTATCATCCTCATTATATTTAGCACAATGAATATATAGCCGCCCTTTTTTAATAAATACAAGGAGTTCATTTTCATTATGTTTTTTTGCCACTTTAACTCTTGGTGGGAATTTATCCAGCGCATGAATAAGGTCAGGATATTTTTCTTTTATTTTTATAAAATCCTGCAGGACTTTTGTATAAAAACTTTGTTCTTCTAATGTCTCAGGGTTTTGTTGAATTCTTTCATAGAGTTTTGCTGGAGATGGTTCCTCATCAATGTCAAATATTTTCGCATCTTCTCCTAATGTGTTATGAATCAAAAACATCTTATTGGAAGCAATCTCACGGGACTTTACCAGTTCTGCCCCTTTTTCTGTTGGAAAGAAATTTACAATATAAAGTTCATCAAAAACCTTTTTACTGATACGGTTTATTCTTCCTATCCGTTGAATAACACGCACAGGATTCCATGGAATATCATAATTTATAACAATACCGGCACCGTTTAAGTTAAACCCTTCAGATATCTTATCGGAAGAAAGTAAAATATCATAGTTATTTTCCTGTTCTGGATAAGATGCGTCAAAATTTTTATAAATTGCTTCTAATTTATGGGCGGACAAATCACCGGCAACAGTCAGGACCCTACCTTTAAAGACATTTTCAAGATATGGTTCAAGGTATTTTATTGTATCAACATATTCTGAAAAAATAACGATTTTTCTTTTTGGCTCTTTTTTAATCTGTGACTTCAGGTTTTGAATCAAGCAATCTGTTTTAGGATCATTTTTCACTAGGTTTAATTTGTGCAAAGAACTAAGAATCTCATCAAACATTTTTAAATCAGAATTTATATCATCAATAAACTCCTTTTTATACTTAAAGTCGGCTAATTTATATATCTTATGATTTTTAGGATAAACGCCTTCTATTATTTTCTCTGCATATTCTTTCAGGTATGTCTCTATTTCATCTAAATCTTTATCATAGATTCTTTCAAGTAAGTCCCTGTCAAGAATGTATTCCCCGGTCTTTTCAATAAATATAAGAGTGGATTTTGTAATATGGTTAAAGTTTTTTAAACTCTGTTCAAAGGAACCAAATGAACTTTCAAACCGTTTTACAAGTAACCGGCGCATAAAATCATACAGGTTACGTTGCTGGATAAATTCAAAGTTGTCTTTTCCTGACAATTTTTCTTCTTTAATTTTTTCTCTCTCTGTCTCATATTCAAAAGGACGATAAATTGCCCCTTTGAATTTTCCGCCTTCATCCGGGTCGGCAAAATATAGTTTGATTACATCATCATAAAAATCTGATTGCTCTTTTGTTAACTCAAAAAACCATTCTTTGGGGTCTGCTACTTTTGAAAGATTCTGAACTTCCTTTTTATAAAATGGATTACTCTGTAAGTCCAATCTATTGCGACGAATGGTAACCGGTTCAATGACATCACGGATTTGTTTGGCAAGATATTTTGAGCGTTGTTTCACTTTTTCTAATGCTTTAGGTAATATAAACTCTTCACCAAAAAGCGCTTTGTAATTGGCATAAGATTTATTTCGTTTGGTTCTATCATTTGAATTGTAATATTTTTTTATATAAGCAAGCCGATCAAATATCCCTTTAAATGTTTTAAATTTATCAACTAAGTTATTTTCTAAAGTAATAGACGATTTTTTGGGTGTGATGAACAACTTAAGTAATGATAATATATCTGCTGGACGGTTATTGAACGGTGTTGCAGTAAGAAGAATGACCTGTTTATTTCTGCAAATATTTTTTAGGTATTCATAATTTTTAGTATCCTGATTTCTAAACCTGTGAGCCTCATCAATAATAACAACTTCAATATCTTTTGCTTTCTTAACAACTTCATTGAGTTTATTAAGGTCTCCTAATGACCATACTTCCCAGTCGTAAAGTCCAAATTGCTCTTTATACATATTCCAGCCAGCATCTTTTTTTCGCACATCACCCATAATCCCTGGGGGACAAATTATCACCCCTCGTTTTTTTAGTTCTCTGGCAATTGCACAGGCAATTATCGTTTTACCAAGACCAACCACATCTGCAAGAATCACTCCATTATTTCTTTCAAGTATTGCCAAAGCCTGCTGAATAGCATCCAATTGATATTGATATGGAGTATAACCATTATCCTGTAATGTTTTGATAAGTGATTGTCCAGTTATTTTTTTCTCAAAAGAGTCAAGATAAATTTTTAGAACTAAAACATACGCTTCAAAAGGTGTAATTTCCTTAATCAATGTCTCTTTTTCAAGAAGTTCTATAAGTCGTTTTTTGCAAACATTATCCTCCGTAATTTTAACTGCATCTTCCCATAAATTATCAAAATACTCTTCAGCATCATTAAATCCATAGTCGCTTATTTCTACATTAAATTCTTCCTGTGTAGTAAGACCTGAACTTGTAAGATTACTGCTTCCAGTAATAAATAGTGTGTTCCGTCCCACTTGTTCACTTTGTAACTTGAAAATATATAATTTCGCATGATTGGGTTTTATTGTTTTTCTTATTATCAAACGGTCTTTTTTAATAAGTTTAATAAAGAATTTCACCTGTTCGTAAAACTCCTTAGTATCAAATTTTTCAGTATTGATGGATTTCTTCAATGAATCAAAGAACTTATTGTATATCTCTTCGTTTGATAAACGTCCCCCCTGGTCTTCTGAATCTGCATATTCTATTAGTTGATAATTAAATTTATCTACATTAAGTCCAACTAGGACTTTTAAGACAACCTTAGTATTCCGTGTTAGTGAGGTATAAAGTTCTTTTAATCCGGAGAAATAAAAAAATCCGACTAAGAATTTCAATTCCTCACTGTTTATTATAAGGTCTGACAAACGTTTTTTTAAATTTTCTGCATCGCTGTTTGTGATAAAATTTTTCATATTTTTTATAACATCACTTAACCTTGTTTTCCTTTTTGAAATGGGTGCTCTTTGCTTCTGCAGTGTTTTTCAAACAACCTTTGCTTCAATCTATTCCCCTCTAATAGATGGGTGTCTCGAAAGGACGGGGTGTTTACCTCTTTTAGAGGGGCGTCATCGTTAGATGGTAAGTGTTCTTCAATTCAAAAATCAAACTTCGTTTTTCGTTGGCTTTTTTGGATTCAATCTTTGAAGCGTCAAAAGAGAATTTAAATCCGTCTGATTCAAACTCCAAACTCCTGAAAATCCGATCTGTTTTGACATAGTAGAGCATCTGTGTTTTCCAGAAAAGAATAACATCTTTTTCATCGGTATAAACCTTTTCGTAGATATTGTTGTGAAATGATGTTGAATTGAAATAAATTGAGCCGCTTTCTGTAAAATAGCGATTAAAAAAGGAATAGAGCTTGTCAAAAAGTTCATCTCTAAAAGAAGGATATTTTTCAAGTGCTTTTTCGATATCTTCCTTAAGGAGTTGTTCGATCTTGCGGTAGTAATTTGATTTTATCTTCATCAAATTAACAAAGCCACCTTTGCCTTCAACTTTGGCGCCAATAAATACATCTTGTAGTGTTTTGTAAAATTTTTGTTCTTTGGTCATAAATAAAATATTATTTTAATAAATCATCAACACCAACACTAAGAACTTCTGATAATTTTTGCAAACTTCCAAAATGGCTTAATAGTTTTTGAGCTGTAACGGCCACTGATTCACCAGCAATGCCTCGCCCTAAAATAAGTTGCAATAATTCTTGAGCCGAAAGTGCTTGTTCGCCGAATTTAACCAATCGCTCGCGAGGCCGCTCGTCTTTTGGCAAATTGTGAATGTTAAATGATTCAATCATAATTCCATAAAATAACCTTTTTATTATGATATATAATTATTGTAATAATGTAAACTCCCACGCCAAGTTTTGGTGTGGGGGTAAAAAAATTTTAGGAAGTTTATTTCAAATGCCGCGCACAGAAGTGGAAAGACGAGGGTAATATCTTTTTTTGGCTTCGCTTTTGCGAAACAAAAACGCCACGTATTTTTCTAATCTGAATTTATTCCCTATCTCAATTTTTCAATATTACTACGACAACAAATCCTTAAAGCAATAAGGATCTCTACCTATTAATTTATTCCCTTTAATTTTTCCACCACTTAATAATACACTTGAACGACAAGGTCCTCGACACTGTCGCATATAGAATCTACAATTAGCACAATTCTGTTTTTGCGCTCGTCTAAAATGTTCCATAACTGGATGTTGCCAAGCTTCATATACTGAAACATCAAAAATATTTGGTCCAATAAATTCAGGCCTGTCCATCAAAAACGAACAAGCAACCACTCTGCCATCGGGAAGAATATCCATCGCAGTTGTCAAAGCAGTACATTGAGAATAGTTGAAAGGATATGGAAGATTGAATCTATCCGGATATTCAGGATTAAATAAATCTTTATGATTAAGGATGATTTTTATTTTTGATTTTTTAATCTCCGAAATCTGTCGTAATTGTTGTACCTTTTTCGCGAATTTCATATATTCTCTTGTAGAAAGCATTAAATTTTCATAAGCACGACCACCAAGTTTTAAAGGAACAAATTTTATATTATATTTATATCTTGATCCTAAAAAAGTTATATATTCTACGTCTTGAATATTATCTTTTCCTATTGCCATATTTAGAGTTACCTTTAATTTATTTTTATAATTACTCTGATTATATTCGTAAATTTGATCTAATGTTTTTATTACTTTTTTAAAAACTCCTGGCCCGCGTCTTTTATCGTGTATTTTTTCTCTTCCATCTAAACTAATAATAAACTCGTCTACACCTGAAATAAGAATTTTTTTTGTTATTTTAGGTTCCCAACATCCGTTTGTATTTACACTTACTTTCATCTTAAATCCTTTCGCTATTTTAATAGCATCTAATAAATCAGGCATGATAGTAGGCTCTCCACCAGTAAAATTCCATTCCATCACGCCTACTTTGTAGAATTTTCTTATTATTTCTTTAGTTTGAAAAATAGTCCGTCTTTTCTCTATAAAATTAGGGTTAGCAGACGCATAGCAATGTTTACAAGCAAGATTACACCTTCTGGTATATGTATCGTAAATTTTTAAAGGGGCACTCAAATAATCTTTTGGAATTCTTTGAGGAGGATGAATTCGTCGAATATTATTAATTAAAAGTTCCCCCGAGGGAGTGATTTCGATAATATTTCTTTGTTGAAGTTTTGTAATAAATTTTTTTAATTTAGAGTTTTGTAAGTTCTGAAGAAAAAATTTTTTTCCATTTTTTATTTCCTCTAAAAAATCATATTCTTTTGCATTTAGAATTTCACTGGTATAATTTTCAAAATCTAAAAACAACCCTCCAAAATACTCTTTTCTGAAAGCAAAACGAAAGTTTTTCTCCTTTTTTAAATTTATCTTGGACATTATTATAATCTTATTTTCACTAACGGATTAAATCCGCTTCTCCTTTTGCTTATTGACTGATAGATAGCTGACATCATTTTTACACTCCTATCATCGTGAATTAAATCTGAATATTTAGCGATCTCTCGACTACCCGTTAAAAGATTATTGATAAATCCGGTTATCAATTCTCTTCTTGCTTCCTCTTGATGCCCTCTACTTTTATTTTTCATTGTTCTTTTAATAAAATCTTTCATATTAAAAGATTCAACACATTTCCATTTTGGATTAAATTTTGAATTTCTAAAAACATGAACTTCTGCATGATATTCTCCCCCTATCCTAAATAAATCTTTCTGTAAATCTGGATTAACTTCTTTAGATTGATAAGAAAGGTAGGAAATAGCCTGAAAAGGACCCTGCAGAATATAATAACTTTCATGCCGAACTCTACCATTGCCTTTATATAAATCCCTTCCTTCAGCCGTAACCCAATTTCTTTGTGAAAACCCATTATGAGACATATTTATACTTGCCAATGTTATTACTCTTCCCTTCTTTTTAAAAACAAAATTGGAAAAACAATCTACTTCACCAAAATTTCGTGTTCTTTCTATAAATTCTTTTTCTGAATATTTATTATAATTATCAAAATTTTTGAAATCTCTTCGATAATCATTAAAAGTATATTGATGTAAAAGATCGACTGGTGTCGAAAAACTACTTATCACCTCCATATTATCTGGCTTTTTATCACATCCTTCCATTAACCACGAAACTATATCTATTACGTGATAGCCAGAGTGAGAAACTATACCATACCCTTGATTATAAGGATGGTAATTTTGTTCAATTATTTCTGTAGGAAATCTCCATTGTCCATCACCATGAAATGCATAAATTGAAGTCACTGGACAATTGGTAAATTCATATACTTCTCTTATTTTTTCTTTCATCTTTCTAAAAAGAGGATGAAATCTTCTTTGGGTCATAATTGCTAATACCATTAGAGGATTGTCTTTCTTGGCTTTTTGATACATTCTTAATAATTCGTTATAATCATTTAATAGTTGTTTTCCGTATTTCTCGTTGCAAATTATCCACTCATGAGTTGAAATTGGTTTATCCATCAAAATACTTAGCCTATTTTTTATCGCCCATTTGGCATAAACCATATGAGCTAACGGTTCGGTAGAAATAATTACTCCTTTAATTTTATTTTTCTGAATTATAGAATTTAGCTCTTTTTCGATATTTGTATTTAATTTTTTATTTTGAGGTTTGCTAAGAAATAAAGTTTGACACCGTGAACATTTTTTTTCAAGGAGATAATTTTTGATAATTTCTTCTTGGTTTTTCAAATCAACAATAAAAATTTTACCCACTACATTTTTCTTTTGCAAATCCTGTAAAACAGGAAAATAAATTCTCCTTGCATGATACCCTAAACCAATTAATAATACATTTACCATATTTGATTATTTATTAATAAGCTTTTGCAAAAATAACCTTTGTTAATGTTTTTTCCCCACAAACTATACATTTTCCTTTTGTTTGGCTTTCTTTAAAATCAAACGGTATGCATCTAATAGTGGCTGTGGTATCCTCTTTTACTTTAGTTTCGCATTTCGAACTACCACACCAATGAGCAATTACAAACCCTCCATTTTTATTATTAGTAAAGATATTTTTCAAATCTTCATAAGAATCTACAGTAAATGTTAATTTTTCACGATATTGCAATGCTCGTTTATAAAGATCTAATTGAATATTATCTAATAATGTTTTGATTTGAGGGATTAAATTAGCTACAGAAATATCTATTTTATTTCCCGTATCCCGTCTTACTGCTACTATTGTGTTATTTTTAACATCTCGGGGGCCAATTTCAATACGTAATGGTATCCCCTTTCTTTCCCAATCATAAAATTTTTGACCCGGCCGTTTATCTCTTTCGTCAACATAAACGTTATAGTCTGTTTCTGAAATTATTTTAGCAGCAACCTCTTTAGTTTTACTCATTATATTTTTTTTCTCATGATTTTTATCCCAAATCGGAACAATAACTATAGATATTGGAGCAATTTTAGGTGGCAAAATTAAACCCTTATCATCGCTATGAGTCATTATTAAAGCACCAATGATTCTAGTACTCATACCCCAACTTGTTTGCCAAACATATTGTTCAACACTATTCTTGTTAATAAATTTAATATTAAAAGCTTTAGCAAAATTTTGACCAAGCATATGGGATGTAGCAAGCTGTAAAGCCTTACCATCTTGCATCATGCCTTCAATAGTAGTTGTTAAAACTGCCCCAGCGAATTTTTCGTTTTCAGTTTTTATTCCCTTTATAGCTGGAATTGCTAAATAATCTTCAACAAATTTACGATAAACTTCCAGCATTTGTAAAGTCATTTCATCAGCCTCTTTCTTTGTGGCATGAGCTGTATGACCTTCTTGCCATAAAAATTCTGTAGTTCTTAGAAATGGTTTTGTCCTTAACTCCCAACGAACCACATTAGCCCACTGATTTAACATCAAGGGAAGATCTCGATAGGAATGAATCCATTTTGCATACATGAAAGAGATTATGGCTTCTGATGTTGGTCTAATAATAAAAGGTTCTTCCATTAATCCCGCTGGTATTAATTTTTCTTTATTATTTAAAATTAAACGATGGTGGGTAACTACCGCGCATTCTTTAGCAAACCCTTTTACATGTTTAGCTTCCTTTTCAAAAAAACTTTTTGGAATAAGAAGAGGAAAATAAGAATTTTTAATCCCCTTTAATTTGAATATATTGTCTAAAATTTTTTGTATATTTTCCCAAATTGCATAACCATTTGGCTTAAACACAATACAACCTCTAACCGGTGAATTATCAACAAGTTCGGCAGCATCTATTACATCTAAATACCATTGGGAATAATCTTTAGATTTTGGAGTAATATATTTATTTTTTTCTTGAATCATTTTATGTAAATATTATGTGAATATAATAATTAAAATTTAAAAAATCTTTTTTGTATTATAATTTTGATTTTCTAAAAAATCAAGTATTTTATCGGCGATAAAACTTGTCTCTTTATACTCTAATTCTTCATAGTCCACCGTAAACTGTAATATATCATCAATTGAAAAACCGCTCTTTTTTGATAGATCTCTTACGGCGTAAAGATATGTTCGTAATACTCTTCCTCGTCCCTCACCAGATGGGCGTACTTTTTCCTTTAGCATAATAATAGAAGCAGAGAGGGCATCAGCAAATTTACTACGAAAACCGGGCTTGAATGGAATAATCATACTAATAGTAGATGCCTCGATAGAATTTCTCAAATTATAATATCTTGCTAATAAATTACTAACCCCAAAACCCATTTCAACAGCGATAGGTTTATTTAATTTTTCTATTAAAACTACTGTTCCAATATCTTTAATCATATCTCTTTTACCGGTTTTTATCCCAAAATTAAAATTGCGTCCCACTATATCAGATAAACCATACTTATGCCTATATTGTTTGGTTGGCATATCATCGATTTTTATCTCTAAAAGCGTTTGCCTTGCATGTTTTAATAAATCTTGATCTCGCGAAGAAACCCTCAAACACATTCTTTCTGATTCTATTTCAAGAATATCAATAAAATATTTAATAATATCTGTTATTAAATTCATTGCGTTGTCCGGAATGGTTATTAACCCTAATTCCGTAAAGTACGATGCCCATTCTGGAAAAATGTTATCGTCCCAGAATGATTTTGCGTTTTGAGACCTTAAACATTTTTGGATTAGAAATAACCCTTTTGGGGGAATTAGAGAATTATTAAGAATATAAGGCTTAAAGACATTCGTAGTTGAACCAATGAATTGCACACTATGATCGTCAAATGATATAATTGATGTCGGTGCGTGTTCTTGATATCCCAAGCTAAAAAAATAGTCTGTAAAAAGTTTTTTTATCATTGAATGATAATCAATTATTTTTTGGGGACAAAAAGATGTTTCCATATTTATTTTTTAAATCAAATAATTTAACGGAGTTTTTATTTCATTAAATTATCAAGCCAACACCCAACCATTTGCTAATTTTTGCAAACTTCCAAATTGCGCTAATAGTTTTTGAGCTGTAACTGCCACTGATTCGCCGGCAACACCTCGCCCTAAAATAAGCTGTAATAATTCTTGGGCCGAGAGCGCTTGTTCGCCGAATTTAACCAATCGCTCGCGAGGCCGCTCATCTTTTGGCAAATCGTGAATAGTAAATGATTTAGTCATAATTCTATAAAACAACCTTTTTATTATGATATATAATTATTGTAATAATGTAAACTCCCACGCCAAGTTTAGTGTGGGATCAAGGGCAACATTTTTTCTTGCGGCGCATTTTGCGAAGCAAAATATAAAGCCTTTTTCTCTGTTGCTCGCATCTACCTGAGGTATAAAATGATTGGCATTACCACAAAATCCGGGTGTAAAACGAAGTTTAGAGACACTATATCTTCGGCCTGCCACCTTTTGATTTCAGCTTACTATTACTAATTTTCTTCCTTTGCGGCAAATTCTTTTTCCAATTCGGGAATAACTTTTTGACAATCTCCTTTCAATATATAATCTTCATTCCCAAGGTAAGGAGGTTGGTTCAAATTAACTGCAACAATTTTTCCATTCGGATTATTTTCTTTATACCAACCAAGAAAACCCCTCTCATCACAACTTAGCCCAACTGTAATCACCACATCAATATCTTTTAGCCATTCTGGCTGAACATTTTCCTTCAACCAAGAACCAGTTAAATGTGTTGCTTTTACACCCGCTCGTTCTTGTAAATGGTCAACATTTTCAGTAAAAATTTGCGATTTTAACTTTTGAGCGAGTGTTTTGAGAGATTGATGAGCAGGTGTTGCGGGTTTTTCAAAAGCTGCTTTTATAAATTCTTCCCATGAATCAATTACGCTTTGTGGATTGGCAACAGCCTTTTTAAGTAAGTCATCTACTTTTTGAGACATTTCTATTCCTAAATTTTTCTGTAATTGATCCATGTCGTGGACACCACTTGCTATTGAAATACCAGCCCCTGTATAAAATAAAACTTTTTTGTCTTTTAATATTTCAACTAATTGAGCTATTTCTATTTCTTTCGGTTTTGGTAACATTCTTTCTCTAATTTCATTTCTTACCATTTCAGCCACTTTCTCTGAGAAAGAACTTGAAAGAACGCGAATCGCTTCATAATCTTGCTTACGATAAGCTTCAAAAGTTTGTTCAACGATTTGTGAAATTTCTTCAGGACTTAATTTTGAATGGTTTGCTAAAATTTCGCTCATAACTTGTTTATTTGCGTCATCAGCGATAAAACTATTAATCATGCCTCTTTCAAAATCTCTAGATGGTGCAACTTTATATTTTTTACTTTGACTTGGGTCAGGCTCTTTCATTTCCTCGCTCGACTCTGGGACTTCGCCATACTTCAAAACATAAACCACTTTTTCAGTTTCACCCTGCTTTCTTGTTTCTTTCGTAAATTTTTCTTTTTCTGTTTCAGTTAATTCGTCAGGTAACGAATCAAAATACTCAACCATAAAAAATGACCTGCCTTTTTTGTGGCCGAAATAATATCGTCTCGTATCAGAAGAAAAAGAAAAAGTCATTTCACTCTCGTGTTTTTTTTCTTCTTCTGGCGAAACTAATTCTGGTCCTTCAAAAAATGCTTGTTTATCAAACTTAACTAACCGCTCGCGAGGCCGCTCGTCTTTTGGCAAATTGTGAATGTTAAATGATTCAATCATAATTCCATAAAATAACCTTTTTATTATGATATATAATTATTGTAATAATGTAAATCATTCCTTTATTTAAATAATAATCAAAAATCCGGCTTAGAAATAACTTTTTAATAAAAATCGAACTAATAAATTTAGTTTAGCTAATTAGCTTGATTAATTTTTTAACAGCTGATTTGTTTTTGATTTTTATTTTTATATTCTCTATTTATTTTTCAATTAACTAAAAATTTTTTAATTATTTTAAAATATTAAAGTTATTCTCAAAAATCAAAAGTTTTATTTTAAAAAGTTGACATTAAATTTAAATGATATACCATATAAATAGGTCGATGAAATTAATTAATCGTTTTTATTTTTTAATAAAAAATATATGAAAAAAAATATTCTTTGGATAATAATTGGTTTAGTGGTTGTTGTTGGTTTGATTTTAATTTTAACTCAAAACCAACCATCTACTGAAATTAGCGAAACAACATCTTCTCCTGAAGCAATGTTAGAAGAAACAGGGGAAATAATTCCTAAAACCCCAATAGAAATTGCTTTTGATAATGCTCAAGATGTAGAAATGGTCGGCGAAAAAGCAAAAAAAGTTGACGCTGTTTTAAGACCGGTTTTGCATAACGTTTTTGACGTTGTAAAAGATGACCAAATAATAAATGGAGTAAAAATGACAGAAGAATTTGGACCAATGCTAAGTTATGTATTTAATCGCAAACTTACCGAAGTAGAAAGAGATGCAATTATAAACGGATTAGAACAAGCTGGCGTAGAAGTAGTAGATCAAACCGCAAATGTTTATACTGTTAAAAAAGATAATGCAATGTGGGTAATTACTTTTTATTTGAATAACGATCAAAAATCTGGCTTAGAAATAACTTTTTAATAAAAGTATTGATTTTTCGACAAAAATAAAAAAGGCGATAGCAGCAAAATTTACCGTTGTCGCCTTTTTTTGTCAAAAAATCGGCACGAGCATGATACTGAGAGAAGGCAGAAAGAATTGCCCATCTAGTCGAGTAGGATGGAATTTCGCTAAAAATACCAAAGATAAAATTTCGAGATTATTTTTAATCTCTATTTATAATTTTTAAGCTTTATGAAAATCATCGGCTCGCTCGCGCCTGTCCGCCGAAGTTTTAACGAAGGCGAAAAGCAAACAATGCGGATAGAAACGCTGAGCGGAATTGCCGCCCTGCAGGCAGCAATTAAAAATCGCACTCTACCTAGATTTTCTTCTCCGACTTTACTTCGTATCCTAAATTTTTCAGATTTTTTTGAATTTCCTCTTGAATTTTTCTATGATTAGTCATCTCAACTTTTAAAAGATTTTCAATTAGCGAACTCACATTTTTATTTAAAAATTTTATTTTGTATACCAGCTAGCCAATCCTTAATTCTTTTAATTATTTTACCAAAAAATTGCCTTTTGTAAGAGGAAGTAACTAAGAAATTAAAACTTTGCGTTCAGACGCAAAGTTTTTCAAAAACAAAGCCCCGTCTCATGCATCAACGGGGCTTTGTTATATAAATTTAATCCTTATTTTCCTAAGAATGTATTCAGTTTAGCTCTAGTTGTTGAACCAACAAAACCAGTACCAGCAGTCAAGTTCAATGGAGCTAAAATTTCAGAAGCATATTTTTCTTGAAACTTAATCACTGCCGTCCTAGTTAAAGGACCAAAGTAAGTAGTTTCCTGACCAGAAGAACCAACACCGAAAGCAGTTAATTGAGTGTCAGGGGCAAAGTTCAAAATAATCTGCAAACACTTAACATCATCGTCAGTCATTCCTAATTTAAGATTTCTATCAAAAGATGTAATGGTACAGCCTTTGAGTTTTAATAATTCAGCTTGGAGTTGTTTGATTAAAGCCATAATTCTGGCAATTTCAGCCTTCAACTCCTCAACCGTCATTTGGTTAATTGGCTTTATGACTCCTCCTCCTCCTTTAACTATTTCTTTTGGTTTTTCGTTTAAGGCTAAAGTGGTGAAGGTTTTGTCAGTGTAAGAACCGATATTTCCAGCACTGTCTTTTGATTTTATCTGATAGTGATAAGTGGTTCCAGGAGAAAGGTTGCTCAAGGTTAAAGAATGGGATGTAACATAAGATGTTGTCTTTTTTTCCAATCCATAAGCATTGGTAGTGCCATAAACTATCCAAGAAAGTGATGTTTCGTCAGTTTTCCAGCTAATAGTGGCATTAGTATCTCCAACTGTGAGCGTAATGTCACTGATTGAAGGAGCAGTGAAATCAACCCAGTCATCACCACTCTCTTCCTCAATAACTGCCGTTAATGAAGTCATCTCCTGATTGGTATACCAAGGAGAATAATTCACATTGTTAGAAACAATAGTATCGAAATCGGGTTTTGCGCTCCCCCACCAGTTCTTGGTAGCATCAAGATTGTATGCTGTATTTGCATTTTTCAAGCTATAACCAGTATTATTGGTTATTTTGTTATAATTGGCAACATTGCCAGAAGAATTTGCATCAAAGTAAACACCTGCGGCGTCTGCCGTGAAACTAACACCGTGCCAATCAATAGCAACAGTGCTTTTATTGTTCTGGATGGTATTTTCAATTAGAATGTTGTTATCTGCATATGCCATAGCAATACCATGACCGCAATTAGAGATGGTGTTGCCCTTAATGGTATTGCCAACAATCTGGAGATAATTGAGGTAACTAGTATCATTAGTGTATGTGAGGGTTTTACCTGACCAATTACTCGGCCATCTGGAAAGCGACCCAAGAATACCGGCTACACTTGTCTCTTTTATAGTATTACCGGAAATGGTGTTGTTCCTAGCACCTTCCATAAGAGCAATACCAACCTCTCCACCGCTGATTGTGTTATTGCTTATAGTTACGTTGGCCGGTCTGGGGTCAAAACCAGTCTCACTTGCCATCTTGTCCGAGGTGTAGAAGTTGATTGCCGCCCATTCTGCGCCAGTAATGGTGTTGCCGGTTACTGTGTTATTGTGTCCGGTTCTGATGTCAATACCCCATTTGTGAGCGGCGGTGCCACCGATACCTTGAGCAATAGTATTACCTGAAATAGTGTTATAGTCAGGAGACACAGTTTCAGACGCGTCCCCGCTCCATATTTGTATAGAAGTATCAGTGTTGTAGATATGATTCCCTCTTATGGTATTATGCGACCCTTTTATTTTGATACCAAAAGTCTCAACGCCATTAGGCCCATTGATAACATTGTTGGATACTGTATTGTAATCGCTATATGCAGTACCTACCGAGAAGAGATTAATGGCGTCTTTGTAGTTATTTGTCAGAATGTTGTTGGTGATGGTGCAAGAATCTACTCCCCAAGTAATTACAGCAGCCTGATTAGTACCATTGTTCGCCATTCCAGTAATAGTAAAGCCATCCAAGGTAACCTTATCAGCTGTTATCTTAACCACATAAACGCTTGAATTAGCTGCACGGATGATGGATTCGGCTCCAGTGCGCCCGACAGCAGTTACGCCATGTTTGGCACCATTCAGCGTCAGGGATTTATTGACTATTAAATTTTCGTTATACATCCCCGCCGCCACATTGATGGTGTCACCAGTGGTGGCAGCATCAATGGCATCCTGAATTTTACCGTAGTAAGTTGTGCCGTTTATCTCAATATCATCAATGTAGGCGCCACCTGGTCCCTCCTTCGAAGCGGCACTCACATACACAACAACAGCCTTAACATTGGCACCAGTGAGAGCTATTTTTAGGTCATTAAACGTAAGGTTGTCTACTGTTGTCCCAATATTGGTAATAAAATCTGATTGAGTTTCAACATAATTCCATATCTGGTCCTTATTTTCCTCATAATCCAATATCTGGTTTTTATTTTCCTCATTAACATAAAAATCATTATCTTTGCCGTTTATGGCGTCCGCCTTTTTCCAGACAGTATCACTTCTCACTACACAGTTGGTACTGGCGCGATAATAATGTCCACCCTTTTCAAGGAATAGAGACATTTTGGGACCGACCCAAGCAGCATATGGGCTGTGTTTATACCAGAAAGATAGTGAAGTAATATCGTTTATAGTTCCGACATATGCCCTTGTGCCAACACTAGCGTAGCTATTAGCAGGAGAGTACAGCTTAACTGAGTAACTTCCAGTGTGCTTGTCGACATTTGTCCACTCTGCTGTCGCCCCAGTTCCAAAAGTCTGCGTCTCGAATGGAGCTACGAGTGTATTAGAGACCTGTGCCTCCACCTTTCCTGCATTAAAAACAAAAAAACTGCTGACGATTAAAGTTGCGGTTAAAACAAATAACGACTTTTTTGTAAAACTTTTTAAAGTTTCGTTATGAAATATTTTGTTCATAGTTTTTTAATTATTTTATGGCAATCGACTAAGTTACCATATTTTAAATTATTGCTTAATATTTAAAGTATTATGTATAAATTATAACGACCATAATAATGCTGTCAAATCCCTTAGGCGCACACCCCGAACAAATTGCTTCGCAATTATACGGGGTAGGCAGGATGGTTGGGATAAGCCCTTACATCAAATTTGGTGTGGGGGCAGGGGCAACACAAAACATATAAAGTGTTCTCCGTCTTGCCAAAGCGGGCAAAAATTTTTACCCCGTAGGGTCGCGAAGCGACTCCTTCGGGGCTTTTCCCCAGACTCCCTTTAAATTTTTTGCTTGTCTGTTAGCCAAAGAAGATTATGAATAGGTGGTAAATCCGTTTTAGCGGATTCTGCCCGCCGCCTGCGGCGGCTGGCTAAAAATCAGTGTCAAGGTTTTCTTGAAAAAAATAGATGCGGATTTTAACTAAAATTCTAATTTTGAAAATTGGCGGAGGCGGGAGGATTCGAACCTCCGATCCCAAAAATGGGATACCGCATTTCGAGTGCGGCCCATTCAACCACTCTGGCACGCCTCCTATAATATCATACTTTTAACTTTTAATCTTAATCTATATTTATTCTAATTCTATTTCTTCTCCATAATCTGGCGCTTCAGTAACAATACCAAATCTATCTCTTACTAATTGAGATAAAGTATTAATGGCTGATTCTTCTCCATGAATTACAAATAATTTTTTTAATCGAAATCTCATCGGTCCAATCCATTTTAAAAGCATTTCCTGATCAGCGTGAGCCGAATAACCACTAATTTGTTGAATCCGACAATTAACCTTAATTGTTTCGTTGTAAATTTCAATTTCTTTAATTCCTTCTAATAATTTTCTTCCTAAAGAATTTTTATCTTGATAAGAAACAATTAATAAAACACTGTGAGGATCGGGCAAATATCGCTTTTCATGATGAAGAATCCTTCCTCCTTCAGAAGAACCCGATCCGGCTAAAATAATTTTTGGCGGTGGAACAACATTTATTGCTTTTGATTGTTCAGTTGTTAAAGTAAAAGTTAATCCGGGAAAATTAAACAAACCCATTCCTCCCTTAACAAATTTAAAAGCTTCGATTCTAATATATTCTAAATATTTTTTATAAATTTCGGTTATTTTAATAGCCAAAGGGCTATCCATAAAAATTGGCACCGATGGTACTCTATGATTTATTACTAATTCGTTTAATTCCACGAGAATTTCTTGAGTACGTTCCAATGCTAACACAGGAATCATTAACACTCCTTTATTTCTAATAACTTCTTCAACCGCATCCTCTAATAACTCTCTTCTGATTTTGCTATCTTCATGTAAACGATCACCATAAGTTGATTCTACTAAACAATAATCGGCTTCTTCACTAATTAAATCCGTTTCGGGTAATAATAAATTAAAGGGATTGCCTAAATCTCCTGAAAAAATAATTTTTGTTTCCTCTTTGTTTGATTTTTTTATTTTTAATAAAACAATAGCTGAGCCTAATATATGACCAGCATTATAAAACATAAAAGAAAAATTTGAAGAAATATTTATTTCCTGATAATAAGAAATTGGCTGAAATAAATTAAGCGCTTCAACCATATCGTTAGCGCTATAAGGCAATGGTAAACCATACTTTTCTACTGAATCTTCCATTAAACCAAAAGCGTCCTCCCATAAAATTTCACAAAAATCAATTGTTGGCGGCGTCGCAAAAATTTTTCCTCGAAAACCTTTTTTGTAGACATAAGGTATTAGACCGCTGTGATCAATGTGAGCGTGAGTTAAAATAATAGCTTTAATTTGTTGAGGATTAAATGGTAATGATTGAAAATTTGTTTCATCTCGAATATCTCGATGAATGCCACAATCAATTAAAATTTTTTCGTTTTTATATTCTACCAAAAAACAACTCCCTTCCACTTCTTTGGTAGCACCATAAAAGTGAATTTTTATTTTATCGTTTTTATTTTTAATGGTAGAATTTTTTGAGGTAATTGATTTTTTCACTAAAGAATTTTTCTTTTTATCTCCATTATCTATATTTTTATTATTATTTTTTTTAGGCACTAATTTGATATTTTTTTAAAAATTCGACGGCTTGATTAAAAAATTTTTTAACATTTTTAAAAGTAATAATTTCTAAAGCTTCTTTTGTAGTCACCCATTTTCCTTCTAAATGCTCCGGGGATATTTTTATTTCTTTTTCTTTTGTTTCTCCTAAAAGAAAAATCACTTTTTTACGAATTAATCTATTGTCATTATGTTTTGTATCCTTAAACCAATAAGTAACAATCTTTTTAAATCCCGGAAAAATCTTAAAATTTTTGATACCTGCTTCTTCAAAAGTTTCTCTTCTTATAGTTTCCTCTATTTTTTCTTTTTTTTCAATATGTCCTTTAATAAAATCCCAGTGACCAGCGGGATAATGAAGCATCAACCACAAAATCTTTTCTTTTTCTTGTCGAAAAAGAAATATTCCCACTGAAACTTCAAATTTTACTTTTTTCTTTGGTTGACTTTGAGTTGTTTCAACATTTCTGGCCATGGTTTTGTATTTATAATATCATTTTTGGTTACCCAACCGCGTCGCGCTTGAGCAATACCAAATTTTAAATAATTTAAATGATTAATTGAGTGAGAATCAGAATCAATAGAAAGTTTTACGCCTTTTTCTATTGCTTTTTTAATGTGTTCGTCTTTTAAGTCAAGTCGATCAGGAAAAGCATCAATTTCTAAACAAGTATTATTATTTTTTGCTTCATTAATTATTTTATCAACATCTAAATCATACGGCGGTCTTTTTAAAATTAAACGTCCGGTTGGATGAAAAATAATATCAACCAATGGATTTCTAATCGCTTTACAAATTCTTTCGGTCATTTCTTTTCTTGTCATATTAAAATGAGAATGAACCGCTGCTGCAACAAAATCTAATTGAGCTAAAACCTTTTTATCAATATCTAATGATCCATCTTTTAAAATATTCACTTCGGCGCTTTTTAAAACTTTAAAATTAATTTTTTCTTTTTCTAATTTTTGATTAATTTTATCAATTTCTTTTATTTGTTTTAATAATTTTTTTTCATCACAACCACTAGTCATTGCCAAACTCTTTGTGTGATCAGTAATGGCAATATATTCTAAATTATTTTTCAAGGCAGCATCAATATATTCTTCAATTGAATTAGAACCATCGCTCCAATTGGTCTGAATTTGTAAATCACCTTTTAAATCATTATAACCAATTAATTTTGGTAATTGATGATTTTGAGCTAATTCAATTTCCCCCCAATCTTCTCGCATTTCTGGCTCAATATAATCTAAGCCCAGAGCTTGATAAATTTCTTTTTCGGTTTTCCCCGCAATCTTTATTTCTTTGTTATTTTTAATTTTAAACAATCCATACTCATTTAATTTATAATTTTTTTTCATCGCTATTTCTCGTAAATGAATTTCGTGATTTTTAGAACCGGTAAAATAATTTAGAGCAGCGCCAAAAGATTCTTCCGCTACTACTCGCAAATCAACATCCAAACCATTTTTTAATCTAATGGCTGATTTTGTTTCACCGTGAGCGATGATTTGAAAAACATTGGGCATTGAAACAAAATAATCCATCACTGGCATTGGATTATTGGAAATAATTAAAATATCTAAATCGCCTATAGTTTCTTTCATTCGCCTTATTGATCCAGCGGCTATAATTTTTTTCACTTCTTTTAAATGAGAAAGTTGACTAATAATATTTTCTATTTCCGGCCAAACAAAACCTAAAATAAAACGGTTGCCACTCTGTTTTAAAAATTCAATGCTTTTTAAAATATTCTGCTCTGTTTTTTCACCAAACCCCTCAATTTTTCTAATTTTTCCCTCTTGAGCTGCTTTTTCTAAATCAGCAATATTTTTAATTTTTAATTTTTCGTAAAGTTTTTTAATTAATTTCGGTCCCAATCCTTCTATTCGTAATAAATTTTCTAAATCAATAGGATATTTTTTCTTTAATTGTTTATAATATTTAAGTTCACCTGTTTTTAACAATTCTTCTATTTTTTCAGCAATTGACAATCCAACGCCCTCAATATTTTCAATCCCTTTTAATCCCTGCGTTTTATAAATATCTTTTAATGGTTTGTCTAGCAATTCAATAGCTAAAGCGGCTTTTTCATAAACCCGCGGTTTAAACATTTCTCCTTCCATTTCTAAATAAACGGAAATTTCTGATAAAATTTTAGCAATTTCTTTATTTTCCATAATTAAATTATATTGCTTTTTGATTAAATAATAAACATTGCATCGCCAAAACTATAAAAACGATAGTGTTTTTTTATTGCTTCATTATAAGCTTGAAAAATTAAATCTTTTCCCGCTAAAGCCGAAACAAGCATTATCAACGTTGATTTGGGTAAATGAAAGTTAGTAATTAAAGCATCAGTAAATTTAAATTGATAACCGGGATAAATAAATAAATTAACAAATTTTTGCCCGCTTTTTAAAACACCTTTTTTACTAGCAAATCCTTCAAGTGTTCGGGTTGTTGTTGTTCCCACCGCAATAATTCTTTGTCCATTCTTCTTGGCTTTATTTAAAAATTTAGCAGTTTTTTCATCAATTTCTGCCCACTCAACATCCATTTGATGATTTTCTACAATTTCTGTTTTTACTGGTTCAAACGTCCCTAAACCAATATGCAAAATTACTTCCTTAAAAATTACTCCTTTCTTTTTTAATTTTTTTATTAAACGAGGAGTAAAATGAAATCCCGCTGTTGGAGCGGCTACTGATCCTAAATTTTTAGCATAAATTGTTTGATATTCTTTTAAATTAGATAAGCGTTTAATATATGGAGGAGTGGGCGCTTGACCGTTTTTGTAAATTAATTTTTTTAATTTTTCTCCGTGAGTATTAAATTTAATTAAACGTTCGTAGTTATTTACTTCTTCTATTTCGCCTTCCAACCCAAAAGAAAATTTTATTTTTTCTCCTTTTTTTAATCCCGGTTTTCCAATAACAATCCACTCATTATTCCATTGATAATTTTTCAAATTTTTTATATTTGGTCGTATCAAAAAAATTTCAACCTTGCCATCGGTAGTTACTTTTTTACCCAATAACCGAGCTGGAATTACTTTGCTGGTATTAATCACCACCACATCTCCTTTTTTAAGAAATTGGTCAATTTGATAAAAAAAATGATGGCTAATTTCTTTTGTTTTTCTATTAACCACCATTAATTTACAATGATCTCGCGGCAAAATAGGTTTTTGAGCAATTAATTCTTTTGGCAAACTATAATCAAATTCCCTTAATTGCATAATTATTAATAAATTAGTTTATCGCCTACCAAAATATCGGTATCTGCTTCAATTAAAATTCCCCCTTCTTTTCCTTCTATTATTTCTTTAACATCAACTTTACTTACTTGTAAATTTAAAATTTTTCCTCGTCCAATAATATTTTCTTCTCGCTGAATTTTAACTTGAGCTCCTTTAACAATTTTTCCTTTTAATACTTTTCCACCGATTAATTGTTCACTTCTTTTTTTACTAAAAGTGGCTAAAATTTCCACTATACCTTTTGGCGGCAATTCTTGAGGTTGAAAAAGTTTTTCCATTTCTTCTTTCAAAAATTTTTCCATTTCATAAACAATGTTAAAAATATAAATGCGAATATTTTTTGATTGTCCAATAATTTGTAAATCTTTTGGCACTTTTATTTGAAAACCCAAAATTATTGCCGAAGAATTTTCGGCTAAAGAAATATCCGAAACAAAAACGTCACCAATTGATTCGCTAATAATTTCGATCTCCAATCCTTCAGGTAGTTTTAAATTACTTAAAATTTTTTTCATTGCTTCAAGCGAACCAATTGTATCCGCTTTCAAAATAATATTTAAATTATTTCTTGATTTTTGATTTTTAATCATTGATGTTTGATTTGTTTTATCCTCTTTCTTGCTTTTTTTATCAATATCTTTTTTCTCTCCTCCAAAAAACTCTTCGCCTACTTGAGGCATTTCTTTAAAACCAATTAAAAGAACTGGGGAAGAAAAAGTAGCTTCTTTTATTTGACAACCATTACAATCTTCCATTGTTTTTACTTTACCGGTGGCTGAATCGCTATAAATTAAATCACCAACTTTTAATATTCCATTTTTAATAATAGCCGTTACTGAAATTCCTCTCCTACTATCAAATTTTGTTTCGATAATAACACCATCAGCTGGACCATCTTTTTTAGCCGTGATATTTTCCATATCAGCCATAAGAAGAATTAACTCTAATAAATCTTCGATGTTTTTTCCTTCTTTAGCAGAAATGTTAATCACTGGTATATTACCGCCCCAACCCTCAACTAAAACTCCTATTTCAGCTAATTGAGTTTTCACTTGATTAGGATTGGCTTCTGGCTTATCAATTTTATTTAAAGCAATAATATAAGGAATTTTTGCTTGTTGAATTAAATGTAAAGCCTCTACGGTTTGAGGTTTTACTCCTTCATCAGCTGCAATAATTAAAATAGCAACATCAGCTACTTTTGTCCCACGTAAACGCATTGTTGTAAAGGCTTCGTGACCGGGAGTATCAATAAAAGTAATTTTTCGATTATTGTATTCTTCATTTTTACTTGAAACTGTTATTTCATAAGCGCCGATATTTTGAGTAATACCACCAGCTTCTTTATTGGCAACATTAGTTTTTCTAATTGCATCTAAAAGCGTTGTTTTTCCATGATCAATATGACCCATTACCACAACAATCGGCGGACGTTTAACAATATTTAAATTTAATTCTTTCTTGTCATTATTCATAAATTTTTATTATTAGTATTTTTAATATTAATAAAATTTTTATATAAGTCCAATAATAAATCAAAATATCCATTTTAATAAATAACTCATTTACCTTTATAATTGGAAATGATTGCTTATTATTACTAAAAGCCGTTTGTTTAACTCAATAACTTCTGGTTACGCCTGCCTGCCGGTAGGCAGGTTTAGGATGACGTTGAATAATGTGGATTTTTCAACAAGGTGGCGGCGAAATTCTAAAAGAATTTCGCCGCCACCACTCACCAATAAATAAAATAAAAAAGGACTCTTTTTAGAGTCCCTATTTTTTAATTATTAATTAAATTTGTTTAATTTCGCTCAACCCACAGTCCACGATACTCATCTTGACGTATCGTGAAGACATGGGAATATCTTCCACTGTAAGCAGAAGAATAAACCCATACCTTCTCGGTATGAGCGAAATTCTTTGCTGTAATGCTTATAGCCACTTCGGTGCCATAATAACTTCCGCTCCACAAAGAAACGGAAAACTTACCATAATCACAGATAGTGCCAACTTTCCTGCCATCCACCAATACGTTAAACGTATATGGCGTGGTGTTTATTACGGTAATATTGGTATTTTGGAAAAACCCAATATCATCCCTAACACTAACACTCAAGGCAGGATAACAGCCTGACACTGAAAGCAATATTGCCAAGCTAAGTGGAATTAAAATCCACCGAAAAAATTTTTTCATTTTTTTCCTCCTTTCTTTATCAAACAAGATCAAACAAGAAATCAGGTACCTTTACACCTTCCTTTCTTGCTAATATTGCTAATTCTTTATCGAGGGTTAACAATATAATATCCCTCGTAGTACCACCATTTCCTTTTAGATAAAGAGCAGTGGATAAAATTCGTAAATCAGCTCCGGAAAGATGCAAATTGTTTTTCCGAGCTTCAATTTTTACATGATTTTGGATTCCTCCCTTATAATTTTCTCGAAGAACCCAATCTCCACGCCTTACCTTTTTTACCAGTTTAGACCATATTTTAATGGCCTTAAGTAATTTGTTTTCTCTTTTTTTAGCTTGACTCGTCTGCGTCTCACTAAAATTTTGTAATAGATGACAATCAGACTTTGATCTAATTTCATCAAATACTGCCCGTGGGACTACAATTTCCCCAAAATCATTTAAATTAAGAGAAAACAAAACGTTCGACAGCACATTATTAAATAGCACACTGCTGTCTAGCAATAAGAAAAACTTTTTAGTTTCCATGATTAAAAATTTTTAAATTGTTTTTTAATTGTTAAAGAACAATTATATTATAATATTTTTATTAATTTTTGTCAAATAAAAAAGTGCTTTCTAATTCTCTATTTTTTCTAAAATCTGAATTAAATCATCGGGCAAATCACTTTCCAAACGAAGAATACCCCCACTGGGCAACTTAAATTCTAATAAAAAAGCGTGTAAAAATAAACGGCTTTCTATTTTTGGTTTTCTTCGACCGTAAATTTTATCACCCGCTACTGAATGACCAATACTTGCCAAATGCACTCTAATTTGATGTGTCCGACCTGTTTGGGGAAAAACTCTTAACAAAGAAAAAAATTCATCTTCCCATTGCCAACTTTTTATTACTTCGTATTTTGTAATTGCCTCTTTTAGATTTTTCATCTTTTTTGAAGCGGTAGAATGTTTAACTGATGATTTAACAATTCCGATTGGCTTATCAATTAAACCAGTTTTTTCATTAAATTTACCATAAACTAAAGCAATATAACCTTTTTTGATTTTACGATTCTGAAAAAGATTTTTGAAATAAAAAAAACTTTTATTATTTTTAGCAACAATCAAAAGGCCAGAAGTATCTTTGTCTAATCGATGCACGATTCCCGGCCGGTTTTTATCTTCACCAACATTTTTAATTTTAGGATAACGTTTAATTAACCAATCAACTAAACTTTTTTGATTGGGTTTGACAGCATGCACTAAAACGCCAGCTGGTTTGTTTATAACTAAAAAATCATCATTTTCAAAAACAATTTCAATTTTTTCCATTATTATTATTTTAAACTCTATTTTTATTTTTCCAATTGTATTTTTTAGATAATAAAAATTTTGGCTTTTGTTATTAATAAAATGAAAAAATTGTTTTGAATGAAATAAATTGTGGTGGCGGCGAAATCCTTTGGACTTTGCCGCTACTTCTTTAAAATTTATCTATTTATTATAAATAAATCTATTTACAAACAAATGAGTGATATCTACGTGCGCCCTAGAGGGATTGAACCTCTGACCTTTTCGATGTCAACGAAACGCTCTACCACTGAGCTAAGGGCGCAAATTATTTATTTTACCTACTACTCATCATATAAAGATTATAAAAAACAAACAAATAAGTCAATAAAAAATAAAAACAGAAAAATAAAAAATTTTTTAATTATTTATTTTTAAATTATAATACTAAAAATGTTAAAAATAAATAAAAAATTAAAAAACAAGGCTAACCAAAAAGTTAAACAAAAGACGAAAGAAGAACAAAAGTTTAAGTGTTTGAATTGCGGAAAAATGGTTTTTTATTCACCTCTTATTGGCACTGCCCATCGAAATCATTGTCCTTTTTGTTTGTGGTCTAAACATGTTGATTTAAAAACTGGCGATAGAAAAGCAAAGTGCCAAGATTTAATGAAACCTTTAGCCCTAACCTTTAAACAAGAAGGAATAAACAAATACAAGGAAAAACGTCAAGGAGAATTAATGTTAATTCATCAATGTCTTAAATGCCAAAAAATTTCTATTAATCGTTTAGCCGGCGATGATGATGAAAAAAAGATTTTACAAATTTTAGAAGAATCTCAAAATTTGCCATCTCAAAAAATAAAAGAATTAAAAGAAAAAGGAATAGAAATTATAACTATTAAACAAAAACCAGAAGTTTTAAATCAATTATTTGGAAAAAATTTATAAATTTATCAATAAAAAACTAAAAACCGCTATTAAAAGCGGTTTTTAAAATAAAGAGTTTTGAATCGGAAGACTTTTTAATTCTTTTTCTAATTCTTCCAATTTTTGATCTAATTCATTATGCAATTTACGCCATTCAAAAGGCATAACGATTGGCTTTTGAAAACGAGAAGGAATAATTATTTCTCCTTTTTCTAAAATTAATTCGTATAATTCTTTGGTAATTTTAACATCATTAAGACAATATTTTTTTAATTCATCGATTTTTCCTTCGCGATACAATTCAATTGCTTCAAGACCATTGCCATTTTTACCAACACCGATATTTGCTTGAGCTAAATCATCAAGTTTAATTCGATGGCCTCTTTTTTCTTCAATTTCTTTTAAAATATCTAAAATAATATACTTGGAAAAATCGTAATTATTATAAAGTTTGCTGATTAGTGGCAGGTCAAAATTATAAATAGAAAATCCAATAATCGCTCCTGTTTCTTTAAGCATTTTTTCAAAAAGAGGAAAATCTTTTTCTTCAAAACCAAAATATTCATCTCTTTTGTAGGAATAAACTCCTATTAAAGAAACGTCTAACATTTTAAGATTTTGTTTTCCGCCAACGTCAGCAAAAGAATTTTTAGTTTCAATATCTAAAACAATTTTATCAAGCATATTTTAATAAAAAATAAATGCTTAACGACACATAAAACCAATTAAAAACTTAATTTTTTAAAAAATAACATCAAAAAATATTCTTTATTTTTTGATGTTAATAAAAGAAAAAGATAAGTCAATTTTTACTTATTGCCAATAAATTAGAAAATGATTTTTTTTGCCTCGTTTAAAAATTAAAATGTTTTCTATCAAACAATCTTTTTTGGTAACTAAATAATTAATATCGCTGATTGTTTTTCCGTTTAAAGAAATGGCTCTATTTAAAACATCTTCTTTGGCTTGACGTTTAGAAGAAGAAATTCCGGCTTCGGTTAAAAGATCAATAATATTTAATTCTTTTTTATTAGAAATGATATAAGAAGGAACATCGGATAATGCTTCTTTAATTTCATTAGCATTAAGCGATTTAAAATCGTTAGAAAAAAGGGCTTTGGTAATTTTTTGAACTTTTCTTAAAGCTTTTTCACCATGAATAAATTTAGTTAATTCTTCGGCTAAAGTTTTTTGAGCTTGTCTTTGTTCAGGATTTTTTTGAGTAATTTTTTCTAACTCGTTAATTTCTAGTTGCGAAAGAAAAGTTAATTGTTTAAGAAGTTTTATTACGTCTTTATCGTCGGTGTTTATAAAAAATTGATAAAATTGATAAGGTGAAGTTTTTTGTGAATCAAGCCAAATAGCACCACCTTCGGTTTTGCCAAATTTTGTACCATCGGATTTTAATAATAGCGGCACAGTAATTCCATAAGCTACTTTATTACTTTTTTTAGCAATTAAATCAATGCCCGCTGTTAAATTTCCCCACTGATCACTTCCGCCAATTTGTAATTCGCAATTATAATTTTTATTAAGCCAAAAAAAATCATAAGCTTGCAAGAGCATATAACTAAACTCCGTGAAAGAAATTCCAGTTTCTAATCTAGTTTTAACCGATTCTTTGGCCATCATATAACCAACAGAAAAATATTTACCAATCTCTCTAATAAAAGAAAGCATTGTTAATTTTTCTAACCAATCTTTATTTTTTAAAATAATGGCTTTTTTGTTAGTAATTTCTTCAGCAAATAATTGCTCCAATTGTTTGTTTAAAGCAATGCTCCATTTATTAACTTTTTCTTCGGAATTTAATTGACGTTCAGTATTTTTACCGCTCGGATCACCGATTAAACTAGTGCCATTGCCCAAAAGAGAAATAGCCTGATGATTGTATTGAGCAAATCTTTTGAGAGTAACAATAGGCAAAAGATGGCCAACATGAAAACTATCAGCGGTAACATCAAAACCGCAATATAAAACAATAGGTTTTTCTAATCGTTTTTTTAATTCTTTTTCATCAGTTGTTTGATTAATTAGTCCTCGCCACAAAAGTTCGTCCAAGATATTTTTATTTTCTTTTTTCATATTGATATTATAAAAATTTTTAAAAAATAAATCAAAATCTTCTACTATTATTTTTTTATTTTTTAGATTACTATATTATTATGTCTCAAACAATCAAACAAAAAATTGGTCAAATAGGAGAAAATTTAGCAGTCAAACATTTAAAAAAAGAAAAATATCAGATTGTTGAAAGAAATTATCGAGAAAAATGGGGCGAAATTGATATTATTGCTAAAAAGAAAAACATTTATACTTTTATTGAAGTAAAAACGATTGCCTATAAATATTTTCCCCAAAGTCAAAATCCTTATCTTTTACCCGAAGATCAAATGACCGCTAAAAAAATAAAAAATTTAAATAAAACCATTCTTTTTTATCTCAATAAGAATAAAATAAATAATTTTTATCAACTAGATTTAATTACTATAAAAATAGATAAAACTAATAAAAAATATAAATTAAAACATTATAAAAATATAAATTAAAACCATCATTATTAAGATGGTTTTAATTTTGAACGCTTTTATTTTTTAAATTTTTATATTTTTTAATATAACGAAAGCTCGATGGGGTTCGATAAGCTATTTTACCCTTCTTCGCTTTTTTACAAGCGTATTTTTTCATTTTTATAAATTAATTTTTTCTGCCCATTTATAAAGAACAGGAATGCGCCAATATTTTCCTGCTAATGTTTGAACAAAAGAATACAGTGTTATGAACAAAACCATCAATCCATAAAAAATATTTAAAAGGGGAATAAAATAAATAAAAGATGTAAGAATTAAAAAAGCAAACCACACCAGACCTTGTTTAGCATGTTTTTGACAAAAAATACTATCACGTTTTAATAACAAAGGAATAAGAAAAAGAAAGGACAAATAAGAAAAAACAGCAATATATTTATTTTGTTCAACATCTTCTTTGTCAAATTCTTCCTCTTTATTTTTTTCTCTATTTTTAGCAGATGATTTTTTCTTTGTGTTTTCTGATTTAGAAATTTCTTCCTCAATTTCTGCTTCTATTATTTCTTTTTCTTCCTCATTGATTTCTTTGTTTGTTGATTTTTTATTTGGCATAATTTTAATTTTAATCGACCAATTATAAATTATAAATAAATTCTTTATATTTATTATAAGACAATTTAAATTAAAAAGCAAAATCAATATTTATAAAAAATATATTTTTGAGTAAAATTATTTTAATTAAAATATAAAATTTTGTAAAAAATAAAAGGGGTATTATAATATAATTAAGCCCTTTTTTAAAAGGGAATAGTTTAAGGTAGAAATTTTATAATAAACATTGGGCCGGTAGCTTAGTTGGTAAAGCGCTGCATTCGCATTGCAGAGATTAGGGGTTCGAGTCCCCTCCGGTCCACATAATTATGGCTAGAAGCAAGCCAATATTATGGCCGGAAGCAAGCCAACTGCTTGGCTTGCGTGAGGACGAGAAGCGCGCAGCATTAGGCGAGTTTTCTAACCAAAGGTTAGAAAGGCGAGCATCGCGAGCGGCGGCCTGCGAGAATTTGCCGTCAGGCAAATTACTTGTAGGCGAGTCCCCTCCGGTCCACATAATTATGGCCGAAAGCAAGCCAACTGCTTGGCTTGCTATTTCCGAAATAGTGTAGTATATTAAAGATAGTCCGAATGTATTTCGTTGCCTGTGGCGGCAAAGGAAACCCCCCGCAAAAATCCGAAAAGGCGGCAGAGCCACACCAATCAAAACCGCCAAAGAGCACGGAAAAACAATCGACTCAAACCATGTTTTGACGGAAATAAAAAAATTTTTTAATAAAATCTATGCCAGAATTTGAAAATACTCAAAATCTAAATAATTCAGAACTAAACCCCAGCGAAATAGGGGCGGATGTTAATGCTGCTAAAAATCTAGAAGGCGAACTTACGCCTGAAGAACTGGAAAAATTGAAGGTGGAAGAAGGACAAGAGCAGAAGTCGGAAAAACCAGAGTTATCGCCGGAGGAACAGCTAAAAAATCTAGAAAATGAAATGGAATCTCTACAACAAGAAATAACAAGATTGGCTGAATCAATCAATGAGACAAAATCAAAATTGAATGAAGTGCGAGAAAAACTCGGCCTTCCGCCAATAGAAGAAGAACCGCCAAGCACATTTTTAGAAAAAGACAAATTAGAAAAACTAAAAGCCGAACGAGAAGCATTAGAAAAACAAAAAGAGGACTTAGAGTCGCAGGAAAATAAACAAGAAAATAAAAGAGAAGAGAAACAAGAATCTAAAGAAGGAGGTGAGAGTTTGAAGGAAAACGATCTTATCGTATCAGAAAACGGAATAAAACCTGCGATAAAAATTCTCAAGGAAAATAAAATCCAATATAAAGATCGAGAATACACAAAAAGACAGGTATTAGATGCTAAAACAGACACAGCTATCCCGGGAGAGTTTATACTAACCATTTTTGATCCAGAACATCCTGATAGACCAGCTTCTTTTGATTTTGTGAAACAAGTTTTTAAGCTTATTAAAGACTCAAACATAGCTGTGCGTTATGGAAAGAACCCAGAACGCAGTTAGATTAAGATACAAAACGAAACTATAATTATAGCCGGAAGCAAGCCAACTACTTAGCTTGCGTGAAAAATTATTAAAACAAGCGATAGCGGCGAAATTCTAAAAGAATTTCGCCGCTATTTAATTAAATAATTTTAAAATAAGTATTTATTAGTCTGATTTTAAAAATCGGCTATCATTGCTGTGAATGGGATTCCTACCTTTCGGCAGGCAGGCTTCAATCCCTGCCCGCCGTAGGCGGGCCTGCCTGCCGGCAGGCAGGCGAAGGATCTCTCGGCTTTCAATATTGTACGACTATCATTGTATTATCCTGCCGTCAATCGCGTATCCCACAAAAAATGTTCTTCGCATTTTTTGATTTGGCATCCCCCTTTCTTTTTATTTTTTCCTTTAAGAAAAGAAAATTTTTCTGCCTTACCTTTTTGCTGGTGCAAAAAGCGCTGCCGCTTCCCACTCCATTGTCCGTCTTTGACGGACTAGCAAGCGGATAAAAATTTTCCTCCTCTTAATATTTTTGTTGTATAATTTTATAAAAATTGGTAAAATAAAGGCAGTTAAGTGATTATTATATTTCACTAATAATTATACAATAATATACATTCAATTCGTATAAATGTAACAAAAAGTCGATATTATACATTCAATTAACATTAAAAATTATAAATGAACAATTTAAACCAGAGTCTTTCAAATCTCCGGAGACGGAGAAATCTGCAGAACAACTTTACGAGGAATTAAATCAGGCTTTTGATGAATCCATGAAACTGATGGACCAAGTTCATGAGCTTGAAATGAAGGCGGGCGAAGAGGGTTTGTCAAAAGAAGAATTTGATTCTATAGTAGATAAATGCAATAAATTAGCTGTTCAATACAATGAGAAATGGGAAGCTGTAAAAAAATTGGAAGAACAGTGGAAAAAAGCAGAGGATGAAGAAATAAAAAAATTAGAAGAAGAATACAAAAAATTAGAGGAGTAAAAATTAAAAAAATTATTTCTCTTCGTCCAAATTTCGCCGCCTTCTACTTTTAGATAATAGGGATGTCGGCGAAACTTCTCATATTCCGAAACGTTATCAGAAATAGTAAATATTTTTCTCAGAGATTGGAAGGATTTGGTTCCGCAGGAAAATCAAAAAGACGAAACGATGGATCAGGATGTGTTGGTGTTAACAAAAAAATAAAAAAATTTTTTCTCCTATTGAACTCTTTCAATTTTTGCCCGCCGAAGCGAGGGCGAAACGCCCGAGCGAGGCGGCTAATTTAATTTGGTGAATCTGAGGACTCGCCTACAAGTAATTTGCCTGACGGCAAATTCTCGCAGGCCGCCGCTCGCGATGCTTGCCTTTCTAACTTTTGGTTAAAAAACTCGCCTAACGCTGCGCGCTTCTCATCCCCACGTAAGCCAAGCAGTTGGCTTGTTTCTGGCCATAATTAATTAGTGGACCTGAGGGGACTCGAACCCCTGACCTCCTCGATGCCATCGAGGCGCTCTACCAACTAAGCTACAGGCCCTTTTATATTTTCTATTCTAATTTTTTCTTAAAGAAAATCAATTTTTTAATGAAATTAACCAAACATTAACCAAGCCGGTTTAAAAAGTAAAAGCAAGCCAATAATTATCATTAATATTCCTCCTATTAAATGCGAATAGTGAGTGTATTTATTAGTTTTTGCTGTTACTTTTAAAGCCAACATTGCTGCTCCAAAAACAATAATATCATCAAGCATATAAATAAAAATATAAAGCAGCATATATAATAAATATTGCCATTGTGATAAATTACTCATTGCCAAAACTTGAGTAAAAACAACTGGCAATCCAGCTGAACAAACTAACTCAATTAAATTAACCGAAGCAGCTAAGACGATAATTCCTCCTAAAGCTAACCAAAAAGAATCTTTTTTTACAATTTCCTTCATTTTCTGAACAATTTTCTTTTTCTTTTTTTCATCAGTTACTTTGCAAGTTGCATCATCTTTTTCAGTAAAAAATTCTTTTAAATTATAGGCGCCACCACCAATCGCAATTAAAGAAACAAACAATCTTATCCAAAAGATAGCGCCAATAAATAAAATTAATTTAAGCCAAGCAGCCATAAATAAGAAATAAATAATTCCGGAAATGATTAAAAACGTTAAACCAAAAATCCACATTCTTTTTCGGTCCTTCATTCCCAAAAGAAAACTAATCAAAAATACCAAAACCCACATTGCGCAAGGATTAAAACCATCGATTCCACCTAAAATAATAGTTAAAATAGGTAGAGATAAATTTTTAGTTTCTATTTCGCCAATTAAAGGAATATCTATTTTTTCCGGCAAAGAAGAATCAGTTTTTAAATTAATAGAAGAAATTAAATTACCAACAATATCAGGACACCCCGTGTCAATGGCGCATTGGATATCATTTTCTATTAATTGTCCAGTGGTTTGCTCATCTTTCCATCCTAAAATATAATTTTTTCCAATTACCAAAAGAGGAATAGAAGGATTTTCTAAATTTAATTCTTCAGTCGTCTTTTTAAAAATTTCTAAATTTTCTTTTTGAGAAATTTCTAAAAGTTGAATTTCTAAATTAGGATATTTTTCTTTGATGCTTTCTAAATAATTTTTTTCTGCATTACACAAAGGGCAACCTTTACTAAAAAACAAATAAGCCTTAACGGTAATTTCTTCTTTTGATACAGGAGTGGGCGTTGGGGTTGGCGAAATTAATGGCGATAATTGAGGAGTGGTTTTTGGTGTTTCATTTGGATTTAAACCAACGATTTCGGCTACTGGATCTTCGCATTTATTTTTTAAGCATTCTTTAACATAATTTTCTATTTGAGCACCGGTGGTTTCATCATTGTAATAACCAGAAACAGCGCTTCCTCCTATTATTGTGAATGGCACTCCATTAATATCAGCATTTAGTTTTTCACCAATAGTCATTAGTAAATTGCGATTTTGTTGATTATACCAAACTTCATAATCATTAATTTTTATATTTTCATATTTTTGTTTTAAATTTTGTAAAAATATTTCTTCTTTAGCGCAGTGTGGGCAACCATTTCCCCAAAAAAAATAAATATTTAAAGTTTCGTTAGTACTAGCCGAAGTTTTTTGAAAAACAAAAAATAACCCTCCAATAAATATCAAGGAAATAAAAAAAGGAAATAGAATTTTTTTAAATATTTTCATAATAATTTTTAAGTTTATTTGATTTTGCAATTTTAATCAATAGAAATTTATTTTTTTTCTTCATTAGCTCGTAAATTATAATAACTACAATAGTTACATTGATAATTAGCTTCCGGAATTTTATCAGAATCTAAAACCTTTTTAATTTCTAAAAGAGTTGGCTCGATCCAAGAATCATTGCCTTCATAAGGCAAAACCGAAATATCAAATTCTAATTTTTTATCAAAAGCTTCTTTGTCGGTTTTACCATTGCAATAAACAAAATAACCCGTATTTGAAACATTAAAACCATTTTTTCTAAAAAGCCATTGATAAATTTCCATTTGTCTTTTGTAATCATTTTTCCACTCTTCATTAAGAGTTATTTCATTTTGCGAGCTAGTACTTTTGAAATCAACAATATATATCATTCCTTTATCATCTACCCAAACATCATCAATAGCGCCGAAAATTTCTAAATTAGTCGGTTTGTGTAAATATCTAATACCCATTCTATTATTTCGCCAATCTTCAATACGACTATCATCCAGCGGTTTTAATTTTAAACCATAACGTTCTTCTAATGGATAGGGGTTTAAAGATGTTCGATGAATATCAAATTCTTTTTTTAATAAAAGATCAACAGCATTATTTAAAGAAAAAGGAAATCCCGGCGGTTGAGAAATTCCCAATCGACAATCTAAATAAAAACAGCGTGGACATTTAATAAAATTTTCGATTTTTGTCCGACTTAAAGCAAATGGTTCTTTTGATTGCGGTTGATAAAGATTTCTTTCACGTTTATACATTAAATTTATTTTAATAAAAAACTAAAAAATAGCAAAATATACCTAAAACAGTAAATTAAAATAAGTATTTATTAGTCTGATTTTAAATATAATCTCTCACTAATGTCATTTTAAACGTAGTTAGAAGTTATTGAGTTAAATTAGTATGATGGCGGCGAAATTCTAAAAGAATTTCGCCGCCCCACATTATCATTTTCTATTATTTTAACATCACTATTAATTCACAAAATGAAAATTAATATGATTTAAAAATTGAATAACTTATTTTTGTCGGGCTGCCGGGATTCGAACCCGGACTAAATCCTCCCAAAGGACTCGTGCTAGCCGTTACACTACAGCCCGATTCAGTGCCCTCGGGAGGAATCGGACCCCCATCCGCTCCTTAGAAGGGAGCTGTTCTATCCATTGAACTACGAGGGCACAAATTTAATTTTATTTTAAAGAAATTTATAAAAAATGCAAAAGGTTGAAAATTTTTATTTATTTGTATAATAAAAGTATTAATAATAAAAATTATGCCGCCATCGTCTAATGGTTAGGACAACACTCTTTCAAGGTGTAAATCCGGGTTCGATTCCCGGTGGCGGTACTAAAAAGACGATCAATAGATCGTCTTTTTTTAAAATTTAAAATAAATATTTTATTATTCTAATTTATTTTCATTATCAATTTCATTTTTTTCTATTGAATCAATACTTTCATTATTTTTATTTTTATCCTCATTTTCGTTTTTAATTTCTTCTTCATTATTATTAGTAATTGTTGTTTCTGATGGTAAAAGTGATTCTTCTGATAAAACCATAGCTGAATCTGGATTAGAATTTAAAAATTCTAAAGAAGAGCTACTTTCAGACATCAATTCGCTTAATGGTTCTTCGTTGTTTTCGGTTTTTATATCAGATTTTAAAGTAGTAGTTGAAAAATCAGTTATTATTTCATTATTGTTTACTATATTTAATAAATCTTTATTTTGTTCATTTTGTTGATTTATTTCCGATTCGTCTTTTTTATAAATAATTAATCTTAAATCATCACTAAAATCTAAATAAAAATTATTACTTCTAAAATTATATATTTTTGAATTAGTTTTATCATCATTAAGACCAAACATAGCATAGCAAGTTCCCGGTCCAGCTTCAACATCATCCGCTATTTTAATTTTTAAAGCATAATAATGATTAGCTTCTAAATAAAGATTATCAAATTTCCAATAAAATTTTCGATAATTATTGAAACTTGGAATAAAGTTGGATTTAGTACTAGTTGAAACAGCCAATAATTGTTTTTCATTTGGCAAACCATCATTTTGATTAGGAGAAAGCGGGTAAATTTCTAACGTTATATAAAAACCACAATATCCATACTTAACTTCTATTTCGGCAGAATCAACATAACCACTTTGATGAGGCTTAAAAGTAAAAAATATTCCCTTATAATTATCACTGGTTCTAACTATTGCTTTAAAATTACTATCAGATGATGATAGTTTGTTTATTGGTTGATAATATAAAGTTTTTTCCGGATAGTCATTTCGTTCAACATCAACATAAAAATCAGAATTATTTTTATCATCATAAACTGGAGATGGACGGTCATATTGTCCGAAGTAATACTTTAGTGGATTACCATAATAATACCAAGATGATGAATTACCATTAATATCAACCACTCGGGCTCGCCAATGATAAGCATCGTCAATCAAATTATTTACAGTTATTTCTATTGTTTGACCCGAAATAGAATAATTACTTTCGTAAAGATGAGAATCCTTATTTTTGATATTATCATCAAAACTTTCTTGTCGTGATCGCAATTCCACTTGTAATTTTACTGGTTGATTGTCAGAACTAAAAATCTGCGCCGCAAAAGTAATTTCATTTTTATCTAAAATAGTTTCTTCTTCCGGAAGAGGATTATAATTATCAGTTTTTTGAACTAAATTTTTTAAAGAAGTTTTATAGCCATAGATATCTGCTGTAAGTTTTTTATCTTTACTGTAAAATTTTGCCGAACAACTATCAGTTGAAGTACCTTCCAGCGCAAAACGAATTAAATACTGCTGATTTTTTTGAAAAACGATATCGCCATCTTCAAAATCCCAATTGAAATACTTGGGATAATTAAAAGAATTTAAAATAACGGCAGATTTTGATTGGCCAAGTAATTTTTTTGTGCTTTCATTTTCTATAGAATAAATTTCAATTTTAACCATTGAAGTACAAACAAAACATTGAACCGGAGCTTTAATTTCTTTAAGATAACCAGATTCTTGACTAATAAAACTATATTCAAAAGCATGGTATGTCGTATCGTCATAATATAGACGAAATCTGCCATTATAATTCATCTCACCTTCTTTATTAGAATAAAAAATTAGCGGCGCTGATTGAACAGACTCTTCTATTGGTATTGGTAAAATTTCTGAATCTTTTACCATTACTATTTCCGAAAAATCTGATAACATTCCTTCTTTGTCTTTTGATATCAAAACTAAATACAAATTACTAGTTGAAGAAAATTCGTCAGCGTCTATTAATTTTCCTTTAAAAAAATTGTTTTCCCAATCCGCTTGAATAATTTCTAATTTTGTTGAAGAAGAATTTAAAAAATCTGGATTAGAAAAATCATTAGAAGAAGTTGAATATAAAGCTTCAAAATCTAAAATCGGAGAAGTAGAAGAAAATTGAATTATTGAGCTAGAAAAATTATCAATAGCATAATCATAATAATTATAATTTAGAGAAAAAGTTAAAATTAATTCACTATTAGTAGAAAATTCCACGGAAATATTTTTTGGTTTAGGCGGTTTTTCGCGTGGCTCGGGCAAACTAAAGGAATTTTGTGGTTGAGGCGAGCGAATAATAAAATCAGTTATTAAATTGGAGTCATAACTATTGCCTAAAAATAGATCATTGCCACTAATCATTGATTCAATTGTTGAACTAGCATTGGCTTTTCTTTCTAAGCTTTTGTCTAATAAATTATTGTCTTGATGATAATTTATTTCATCAATAATTACTTCGTCTCCATCTAATAATTTAACAGTATAAAAATCATCTGTTGTTGTTGGTGTTGGTAAACTAAAAGAAGAGCGAATAATATCGGGATTAAGACCATACGTAGTAGTGCTAAAATTAGTATTAGCAATCAAGAAAAATCCATAAGCAGGAATAATATGATTTTCTGTTGAATGATATCCAATAGTGCTTAATTTTGTTTCAGTGGAAGTGCTATTATTTTTAATAATTTTAAGTGACCAGTTTTTTAAATCTACATCATAATCGTTGGGGTTGTATAATTCAATAAAATCTTTTTCTTTTTCTAAACCAGTAGAATCATAAGAAATTTCAGAAATTAAAATTTTTGAAGAAGTAACAATAAGAGGGGGCAAAGGTGTTGATGATGGTGAGGGTGTTGGTGATGGAGTTTCTAATGGCGATGGCGATGGCTCAATTGTTTTTAAACTATTTTCTTGTTTGGGCGTACCGTATATTCCATTATTATTAATTTCTCCATTATAAGTATGCCAAGTTAAATCTGTGTCCCGCTCCATTGATCGTTTTTCATCTTTATTGCCAGCCGGCCATAATCCCTCGTTATTTGTTTTAGCTTCATCTTGTAAAGCGCAATTACTATCAAAGAGCTGTAAAGTTTCATTAGCATCATTTATTGCGCCATTAAAAATTACATCAGCTTTTATACCAACTACTGAATCATCATCAGTTCTTTCTAAAAGATAAAATTCACCCGGTGCTAAAATTTTATTAGGAAAAGAAATTTTAATTTGACTGTCTTTATCAATTAATTGCCAGTTGAAAATATTAATTGATTCATTGGAAATATTTTTTAATTCTATCCATTCATCATTAGACGAATTTTCTGTCCCCATCCACGCCACTTCATTAATAATAATTTTATTACTTGCAGAAATGCCATTAGAAATCGAACAAAAATTAATTGTTTTTGAAGAAGAACCGGAGGTTGACAAAGAAGTAGCTGAAGGTGATGGTATTGGTGTTGGTGTTAATGATGGTAAAGGCGATGGTGACGGTGTTGGTGTAAATGATGGTGAAGGCGACGGTGAAAAAGTAGGCGTTGTAGATGGTGTTTCTGTTGGTGATGGTGAAAGAGTTTTTGAAGGCAAGGGAGTTGGTGAAAGATTTGGAAAAGGAGTAGGAGTAACAGTTACTTCGTTAAAAAATTCGGCTTGAGGTGAAGGAGTAGAAAATAAATTAATTTCATTGAATTGTTCATTGCTGTTGTTTGAATTTGAATTGATGATTTCTTCTGAATTAGAATCAGCAATTTCTGTTTTTTCACCACCAAATAAATTTCCAAAAAATTCTTTGATATTTTCAATTGTAGTAGAAATTATTGTTTTATTAATTCTTTCTTTAAACGCTGAATCATTTTTATATTTTTCTACTTCTTGAAAAAATAAATCAATTACGCCGGCACCGGTTAAAACTGCTTGCTTTGATAAGTGCGACCAATAGTCGGAATGGATCAATTCATCGTTAACCGATATACTATTCTTTGTTGTTATCATTAAACTATTTCCCACTTTTCGTTTTACTAATAAATACTCTCCGAAATCATCTTGATATATACTATATAAAAAATTACCTATCTTTTTGGTGTTTAAATAATTCCATTCGGGTTGATTATAGCCCTCTTGAATACCAATAGTATCTTGGCTATAAAAATGGGTATTGGTGTAAGTAGCTAAATAATCAAAATATTGATTTAAAGAATTAAATTTTAAAGGTTTACGACCAGATAGTTGAGAAACAACATCTATATTGTTTGGCCCAAATTGAGTTGTCCAAATTTCGTAAGCATCGCCTCTCATATGATGATCATTTCTTACGTGTGCTGGGATAGCCATATCTTCAATTAAATGAAGGACATGTCCTAAATTTCTAAAAGCTTCTTGTTTATTACCATTAATATAACTATTAATAGCTTTTTCCCACGTGTGCGTTGTTAAAATTTCAACTGCGCTTTTGGTTGATTGAGCATACGGATTTAAAGCAGCATTTTTATACGCTTCAGCTAAAAAAGTAGCTTGAGCATAAGAATCTTGCGCCCAATCTTTAGCTGATAAAATCATTGGCTCTAAAATTTTAATAAAAGGTGTTAATTCCTCTGCGTTAATATCACCAAATAATCCTGTTTGATAAATGGGATCGTAAAAATGATTTAAAGTGCGTGTTACTGGTACGTCCTCTTCGCCACTACCATCCATTGTCCATTGTTTTTCTTCATTATTAATTTTTTTCTCGGAAAAATTATTGTGTAATTTAACCATTTCTGAAGTTAAAGCCGGATGAGTGGTAATGTTGTTATAAGCCAAAGCATTTAATGGGATAAAAATAATACCAAAACTAAAAAAGAATAAAAAGATCTTTTTAAACATATTTTTAAATTATCTAAAAAAACGACTTAAAAAATAAATCTTTAAAACAAAAAATAGCAATCTAAAAAATAGATTGCTATTAAAAATTTACATACTTTTTATTTTCCAAACACCAGAATATTGATTGAATTCCATTTCGACAGAATAATCTGCCAATCCACTTTCGCCTAATATCATAAACTCATAAGCTGTTTCGTAACCAGGTTGTGAGCTTGATGGTTGAGCTTTTTTTAATTCTTTTATAATTTTTTCTATTCTACCTTCTTGTTGAGCTTGTTTTAATCCATCTTCCCACTCTTTTCTACTTAAATTATCATCCATGGCAAAATATTTAGCTGCCAAATCAATATCACCTTTTTCTAATGCTTCAATAAACATATCTAATGTTTCTTGAGGCGTTTTGCCGCCGTAAGTATCTTCGGCAAATTTTTGATAATATTCGTCTAAACCTTGATAAAATTGTTCAATGGCTTTTTGGGTTTTATAAGTATCTATAGTTCGTTGAATTCTTTCTTTAATTACTCCGAAAGTACCACTAACACCAAAAAGCACGATAATAACGACACAAATTAAAGTAATTATTAATAATTTCTTTTTCTTTTTGGGTTTTTTACCCTTCTGATTTGTCGCCGCTGACGGCAAAGAATCATTTTGTTTCATAATTAATTTTTATTTAATCGACTTATTTAATTTTTAAAATAATTTAACTTTTTAAATTAGAGCCATCTTTAAAAAGTTAAATTGATTTTTAAAAAAAATAAAAAGAAAAAATAAAAATTAAATAACAAAATTAATTAATTTGTTTTTAACAAATATTATTTTTTTAAGTTTATTGTTTTTAATAAATTTCTGCACTTGATCGTTAGATAAAGCTAATTTTTCCGCTTCTGATTGAGAAATATTTAATGGCGCAGAAATTTTTGCTCGTAATTTTCCATTCACTTGTATTAATAATTCAAAATTATTTTTTTGTAAATATTTTTCATTATATTTTGGCCATTTTTCATCATGGATAGAAGTTTTGTGTCCCAATTCTTGCCACAACTCTTCAGTAATAAACGGAGCGTATGGCGCTAATATTTTTAAATAATTTTCTAATAATTGTTTACTTATTTTTATTTCTTTTTCTTGCATTTTGTTTAAACATTCCATCATTGCTGAAATAGCCGTATTAAAACGCATATTTTCCGTATCGTCTGTTACTTTTTTGATTGTTTGATGAATTGTTTTTTCTATTTCTTTATCAATCGCTATTTTGCCAGTAAACTTTATCTGATTTTGATAAAAACTCCAAATACGATTAATAAAACGAGATAAACCATTAACGCCATTGGTATTCCAAGTTTTCATATCATTCAATGGCCCCATAAACATTACATACATTCTTAAAGCATCAGCGCCATATTGCAAAACAACCTCATCAGGATTAACAACGTTTTTAAATGATTTAGACATTTTTCGATTATCAGCTCCTAAAATAATTCCTTGATTAACTAATTTTTTAAATGGCTCAGCAGTGGTAACCGTACCAATATCTTTTAAAAATTTATGCCAGAAACGCGCGTAAAGCAAATGAAGTACGGCATGCTCTTTTCCACCAATATAAATATCAACTGGCAACCATCTTTTTTCTTTTTTTATGTCAACAAATTTTTTATTGTTTTTAGGATCAAGATAACGCAAATAATACCAACAAGAACCCGCCCATTGAGGCATAGTGTTTGTTTCTCTTTTGGCTGGACCACCACACCGAGGGCATTTAGTATTAACCCAACTATCAATAACCGCTAATGGTGATTCTCCTGTACCAGTTGGCTCATAAGATTTTACTTTTGGTAACATTAAAGGTAATTTATTTTCTGGTACTGGCACGGCTCCGCATTTTGGGCAGTGAATAATAGGAATTGGTTCACCCCAATAACGTTGACGAGAAAAAATCCAATCTCGCATTTTATAATTTGTCACCTTTTTCGCGCCAACAAATAAAGCAATTTTTGCTTGAGCTTCTCTATTATTTAATCCATTAAATGGACCGGAGTTTATTAAAACCCCATCGCCAATATAAGCATTTTCTAATTGATGTTTTTCACCATCAGGACTAATAACCTCAACAATTTCTAATTTAAATTTTTTAGCGAATTCAAAATCTCTTTCATCATGAGCTGGCACGGCCATAATTGCGCCAGTGCCATAATGACTTAAAACATAGTCAGAAATCCAAAGAGGAATTAATTTTTTATTTGTCGGATTAACAGCTAATATTCCTTTTAATTCTACGCCGGTTTTTGTTTTGGCTAAATCCGTTCTTTCTAGTTCCGATTTTTGCATTGTTTCTTCAATATATTTTTCTACTTCATAGCGATTACTAATGTAATCTTTTAGTTGATTAACCAAGGAGTGTTCTGGCGCCAAAACCAAATAAGTAGCGCCAAACAACGTATCAATTCGCGTGGTAAAAACTTCTACTTCACTGATTTTGAAATTATTTTTATCTTTAATAGCAAATTTAATTTGATGGCCAGTTGATTTTCCAATCCAATTTTTTTGCATTTCTTTAATATCTTCGGGCCAATCAAGACTATCAATATCTTTTAATAATTTTTCCGCGTAAGCGGTAATTTTTATCCACCATTGTTTTAACATTTTTCTTTCTACTGGCGCGCCACAGCGTTGGCATTTTCCATCAGCGCTTACTTCTTCATTGGCCAAACCGGTTTTACACGATGGGCAAAAATTAATTGGCGCTTCTTTTTCATAGGCTAATCCTTTTTCAAAAAGTTTTAAAAACATCCATTGAGTCCATTTATAATATTTAGGATCAGTAGTATTAATTTCTCTTTTCCAATCATAAGCAAACCCCATTCTCAAAAGTTGTTTTTTAAAAACTTTAATGTTTTTGGCTACAATTTCTGATGGTTGTTTTTTTACTTTTATTGCATAGTTTTCTGCTGGCAAACCAAAAGCATCCCAACCCATCGGATGAATAACTTCATACCCCTGCATTTTTTTAAAACGACTGTAAATATCGCCAGCCGTATAATTTTCTACGTGTCCAACATGAAGTCCTTCGCCCGATGGATAAGGAAACATTTCTAAAACATAATATTTTGATTTTTTAGAAAAATCTTTTGCTTGAAAATTTTTATAATTATTTTTTTGCCATTGAGTTAACCATTTTTTTTCTATTTTTAAAAAAGGGTAATTATAAAATTTCATATTTTTATTTTAAAAATTAATAAAAATTTGACTGATTTTTAGCTAATAAAATTTATTATAATCTAAAAATTAAAAATTATAAATAATAAGGAATAGCTTTTAATTTTATTTTTCCGAGGCGGTGATGTTTATTTTTTAAAATAAACATCACCGCCTCACTTATTACAACTATTGCATTAATTTTTAATTAAAAAATTATTTAATTATTATAAGTACGAAATAAGATTAGTGAGTAAACTTTGTCCATTCATTTGATTAGGAATTTCTAATCCCATAGATTCTAAAATTGTTGGCGCTATGTCGCATAACGAACCAGTTGTTTGTGCTTCTAATTCTTGAATTTGTTCATCGGTACGAGGAATTTTTAGACGAAAACTTTCGTCTACTATATAAAAAGGAACAGGATTAGCATTATGATAGGTATCTTTTTCGCCAGTTAAAGGATCATATAATCTTTCGGCATTACCGTGGTCAGAAGTAATAAACAAAGTCGCTTTTAATTTTTTAGCCACTTCATAAACTTTGGCTAATTGTTGGTCAATAATTTTAATTCCTTCAACCATGGCATTAAAATTTCCTGAATGAGCCAAAGAATCAGGATTAGCATAATTAACTGCAATAAAATCATAAACATTTTCTGTTATTGTCGCAATTAAACGTTGAGTAATTTCTGGTGCTCGCATTGTCGGAAATTCATCGACATGAGGAATTTCTTTAGAAGGAATTAGAATACGGAATTCATTATTAAAAATTTTGTCCGTTAAACCATTAAAGAAATAAGTTAGGTGATAATATTTTTCTGTTTCAGCAATTTTCATTTGTTTTAATCCTTTTTCGCTTAAATAAGCAGAAAGAGAAGTTTCTATTTTTTCTGGGAAAAAAGCTACATCAGTTTTAAATGTCTCATCATATTGAATCATTGTAGTAATGTGTGAATTATAAATTTTTTGGCGTGGAAAAAAAATAAAATTATCTAAAGCAAAAGCGCTAGTTAATTGCCGAATACTATCTTCTCGAAAATCAAAAAAAATTAAACTATCGCCATCTTTAATTAATGGCCAAGTAGATTTATCATCGCTTTCAATAATTAGCGTTGGTTCAACATAAGGATCGGTTAAGTTTTTTTGATAATAATAATCAAAAACTTCTAAAGGATTTTTTGATTTTTTACCATCACCTTTTGTTAAAAGATTATAAACTCTTTCGGTTAAAGCCCAATTTTTAGAACGATCTAAAGCATAATATCTTCCGGATAAACTACCAATTTTACCAATATTATATTTTTTTAATTCTAATAAAAATTTTTCCACCAATCCTTTGCCTGATTTAGGCGGACTGTCACGACCATCAGTAAAAAAATGAAAATAAATTTTAGAAACATTTTTTCGCGAAGCCATTTCTAACAAGGCTAAAATATGATTAAAAGCACTATGAACATGACCTTCGGATAATGAACCTAAACAATGAACGGTAGAATTATTTTTTAAAGCCGAATCAAAGGCATTGTTTAATGCTTTGTTTTTAAAAAATTCTCCGTTTTCAATACTTAAGGTTATACGAGGATAATATTGATAAATAATTTTTCCAATGCCCATTGTTAAATGTCCAACCTCGCTATTGCCTGCTTCACCCCAAGGTAAACCAACCGCAATTCCACTCGCTTGTAAGCTGGTCATCGGATAATTTTTTTTAAAATTTTCTATTGTTTCTGGTTTAGTTGTGTAAATAGGATTAGAGGCGTCACGTGAGCCAATTCCCCATCCATCTAAAATAATTAAAATATTATTTTTTTTCATAATTAAATTTTTTCTAATAATTTATTAGCTGAGTTTATATTGTCTTTAATATTTTTTAAGAGTTCTTTCATTTGATTGGTTGTTTCTAAAACATCGGCTTTGTTTTCTAATGTTTTATTATCAAGTTGAGATTCATATTCTATTCCGATTTGCTGAGAAAGAATTTCTTTATACGAAGAATAAGATACTAAATAATTCATAGCATTAATTTCCAACTGAGTAATTTCTTCAAAAATAGCGCGATTGTTTTTATCAACACTTCCTAAATTTACTACAACATTTTTTAAAAGTTCAGTTATTTGAAGCGAATCATTGGTTAATTCTTGGATTGCTTTCTTTAATTCCAAAGAATTATCTAATGCTTCCTTTAATTGATTTTGTTTATATTTATCTTCTATTAAAGACAATAGATTTTCATTTTGTTCTATTAAATTAAAAATTTTGGAATTCAATTCTTGAATTTGCCCTATCGTTTCTGAAGGATTTTTTGATGACTTATTAATGTTAAAAATAAAAAGCAGTGAGGCAATTATCACTATTAAAATGGTAATAAAAATTATCAATTTTTTCTTGTTTGTTTTTTTCATAAATCATTTTTATTTTAATAATTTTTTTAAAAAAAGAAAGAAAAAAATAAAAAAATAAAAAAATCAAAATGGAAATTTAAAATGAATTATTATAATTTTTTCTAAACTTTTTGGTGGCGGCGAAATTCTTTTAGAATTTCGCCGCCACGCTAGTTTAACTCAATAACTTCTGGTTACGTTCGTTCGTCTAATGTCATTCTGAGCGAAACCCTGTCTACCGGCAGGTAGGGTTTCGCTCAGAATGACTGCGGAATTTGCTGTGCGTGGGATTCTTCACTTCGTTCAGAATGACAACCTCCATTTTGTCATCCTGAAGGCGAAGCCTGAAGGATCCTATGGCTTTCAGCAATAATCAGCAACCATTACTGTGCGTGGGATTCTTCACTTCGTTCAGAATGACAGTGGAACTCATTGTTGTGCGTGAGATTTTTTCTCCGCCTATCGGCAGGCAGGTTTACCCGCCGGATATAGGCGGGCTCTCGGGGTGACACTAAGAAACAGCGGTCATGAAAATTCCATCAATGGTAGCGATAGTTGATTATTAATTAATAGCAATTATTCAGTAAGGTGGCAGCGAAAGCTAAAAGATTTCGCTGCCACTCCAAATATAAACAAAATAAAAAATTTTAGGTAATAATATATAATTAATTTATAGCGACAATTTTTTATAGAATTATCACTATAAATTTAACAATAAACTGACGAATGGGAATATTTTATTATATTTCACAATAAATTTAGTTTTTGTCAAGGAAAGCTGCCTTTTTAATTTATTGATATGTCGCACAATATTGTTTCACGTGAAACATTTTTGGCTTTTCAAAAAAATGTTTCACAAGTTTTGTGAAACACTTTATCCACAGGGGGATGAAAATAATCTTAAAAACCCCAAAATCTGGCACAAAGTGTTTCACGTGAAACATTTT
>Ga0255343_1000705_pt1 | contig 50714 bp, 36 predicted proteins | sample wastewater_treat_4_FD_192413 | JGI IMG/M metagenome (GOLD analysis project Ga0255343, IMG submission 192413) | Wastewater microbial communities from Lulu Island WWTP, Vancouver, Canada - plant16 | ecosystem: Engineered > WWTP > Wastewater > Unclassified | place: Canada: Vancouver, British... | reverse complement strand
GAAGGGGTCGGCCCAGGCCATGATGTCGCCGCCTGCCTTCATGAAATTGCCCGCGCCCTCGCCGACGTCCGCCTTGGTGACGGTCAGAAAGAGGCCGCCCTGCAAGTCACGGAAACGGGAGTTCATCAGTTGTTTGATACTCATGATATGCATTTTACCTTTCTGCGGAAACTTCCGCAATCGCTTCTACCTCCACCAGCACGCCTTTGGGCAGCTGCCGCACCGCGACGCAGCTGCGGGCCGGTTTGCCGGGAAAGTAGTTGGCATACACCGCGTTGAATTCCTGAAAATGGTTCATGTCGGTCAGGAAGCAGGTGGTCTTGACCACATGGTTCAGACCGCTGCCCGCGGCAGCCAATACCGCTTTGAGGTTGTCCAGCGCCTGGGCTGTCTGCTCCCGGATGCCGCCGTCCACGACGGCTCCGGAAACAGGGTCGAGCGGAATCTGCCCGGAGGTATATACCATCCCCCCGGAGATGACCGCCTGTGAGTACGGACCGATCGCCTGTGGAGCGTCCTGTGTGTGAACTGCTTGACCCATGACATCTCTCCTTCGCTATGATATTGTTAAACACAGTATACAGTTGAAATAAAGTTCAGTCAATAAAATAATTTACAGATTGTCCACAACATTTGTTCAACATTTGTTCCGCCAGCTTCTTGCAAACTGCCGGAGATGCGCTACACTATGGATAGAAACAAATCTGGAGGATGCGGATGAACAAGCCGATTGTGCTGAGCGCTGCTGAGCGGATGATTATCGCGTCGTACCATTCCGTGCTGGACGGCCTGGCGGCGTATCTGGGCGGCGGCTTTGAGTTTGTGCTGCACAACCTGGAGAATCTGGACAGCTCCGCTGTCAAGATCATCAACGGCCACCACTCAAACCGCGAGGTGGGCGCGCCCATCACCGACCTGGCGCTGGGGATGCTGGCGGAGATTCAAAACAAACAGGGCGACAAGAACAGGATCTACAACAACCGCAGCAGAAAGGGCTCCCCCATCCGCGCGGCCACCCTGCCGATATTCGGCGAGGGCGGCCGGATCATCGGTTTGATCTGCATCAATTTTTATATGGATATCCCCTTAAACGAGTTTCTGTCCTCCTGGTTCCAGACCGGGGATGAGGTCGCCAGCGTCAGCGAGGCGCTCGCCAGCAACGCGGAGGACCTGATCGCCCACAGCATCGCGGACGCCAGGTCCAGCATCTACAACAGCGGGGGCATCGCCAACCACAGCAAAAACCGCAGCGTGATCGAGCATCTTTATCACAAGGGCATCTTTCGCCTGAAAAACGCGGTGCCCAAGGTGGCCGACATGATGGGCATCTCCCCGAACACGGTCTACCTGCATCTGCGCAAGCTCAGGCAGGCCCGGACCTCCGATAAAGATGACGACTGACCGCAAGGGGAGCGCCTGATGTCTTTAAGCTGGCAGGAGATCTCCCGCGCTGCCGGCTTTGGCAGGCTGCCCGCCTATTTCGCGGAACGCTGGGCGGAATTCATCCCGGATGAACAGGATCTTTCAAAGCCCCTGCTGCGTGAAGCCGATGTGCTGCGCTATGGGGACTGGTTCGGCTTTGAGGAGGACTGGGTGGCGCAAATCCGCCTGGCCGCAAAGCGGATCGACATGGCCCCCGATTTGAAGCTGGCCGCGGTCTTTCTTCACTGGGCGCTGTTCATCGCGCGCCCTTTTTATGAGGTGCCCTGGTTTTCCTCGCTGGCTGCCGGCGCGCTGGGCGGGCAGGCCGCGATGTTCGGCCTGTGCGTCCTGTGCCGGGAGGCGCCGCGCACCGTGGATGACCTGCGGCGCAGGGGGCACCCGGACCCCGCGGACGTGCTGCGCAATTTCCGGAATGTGGGCGACTACAGCCGGCAGCGCAAAAAGCTGCAGGGCGGCTACGGCCTGGGCAATGACGCCTGGTGCGCGCTGTGCGTGACGCCCTGGCTGAACACCGCCCGCCACCTGCGCTTCGCCCCCGCCGCCCTGTGGTATGATTATACCTTCTACCGCCACCGCGAAAGCGGGCGGGCCCTAGTGCTGGCCGGGGGCGGCCTGGGCCTGCGGGCGGACGGCCTGCTGCCCGCGGAAGGGGAACAGCCCTCCTTTTACACGGTGTATGAGCGGGAGGGGGAGCGGGCGCTGGCCCACCGCGTGAGCGCCGCGGGCCACATATGCCCGGCTGCCGAATGGTTTGACCTGTCAAACTATGAGCCGCTGCTGCGCCGGGGCGACATCCTGCTGGGCTTTCATATTCCAGATGGCCCGGGCTATGACATCCCGACCTGCCGGGCTTCCTTCAAGGCGGCGCTGGCGCTGTTTGAAAAGGTGTATCCCGAGGTCCGCCACAAGGGCTTCCTGTGCGATTCCTGGCTGTTCTCGCCCCACCTGCAGCTGATGATGAGACCGGAGGACAGCCGCATCCTGCGCATCCAGCGCGAGATGCACCTGATCCCCATCCATTCGGACAGGGAGGCTTTCGCCGTCTTTTTGTATGGTCTGGACAGCCTGCCCCCGCCGGAGCGGCTGCCGGCGGATACCCGCCTGCGGGCGCTGGTGCGCGATTGGCTCCTGGCCGGGCGCCATCTGAGCGTGGGCGGCGCCCTGCTGCCGCTGGCTGACTGGCAGCGTTTCGGGCAGACCCCCTATTTCAGGGAGGAGGACCTGGCAGCCTTCCGGAAGCTGGCGGGGGCAGAAAATCCAAATGAAATATAAAAATACAGAGCGAGGAGATTCAAATGAGCACACAGCTTGACCACCGCAGGGGCGCGGCCCTGGTGACCTTTGTGGACCGGGACGGCGCGCCGCTGGCCGGGAAGGCCGTCCGCTACGAGCAGCTGACCCACCAGTTCCTGTTTGGCTTTGGCGCCTTTGACGCGGTTGACCTGGCCGGTGAGGATCTCCTGCTGGAGCGCAAGGCCGCCCTGATGGACCGGATGAGCAAAATGCTGGCGCTGTTCAATTACGGGACCCTGCCCTTTTACTGGGGGCGCTTTGAGCCGGAGGAGGGCGAGCCGCAGACCGAAGCCCTGCTGCGCGCGGCGGACTGGCTGCGCGGCCGCGGCGTGATGGTCAAGGGCCATCCGCTGTGCTGGCACACGGTGTGCGCCCCCTGGCTGATGCGGTATGACAACCCGACCATCCTGCAAAAGCAGCTGGCGCGCATCCGCCGCGAGGCGGCGGATTTCAGGGGCCGGATCGACACCTGGGACGTGATCAACGAGGTGGTCATCATGCCGGTGTTTGACAGGTATGACAACGCCGTCACCCGCATCGCCAAGGACCTGGGGCGCGTGGGCATCGTCAGGGCGGTGTTTGAAGCCGCGCGTGAGACCAACCCCGGCGCCACCCTGATCCTGAACGATTTTGACATGTCCCCGGCCTATGAGCGCCTGATCGCGGACTGCCTGGACGCCGGCGTCCGCATCGACGTCATCGGGCTGCAGTCCCACCAGCACCAGGGCTATTGGGGCATGGACAAGCTGCAGGATGTGCTCAGGCGCTTCTCGCGCTTCGGGCTGCCGCTGCACTTTACCGAGAACACGCTGATCTCAGGGGATTTGATGCCCAGGCACATTGTGGACCTCAACGACTGGCAGGTGAAGGACTGGCCCTCCACCCCTGAGGGCGAGGAGCGGCAGGCGCGCGAGGTGGAGGAGATGTATACGGCCCTGTTCACCCATCCGCGGGTGGAGGCCGTGACGGTCTGGGACGCGGTGGACGGCAAGTGGCTCAACGCGCCTTCCGGCCTGCTGCGCAGGGACAACAGCGAAAAACCGGCCTATGAGCGCCTGGATGAGCTGATCAACGGGCAGTGGAAAAGCCGGGGCAGCCTGGTGACCGATGCGCAGGGCAGGGCTGAGCTGAAGGGCTTCCTGGGCGGCTATGAGCTGCGCCTGGACGGCAGAGAGGCCCGGTATACGCTGACACAGGGCGAGGCGCAGGCGCGCGTCACCCTGTGATCTTATAGAATACGATAACGCATTGATCCCGGGCGGCCTGCCTTCCTGCCCGGGATCAGTACGGTTTGCGGATGCCGCTCAGCCCCTGCCCAGCTCGGCGGCCATGGCGCCCAGCAGCGTGTGGGTGCTGTCGCTGGCGTGTTCCCAGTACATGATGCCCCGCAGGCCCTCCTGCTTGAGGTAACGGCACTTGAGCGTGACCGAGCGCGGGTCGTCATAGCTGATGAAGCTCCGGCCGTTGAACAGGAAGGGAGCTTTGGCGTCCTCGTCCCAGTAGCTGCCCCAGCCGTTTTTGTCGATGTACTCAGCCAGCAGCTTGTCATAGCCCGGGCCGTAGTTGCCCACGCTTTCAGCCGGCTGCAGCAGGCCGCGGTTGACGTCGGGCACGCCGTCCCATTTGCGGGAATAAAAGGCCGCGCCGATCACGATCTTGTCCCGGGGCACGCCGGCCTTGTGGAAAAGCTCAACCGCGCGGCGCACCGTCATCCCGTCCTCATCGCCCAGGGAGGCGTCCAGCCCCGTATGGTGCCCGGCCTGGCGGTCAAAGCCGCCGCGCATGTCATAGGTCATCAGCTGGACATAGTCGCAGGCGGCGGCCACCTTGTCCATTTCGGTGTTCCGGGTGAAATAGGGGCCGGCGCCGGCCGCGATGGACACGATCCTGTCCCCGGCCACCCCGCGCAGCGCGCGCATCAGCGCGGTGAAGTTGACCTTGTCCGCGGGGTTGGAGGCGATGCCCGCCGCGGAGGAGCAGGGATATTCCCAGTCGATGTCAATGCCGTCCAGCCCATACAGGTCCATGGCTTTGCCGCAGGAATCCGCGAAGGCAGAGATGCCCCGGGGCGTCGCGGCCATCTCCGAAAAGCCGCCCGCTGTCCAGCCGCCCACCGACAGCACGATCCTGATGTCCGGGTTCCAGCCGCGGAGCTGATGCAGACTATCCCAGACGGTCAGCCTGGAGGTGTCCAGCAGGCCGTCCCTGATGACGCCGAAGGCCAGGTTGATATGGCTCAGGCTGCGGGCATCCTGCGCGGTCATCATGCGGATGCCGGCATTGCCGGCGTAGCCAATGAGGAAATGCTTCATTTTACCCTCCCTGTAAGGAATGTTGTGCGCCGCGCGCGGACACAGCGGCGTTGAAACCTACTCTACAGGAGGAGGCGGGAGTTTACAAGCCGGTATGCCAACAATCAGGGACGGTTTTCGTTGACAGCGCCCTGCAGTTGTGTTAGCATCATAAACCGCCGGCAGGATGGCCCTGACCGCACTGCGCCAGGGTATATGCGCCTGTAGCTCAGTCGGATAGAGCATCGGCCTTCTAAGCCGAGGGTCAGGGGTTCGAATCCCTTCAGGCGTGCCAGCACGGTGGGTGTAGTTCAGTGGTTAGAGCGCCAGATTGTGGCTCTGGAAGTCGTGGGTTCAACTCCCATCACCCACCCCATTTTTTTCATCCTGTGAGGCGGTGGGGTGTCGCCAAGCGGTAAGGCACCAGACTTTGACTCTGGTATTCGTAGGTTCGATTCCTGCCACCCCAGCCAGGCCGCCGCGGACGCCAGCAGTCCCGGCGGTTTCTTTGTGCCCCTTCATTCCGCGGGGCATCCGCCGCTGCTCACGGAAACTCACGGGCAATTTACATCAATGAGAACACAAAAACAAGGGTATATGGTATAATGAGCCCGGTAAAGGTTGCGGATCGCATACGCCGTTCCGCGGGCCATACGGTATATCTATCGGCAGGCTGTGCATAAAGAAGGGGGGAGGAAGGTTGAAAAAAAGACTTGTGATACTGCTTGTGGCGCTGCTGTTGCCGGCGCTGCTCGCGGCTGCGGAGCAGGCGCCGCGGCTTCCGGACGTCTCCGGGTACACTGTGGAGGAACTGCTGCTTTTGCAGGAAAGGATCCAGGCGGAGCTGCTCAGCAAAGGCCACAATCCCTACTATGATCTGGAGCGGGGCGACAAGGGCGACGCGGTGCTGAACATTCAGAAAAAACTCCAAGAACTTGGCTATTATGACGGCCCGCTCAACGGCAAGCTTGATTCTGAAACCCAAAAGGCGTTCAAACGCTTTGAAAAGGACCATGGGCTGGCCAATGACGGGCTGCCCTCCGGGGAAGACCAGGCGGTTTTGTTTTCGGTTGCGGCAGGCATCGAGCCCGCCGATGAAATCGAGCCTGCCGCTGAGCTTGAGCCCGCCGATGAAATCGAGCCTACCGCTGAGCTTGAGCCCGCCGGTGAAATCGAACCTGCCGCTGAGCTTGAGCCCGCCGATGAAATCGAGCCCTCCGCTGAGCTTGAAGAGGCGGAAACAGCCGGGCAGCAGACCGACCCGTATCAGGAGTACGGCCCGCTTGATTATCAGGATTGCCTGCAGCATCCCGAGAAGCACGATGGCGAAAAGGTTGTCCTGCGCGGGCAGGTCCTTCAGGTGCTTGGAAACAAAAACGAAGGGTTTCAAATCCGGCTGGCCACTGCGGGCGACAAGGATGTTGTCTATGTGACGATCAATTACGCGCCGGATTTTGACCTGGCCGAGGACGTCAACCTGGTGGTATACGCCCGGATGAAGAAAACCTTCACCTATGAATCGACCTGGGGGTTCAAAATTACCATTCCCGCCGCGGAGGCGGATCACATAATACTTGAATAAACGGAGGAAGCCATGAAAAAAACTGTTCTGTTTCTGTTGATCCTGCTTGTGCTGATGACTTCTGTCAGCGCGCTGGCGGCGGGCAAGATCAGGGTGACCCAGGAGAATTTCATCGTTGCCGGAAGCTACACAAAATACGGGTATGTGTATATGCGCCTGGACAATGTCGGCGACAAGCCCATCAAGGTGAACGCGGCCATCCTGGAGGTGTTTGACGAGGACGGAAACCCGATCACCTCAACGGACTCCCTGTGGGAGTATGCGGAGTATCTCCAGCCAGAGGAGTATACCTATGCCTATATGTATACAAAAATCGAGGACGAGTTTGTGGGCAAGGTGGACGACTACCTGCTGACCGTCACCGGGAAGAGCGATACGAACTATGTGACCCTGCGGCTGCCGGTGGTCACCGAGTACGCTGAAAACGTGCCCGGCCGGTATGGCACTGCGGATTATATGTATGCGACGGTGACCAACAATACCGAGGAACCCATCTTCTCTGTAGAGGTTGTGCTCGTGCTGCTGGATGAGGAGGGCAACATCCTTTATATGAAAGACGAATCAATGTACAGCGAAAAGGCCATTATGCCCGGCAGCTCCATTTTGATCAGGAAAGAGGTTGACTCCTCCTTCAAGGAAGTTTTCGCCGAAAAAGGCCTGAAGCCGCATTCCGTTGATGCCATTGCCTTTGTGAACATCCGGCAGAAGTGATGCGCACGCCACAGAACACAAGGTGAAGCCTGTTTCCGGGCTTCAGTCAGCAACACAGGGGAGGGCGCCGGCCGGCGCCCTCCCCTGTGCGTTGTGCGATAAAGCCTGGAATCAGGATCATTCCTCAATGGCGAAGATGGCTTCGCGCAGGATCTCGGCCACGGTGGGGTGCGGGAAGATCGTTTTGCGGATCTCCTCCAGGGTCAGTCCCATCTGGATCCAGGTGCCGGCGACAACAATGAATTCACTGGCGTAATTGGCCAGCACCTGCGCGCCCAGCACCTGCTGCGTGTCAGGGCTGACAAGCAGCTTCATCATGTCGTTGCCGCCCTCGTTCTCCGCCAGGTAGCGCCCTGAATACCGCAGGGGCAGCCTGACCGTCTGACAGGGCAGGCCTCTTGCCGCCGCGGAGGCCTCTGTCAGGCCGACGGAGGCCAATTCGGGATTGGTGTACAGGATCGCGGGAACGGCTTCATAGCGCATGCGGTCGGGCTTGCCCAGGATGTCATTGACGGCCACCTCGGCCTCGCGGTAGGCGGTATGGGCCAGCATGGAAAAGCCGGTGACATCGCCCGCGGCGTAGACGCCGGGCAGGCCGGTGCGCATATGCTCATCCACCTCGATGGCGCCGCGCAGGGTAGCCAGGCCGATGGCGTCCAGGCCCAGATCGGCCGTGCTGGCGCGCCGGCCGATGGACAGCAGCACGGCGTCTGGCGCCACCAGGCGGCTTTCCCCGTCCTGCTCAAAGCGCACGCCTTCTTCCTCAATCCCGGTCACCCTGCTGCCCAGGAAGAAGGTGATGCCGCGCTTTTCAAGGCTGTCCTGCAGCAACGCGGACAGCTCCCGGTCATTTTCCCCGGCGATGTGGTCCAGCATTTCCACTACAGTGACCCGGCTGCCCACAGTGCAAAAATAGCTGGCCAGCTCCAGCCCGATGACGCCCCCGCCGATGACGCACAGCCGGGCGGGCACGCTGCTGATGTCCAGCATCTCGCGGCTGGTCAGCACAAAACCGCGCGCCAGTCCCTCCTTCAGGCCCGCGATGGGCGGCACCGCGGGCACGGAGCCGGTGGCGATCAGCAGGCGCTTTGCTGTCAGCAGGGTCTCCCCGGCCTGCACGGCGTAAGCCTCCTGCGTTTTCCCCGTGATGCGGCCCCTGGAAGCAAAGACCTCCACCTTGTTGGCGCGCATTTTGCTTTTGACGCCGGCCACCAGCGTTTTGACCACCTTGTTCTTGCGGCGGATGACCGCCTGGTGGTCGATCGAGAGTCCCTGAGCGCTGACGCCGTAGCGTGCGCCCCCGGCTACGCTGTCATACAGCTTGGCTGAGTACAGCAGGGTCTTGGTGGGAATGCAGCCCTCGTTGAGGCATACGCCGCCCAGCGCGCGCTCCTCCACCAGGGCAACCCTGAGCCCGGCGTGTCCGGCGCGCTCGGCTGCCAGGTAGCCGGCGGGCCCGCCGCCCAGGATGATCAGGTCATACATCGTTCCTTCTCCTCTATCAGGTGGTGCCGTGTTCATACCTCGTTCAGCGCCCGTAAGCTCCCGGCATGGCCACGCGGCGCCGGGGCGCGTGCAGCCGGGTGAAATCCTCCCGCGGGGCGCGCTCTTTACTGCGCGCTTTGTCCGGGCTTGGCGGAGTTGTAGGAGACGCCCTTCTCCAGCGCGATGCCCTGCATGCGGAACATCTCCTCCACTGTCGCCAGGCGGAATCCGCGTTTCCTCAGGCCCGCAAGCATCTCTTCCAGGGATTCCACGGTGATTTTCACGTTGTCATGCAGCAGCACGATATCCCGATGCCCCGCGTTGTGCAGCACCTGTGCGGCAATGGCTGACGGCTTGGTGGTTGTTTCCGGGTCGCCGATGATCGACCAGCGGATGTGGGGCAGGTCCACGCCGTTGCGTATATACTTCTCGTAGTCGCCCCCCGGCGCGCGGAACAGGTCCGGCGACAAACCGGTGTGGCGCTGCAGTGTCTGCACAAACAACGCATGGTCCTCAGGCACCATTTCCGCTTTGATTTGGTAGCCATACTTGTGATACATCGAGTGGCCGCCCAGCGGGTTGCCGGCATCGGCCGCGCGGCGCGCCCCTTCCGGGCTGGCCCTGACACAGGTGCCGATCACGAAGAAGGTGCCGACCGCCCCGTGATGTCCCAGGGTTTTGACCGCGTTGCGCGTGTATCCGCCGACCGGGCCGTCATCAAAGGTCAGGGCAAGCACCTTGTAGGCGGTGTTGTCCAGCTGGGCCGCCATGTCCGCCCGGACATAGGGCAGGAGCTGGTCGTAGTACACCACAGCCTGCGAGAGCTGGTAGCGCTCCGGCAGCAGCTGCCACAGGGCGACGGGAAAGGACAGCTGGTAAGTGCCCACCATGAAGGGCAACCCGGCCGCCTGCCCGTGCGCGCCCAGCGCGTCCAGCGCATGGGCAGGCTTGTCCTCCTGCGGATACATCCGGCTCAGGCTTTGACGGACCGCCTGGCCGATCACCTCATAGGCCGGGCTGTCCCGGCCAAACAGGTCGCTTAGCTGCAGCTGCTCCCCGGTATCCAGGTCAAAGGTCAGGCAGCGGAAATCCATCCACTGGGTCTCGCGCTTGACGGTCACCCGCGAGATCAGCAGGAAGCTGACCAGGCTTGTCCCTGACCCGCGCCAGGACGCCGTGATCTCCAGCTGCCTGCTCCTGCTTGTCAATAAAGGCCGGGCCTGCTGCTCCAGCAGGGCGATGGCGTCTGCCAGCGCGGCATCCACCGACGCCTGGCCCGTGGTGACCCTGTCGATCCACACATGGTGCCTGTCAAAAGTGTACACGGTTCTGACACGGATGTCGAAGGCCTCCGGAAGGGGCGAAAATTCCCGCGCGTGAAGCGGGCCTTCCCCCGGCAGCGTCAGGAGGAAAAGAACGGTCAGCAGCAGGCAGCCAAGGCGCCTCCCTGCGCGGGACATATCGGTCAAGCCAAGCTTCATGGTTGCACATGTACCCCAACAGGATGATTTATGTGTGCCGCTTGCCGGCGGACAGCGCACCCAATGTAACATGCCCCGGGGCGGACTGCAAGCAAGCGGCCTGTTTTTGGCCGCGCGATGTTTCACGTGAAACATTTTACGGCTTGAATGGCGGTGCAATCAAAAAGCGGCCCCGGCCGCTTTTTGACGAACTGTCTTGTCTCAGGACAGCATCGCGACGATATTGGCCTTGGGCACCGCGCCGATCACCTTGTTGGCGACCTCGCCGTTTTTAAACACATACAGGGAAGGAATGCTCATGATGCGGTACTTGCGCGCCAGCTCTTGCTGTTCATCCACGTTGATCTTGCCCACCTTGATCTCGGGGTGCTCGGCCGCGATCTCCTCCACCACGGGGCTGACCATCCTGCACGGGCCGCACCAGGGCGCCCAGAAATCGATCAGGACGGGCTTGTCGGACTTGAGCACTTCTTTTTCAAAATTCGCGCTGGTAATGGTAATGACTGACATGCTTGTTTCTCCACCTTTCAAAATCCAGCCAAATGGCTATTCGTATAATACCCTCTTTGCGGGGTTTGTAAACAGGGCTGGCATGATGAAGCAAAAAAGACCTGCATCCGGGGCAATGAGCGCCCTGCGAACGGATGCCCGCGCTTCCCATCAGAGAGCGCGGGCGCAAAAATGGAAGTTTTTCGGAGCCGAAAATCAGTCGCCCGGGACCGGCGCCTGGTCAAACAGGCTGCCGGACAGGCGCAGGGCCAGGTTATCGCCCACATCGCAGCGCAGGCTGAAGTCCGGGCTGTCGCAGGCAAAATGCATGGACACCGTGTCCCCCTGCACGATCTCATGGTGGTAGGAGGCCAGCACCCGGCGCACCGGGTGCGCCCGCAAATCCGCCGCCTCGCTTAAAAAGCACAGCGCCCAGTCTGCGGCGCGCGTGTTGTTGACATGGCCGTTGCGGTCCAGATCGGTGTATACCGGCTGCCAGAGGGCCTGCCGCCGCTGGCTCTGCGCGAGTTCATCCGCCGCGGCCGGGTTGTGGAAGAAGGGCGTCAGGCCGGAGGTGTCCGGCATGCGGCTTTGGACCTCCGGGATGTCGGTCATCTGCCGGGTGGTCACATCCGCCAGCGCCCAGAAGCTGCTGGCGCGCACCAGCGGCCTGCCCTGCAGGTCCTCGATGAGGTAATAGCGCGGATAGATGCCCCGCCGCGTCCGGCCGGGAAAAGTCTTGCCAACCACTGTCTGCGAGATGGCGGGATAGCGCAGCACTTCAAACTCGTTGCGGGTGACCACCCACACCGCGCCCAGGGCCAGCGTCTCCTCAAAGCTCAGGCCAAGCAGGTCGGAATGCTCACCGGACAGCTCCTGCAAAAGCACCAGGATGCGGTTCATCTTCCAGATGCCGTGGCGGTCACAGTCTGAGGAAAGGATTTTATAGTTGCTGGTGAAGAGATTCATTTTGCCCTCCCGGTGAACGGGCAGGAGCCGCATGCAGCGGCTCCTGCTTTTGATAGCTGCTGTCGGCCACGCGGTACGGGATCAGATCGCGGCGGCGCGGGAGCGTTGTTTATTTGGCATACTCGACGCTGCGCATCTCGCGGATCACATTTACGCGGATCTGGCCGGGGAACTCCATCTCGTTCTCGATGCGCTTGGCGATTTCCTTGGCAATGATGCGCACGCCGTCGTCGTTGACGTCCTCGGGCTTGACCATGATGCGCACCTCGCGCCCGGACTGGATGGCGTAGCACTTCTCCACGCCGGAGAAGGAGGTGGCGATCTCCTCAAGCTTCTCCAGGCGCTTGATGTAGTTTTCCAGCATCTCGCGCCGGGCGCCCGGGCGCGCGGCTGAAATGGCGTCCGCCGCCTGCACCAGCACCGCGATGACGGACTGCGGGTCCACATCGTTGTGGTGGGAGAGGATGGCGTGGACCACCTCGGGGTGCTCCTTGTATTTGCGGGCCAGCTCGCCGCCCAGGGCGGTATGGGTGCCCTCCTGCTCGCGGTCCACGGCCTTGCCCAGGTCGTGCAGCAGGCCGGCGCGCTTGGCCAATTGGACATCCTCGCCCAGCTCGGCGGCCATGAGCCCGGCCAGGTGGGACACCTCGATGGAATGCTTGAGCACATTCTGGCCGTAGCTGGTGCGGTACTTCATGCGGCCAAGCACCTTGACCAGCTCGGGATGGATGCCGTGCTGCCCGGTTTCAAAGACTGCTTGCTCGCCGGCCTCCTTGATATGCTCGTCGATTTCTTTTTTGGCCTTCTCCACCATTTCCTCAATGCGGGCGGGGTGGATGCGCCCGTCATGCAGCAGGCGCTCAATGGCGATGCGGGCGGTCTCGCGCCGGATGGGGTCAAAGGCGGAGATCGTCAGCGCCTCGGGGGTGTCGTCAATGATCAGGTCCACGCCCGTGGCCTGCTCCAGCGCGCGGATGTTGCGGCCCTCGCGGCCGATGATGCGGCCCTTCATGTCGTCATTGGGCAGGGAAATGACGGACACCGTGGTCTCCGCCACATGGTCGGAGGCGCACTTCTGAATGGCCATGGCGATGATGTTCCGGGCCTTTTTATTGCCTTCCTCCCTGGCGTTTTGCTCAATGTCGCGCACCAGCGCGGCGGCGTCGTGATAAGCTTCCTTTTCAACGCGGGCGATGATGGCCCGGGTGGCTTCCTCGGCGGTCAGGCCCGCGATGCGCTCCAGCTCGCCCGCCTGCCTGTCGCGCAGCGCCTCGGCCTCCTTCAGGCGCTTGGTGATGTCCTCGGCTTTGAGGTTCAGGAGCTCTTCGCGTTTTTCCAGGTTGTCCAGCTTCCTGTCCAAGGTTTCCTCACGCCGGGCGACCCGGTTCTCGGCTCGTTTTTGCTCGGAGCGGCGGTCGTTGATTTCCTTGTCCAATTCGCCTTTGAGGCGCAGGACCTCTTCCTTGGCTTCCAGGATGGTTTCTTTTTTCTTTTCTTCAGCTTTGCGCGTGGCGTCGTTCAGCAGCTCTTTGGCGTAGCTGTCGGCGCGCCCGATTTTCTTTTCCAGTGTGTCCTTGCAGTAGCCGAATCCCCCAAACGCACCGGCAAGCATGGCTGCCAGGGCAATCAGGATCCAAGCAGATGTCGGCATGGTTTCCTCCTTCTTTGATATACGCTCAATACAAATTTCGGGTCCGGGCAATCAAAAAGCCGCGGGAACAAGTCCCCCGGCCCTGTCGCTGAACGATGACAAGCAGCAAATCATCAGACGTCCATTATCTGTATGCTCAGTGCGAAAATGGGTTTCGCGAAGATAGCCCCTGTGTATCAAAACAGCAACCACCCCGGCGCAGGCCGAAGCGGATAGCCGGACAATGATAGTTTAACAAAACGTTTTTCTTTTTGTCAAGAACAGACAAAAACAAGGGCTGCGGTTTCCTTCCCTGCAGGCCGATAACATGCCCCGGCGCTTTGGACGCAAGCAGACTCTATACCAGTATGATTTTCCCCGGTCGCGGCGTCAAATCAGGTCCGGTGAATTTATTTACCGTAGAACTCATTGTAATTCGCCGACGTGTCCCCATCATTTGGCAGGCAAGCCAGCTGCTCGAGAGAAAAGCGATACAACGGATCATGATCATACACATAGCAATAGTTTTCAAACGAAAACACGGGGGCTTCCCTGTGCAATCCCTGCTCCCGGGCCAGCGTCTCAGCGTCTTTTACGTCATATATCGCGCTGACCCTAAATACGCAGGTCGCATCCTCTTTCCCGTAGTAATAGTACTCAAACCCCGGCTTGTATTGTACCACCGGGATATCGATGTTGGGCGCCAGGTAGCATGTGATCCAGAGCTCTTCGCCCGGCTGCAATGACGGGATCGGAAGCTGCGCCGGTTTGAGGATTCTATAGTAATGGTTTTTCACCGAATACCCGGCGGTCAGCGTGCCGCCCACAGTCGGCTTGTCGGAATGGTTCAGCACCTGGACCACAACGCAGGCGGGCCTGTAGCAACGCGTCGTCGAAGGCCTCAGGTAGCTGAGCTTGATTCCGCCGCCAGAGGGAGTGCGGGACGCGACCTGCCTGGCAACCTCTTCAGACACCGCCCTGCGCACGTCGTCCGGTATGGCGTCCTCCGGGATCCCCAGCTGTACGCAGACCTCCTGCAGCGCGACCTTGAGGCAATAATCAAACCCTTCCGCGAGCGCCTCCTCAAAGTCCGGCAGAGACGGCGGTATTCCAAGGGCGGTGAGCCCGATGTCCAGCGCGGCGGCGACCGCGTCCCGAAGCGCTTCCCGCTGCTTGTCATTCAGGAAGGGAAAATTATCAGCCACCACGTCCACCACAGCGTTTTTTATCTCATCGTATCCTTCCTTTACGGAGTTGTATGCATATGAAAGGATCTCTCCGAGGTCATCAAAAAATCCCGGTTCAGCGTTTTTGAAGCGTACCTCCGTACCAACAGACAGGTAGGTATCCACGCGCTGCTGATAATCCTCGATGGAAGAAAAATCGCCGTAAAAACTGCGCAACCCAAACGGAACAACGGTATAATGACCATTATCGTCGAAGCCGTACAGCATGTTTTCCTGCGCCATGATGCGCCGCGAAACTTCGTAGTACTCTTTTGCATTGGGGTCCTCCCACTGTATAGGGGAATAGCTGACCACGCGCGTGAACGGGACGCCGGATTCGACAGTGATATTCACCGTGGGCGCATACTTTATATCTGACTTGGACAGCTCCAGATTATTGTAAAAGATGACCTGGGTTTCGGAAGGGACGACATACTGGCGGCCGGGGTCGAGTTGATCCTGTACGAAGAACAGCATCCGCGCGTAATAAATGATCGTGGACGTGCCAAGCGCCTCCACGGAAGGCACAAATTCGTCAAAGATCAGAGTTTGTCGCATGGCCCACGGTTTATCACTGATTTTCTGATAATCCGCGTGATCACGAAAAACCAGACCCGCCGGATTCATATACGAATCCGCGTTGTTTTCAAAGGGGATGGTGGAAAGCTGGAATTCCTGAGCGGTTGCGTATGGAGGTCTTTCGCGGAATTCGAGAATCCACATCGGATCATCCGGGTGAACGTAGAATCCTTTGGTCTGGTGTATAAATTTCTGGTAGATTGGGCCGCCCAGGTAAGCTTTATCCAGCGCCCAGGTCTGTATGATTATCCCTGCGTCATAAAGAGTATCCATTAAGGGTTTGCCATAGCCTATGGAAAGCCCCTGCCCGGCGTCTCCCAGGAGCCTGCCTGCCGCGTCCAGCGCCAAGGCCCGAATGTGAAATGTATATTGGTACTGCGGCAGGAGCACCTGCCCCTTGTTCACCTGGAAGGAAGCGCCAAGCCCCTCCCCCGCGTCCTGTTTGCCGGTGAGTCTGTCCACAATGGCGCCGAAGTCAATGACAAACTCATTCTGACCCGGGTCAAGCGCGCCGCTGACCAGGAGCCCCGCGGGCGAGAGCGCCTGGTCGTTGTCTGTTGTGAAGGGATACTTCGATACCTGCCACAGGATTGTTTTCGCCCCATCCGCCTGCAGCTTGCAGCGGAGCCATCGCTGCGCGCCCAATTGGGGGTTGATAAAGAACTGTCCGGCCGTTCTGTAGACGGCATCGGGATTGATCGCGTCAAAAGGCAGCAATCCTTCGTCGGGCGCGGGCGTGGATACCTGTTCGGGCAAAGGCGTTGTCTTTTTGGGCGGCGTCTTCTCTTTCTTGATGATAAACCTGTCGGACTCCGCTTCCGCGAGCAGCGCATCCCCGACCCACGCCTCAACCTTGATTCGGCAGGCGGTATAGTCGGCGTTGGGAACTTCCCATTTGTAGAACAGGTCTTTGACATCCTGAATGATGTAGTCGTAGGTCTCCCCATCGTTCGTGCTCAGGAAGAGGTCATAGGTCGGCTTGCGGCCGGAATTCAGTTTCCAGGCAATTTTGAACGTGGAGTTTCCGGCTACCGTTTCCCCCTTTTTCGGCGAGGTAATAGACAACGGGTTCGGCTTTGGGGTGGGCGTGGAGAGCGCGGGCAGGTTTGGGTTCAGGCTGGGCCGTATGACCGGGAACGATAAGCCGGAAAAGGCAAGGGCTGAAGCGGCGATCCTTTGGCCGGCCGACCTGTTGGCCAGCAGCGCGGCTGACGGCGCGTCAACCGTTTCCTGATAGAGGCTGCTTTCCTCTCCGGACGCAAGCGGAGCCGGCAGCATGTCGACGTAAGCGGGCCGCCCATAACTGTCCGACATGGCGAGAATGACGCCCGGCTGCAGGGAGGGAAACAGGTACTGATCCTGTTCGTCCAGATACGCAAAGCACTCGATCGATGAGAGGGGTTCGCCTGCAGGCTCAACCTCGATTCCGGGAAATCCTTCGGAACCCTCAGCCAGGCACAGCACGCCCGAAGAACATTGAAATACCATAAGCAACACCAGGATAGAGCAAAGACCCCTGCGCAGATGAAGCATAAAACTCCTCCTTTCAGATTTCAGCAGGTACCGCTCATTCCGAACACCATGGGCAACCAGGTATGATCAAGCTGTCTTTCTATTTGCGGCATATCATAAAAAAATTATTTTGTAAAGATACAAATTTGTTTGATTTAGTATTTTGTTTGAAGCACAAAAGCAACGGGGCCGCGGCAAAACCGCGGCCCCCAAAAGACAATTTACGCGCTGGTCAGATATCCACCTTGAGCCCGCAGCCGGCTTCCTGGGAAGCGAACAGCGCGTCGATCACCTTCATGACGCGCAGCGCCTCCTCCGGCTTGACGATCAGCTCGGCGCCGCGGTCGAGCACGTCCACGATGTTTTGGTAGTACTCGGTCCAGTCGGCCCTGACCTCGGGCAGCGGCGCCTCCTCGGTGGTATGCCTGGGCCGGGGCGCCATGGTGCGCGTGGGGCCGGCCTCGGTATAGACGATGTCGTCCTCCCAGGCCATCTCGCCGTCTTCCCTGAGCTTGACGATTTTGCCCTTGCAGGACCAGTCCTCCACCACCAGGGTGCCGCCGGTGCCGGACACGTGCCAGCGCGGCTGCAGGATGAAGCAGTTGGTGGCCATCTCCAGCAGCATGGAAGTGCCCGACTCAAAGCGCAGCAGCAGCTTGATGTTGTCATCCACCTCATCGGAATACAGCGAGAACAGGTGCGCGTCGACCGACACCACCTTCTCCGGGAACAGCTGCATCGCCTGGTCGATCAGGTGCACGCCCCAGTCCAGCAGCATGCCGCCGCCGTTTTGCTTGTGGCCGCGCCAGCCGTGCATGGCGCCCCGGGAGCCCTGAACCCGCGACTCAAGGAAATAGGGCGTGCCGATCATGCCCTCGTCGATCGCCTTTTTGACGATCAGAAAGTCCCGGTCCCAGCGGCGGTTTTGATGGATGGAAAACAGCTTGCCGGTTTCTTTGGCGGCCGCCATGATGTCCTCAAGCTCTTTGGCGTTGAGCGTGACCGGCTTCTCGCACACCACGTTTTTGCCGGCGCGCAGGCAGTCGATGGACAGGCCGCGGTGAAAGTCGTTGGGCGTGGCGATGGTGACCAGATCTATGCGCTTATCCCCCAGCAGCTCGGCCAGGGAGGAATATACCTTCAAGCCGTTTTCACGGGCCTTCTCATTGGCCTCCTCGCGCACGTCATAGGCGCCGACCACCTCAATGGCAGGGATCTTCTCCTTGATATTCTGATGGTGCCAGCCGGCCATGCCGCCGTACCCGATGATCGCCAGACGATGTTTCATGCCATATTCCCCCTTTTGCAATGCTTTGCCTCTATCTTATCGGCAGCCGCCGGGCAAGTCAATGGATGCGGAGGTAAAAAAGTAAACGTTTTTGTTTTCTCGGTTTTGCGGGAAGGTTTTCTTCTGTCCGGGCGCAGGCAAAAGCCCTTCCCGGGGCTGAAAACCGCTTGACTTTGCCTAGCGGGGCGCCTATTCTGTTGGTTGCGCACGCAATCATTGCGCGCGCAAGGAGGATAAATCATGCCCGCCATCACCCGGGAACTCAACATCCTGGCCCGCTGCGGCAACCAGTTCCGCGGCGAGCTGCTCAAGAAGATCAACCTGACCGCCGCGCAGGCGCCCTACATCCTGCGCATTTGCGCCTCGCCCGGCCTGTCCCAGGAGGAGCTGGCCTCCGGGCTGCACGTGAACCCCTCCAATGCCGCCAGGCAGCTTGCAGCGCTGGAGGAGCAGGGCTTTGTGACCCGCTCGCCCCGGGAGACCGACCGCCGGCAGCTTGCCGTCTACCCGACCGGCAAGGCGCGCGCGGCCTTCCCGGAGGTGCGCCGCGTCAACGCCCAATGGCATGACTACCTCACCCAGGGCATGAGCGAGCAGGAGAAGGCCCTGCTGGAGGCGCTGCTGGAGAGGATGCGCCAGCGCGCCGTGGCCTGGGACAGCCAGCGCGGGGGCAGCCAATGAGAACCGTCCTCTCCTACCTCAAGCCGCACCGCCTGGTCCTGGCCTGGACGCTGCTGGTCAAATTCCTGGGGGCCATGATGGATCTGTTCATCCCCTTTATCCTGGCCATCATCCTGGATGACATCGTGCCCCGGAAGCAGCCACGGCTGATCTTCCTGTGGGGCGGCGGGATGGCGCTGTGCGCCCTGCTGTCGGTCACCTTCAACATCTACGCCAACCGCACGGCCGCGATCACCTCGGGCAAGGTCACCCGCAGGCTGCGCCACGACCTGTTTGCGAAGATGGGCGAGCTGTCCATGGCGCAGTTCGACCGCCTCAGCCTGTCCTCCGCCGTGTCGCGGCTGACCACGGACACCTACAACATCAATCAGTTTCTAAACCGTACCCAGCGCCTGGGGGTGCGCGCGCCCATCCTGCTCATCGGCGGGCTGATCCTGACCAGCGTGCTGGACATCCGCCTGACCCTGGTGCTGGCGCTGGCGATGCCCGTCATCGCGCTGATCGTCTATGTGGTCACCAAAAAGTCGGTCCCGCTGTATGACCGCCAGCAGACCGTGCTGGACAGGATGGTGCGCGTGTTGCAGGAAAACATCGTGGGCGTGCGCGTCATCAAGGCCCTGTCCAAAACCGCCTATGAGCAGCAGCGCTTTGACGGCGTCAACGCCGAGCTGGCCGAGGTCGCCCGCCGCGCCGGCAGCGTGGTGGCCGCCAGCAACCCCCTGAGCTCCCTGACCCTCAACCTGGGGCTGACCGGCGTGGTGCTGGCCGGTGCCTTCCTGGTCAACCGCGGGCTGTCGCGCCCGGGCAGCATCATTGCCTTTTTGAATTACTTCACCATCATCTCAAACGCCATGCTGGGCATCACGCGCATTTTTATCATGGCTTCCAAGGGCATCGCCTCCGCCCGGCGCATCGAGGAGGTGCTGGACATCCTCCCGGACGCGTCCGCGGACGCGGCGCCGCCCCTTATGGACAGCCCCTGGCATATCTCCTTTGAAAACGTGTCCTTCAGCTACAAGGGCGTGGAGGACAACCTGACCGGGATCGATTTTCGCCTGCGGCAGGGCCAGACCCTGGGCATCATCGGCGCGACCGGCTCGGGCAAGACCACGCTGGTCAACCTGCTGCTCAACCTCTATGAGCCCACTGGCGGCCTCATCCGCGTGGACGGGCGGGACATCCGCGGCATCGCTCCGGAGGCGCTGGCCGCGCAGACCGGCGTAGCCTTCCAGAACGACTTCATCATGGCCGCCAGCATCCGCGACAACATCGCCTATTTCCGGGAGTTCACCGATGACCAGCTGGAGGAGGCGGCGCGCGCCGCCCAGGCCTGGGAGTTCATCCGCGAAAGGGAAGGCGGTCTGGACCATGAGGTCGAGTCCCGCGGCAACAACCTCTCCGGCGGCCAGAAGCAGCGCCTGCTGATCGCCCGGGCGCTGGCCGGGAACCCGCGGCTGCTGATCCTGGACGACGCCTCCTCCGCGCTGGACTACCGCACCGACGCGGCGCTGCGGCGCGCCCTGTCCGAAAAGCACGCGGACACCACGGCCGTCATCATCGCCCAGCGCGTGTCCTCCATCAAGGGGGCCGACCTGATCCTGGTGCTGGAGGAGGGCCGCGCCATCGGCCAGGGCACGCATGAGCAGCTGATGCGCGACTGCCCGGTGTACCGTGAGATCGCCCAGGTGCAAATGGGCGCCGAGCAGGGGTACATTGGCGGCGCGGACAGCCTCCGGGGGGTGGCGCAATGAGCCGGATGATCCGCGGCGGGCGCATGAGCCGCAATGAGACCAGCGGGGACCGCCGCTCCCTGCCCGAGGCGCGCCTGCCGCGCGGGCAGATCCTCAGGCGCCTTTGGCGGTACCTGGGCCGCAACCGCGCCCTGCTGCTGCTGGCGATGCTGCTGACCTTTCTTTCAAGCAGCGTGGGCCTGATCGGCCCGCGGCTGTCCGGGCTGGCGATCGACGCCATCGGCCTCGGGCGGGGGCAGGCCGACACCCCGCTGGTATTGCGCTACACCGGGCTGATGGCCGGCACCTATCTGCTGGCCTCCGGGCTGTCCTACGCCCTGTCCCGGGTCACCCTGCGCATGACGCGCAACATCATTTACCGCATGCGCAAGGACGTCTTTGACAAGCTGGTCCATCTGCCGGTCAACTTTTTTGACCGCTACCAGGCGGGCGAGATCATCAGCGTGGTCAGCTATGACATCGACACCGTCAACGAGAGCCTGTCCAGCGACTTTTTGCAGATCATCCAGTCCGTGGTCACCGTGCTGGTGAGCGTAGGCATGATGCTTTACATCAAGCCCGTGCTCACGCTGGTCTTCGTGGTCACCGTGCCGCTGAGCGCGGTGTACACGCGCTGGATCACCGGGCGCACCCGGCCGCTGTTCCGCAGGCGCTCGCGCAAGCTGGGCGAGCTCAACGGCCTGATGGAGGAGATGATGTCCGGCAAAAAGACCACCCGGGCCTACGGCCGGGAGGCCCGGGTGCTGGAAGCCTTTGACTTGAAGAACGAGGAGGCGGTCGAAGCCTACACCACCAGCGAGTACTACGGCACGATGATCGGCCCCTCGGTGGGCTTCATCAACAACATTTCCCTGGCGGCCATCTCGGTGTTCGGCGCGCTGCTGTTTTTGCGCGGCCAGGTCGGGCTGGGCGACATTTCCTCCTTTGTGCAGTATTCCCGGCGCTTCTCAGGCCCCATCAACGAGCTGGCCGCCATCATCGGGGAATTGCAGTCGGCCTTCTCCGCGGCCGAGCGCGTCTTCCGACTGATCGACGCCGCGCCCGAGAAGCCCGACGCCCCGGACGCGCACACGCTTGAGGAGGTGTCCGGGGATGTGCGCGCGCAGCATGTGCACTTCTCCTACCTGCCCGGCGTGCCGGTCATCCGCGATTTCTCCATGCACGCCAGGCCCGGCGCGCTGATCGCCATCGCCGGGCCCACGGGCGCGGGCAAGACCACGCTGGTCAATCTGCTGATGCGCTTTTATGACATCGATCAGGGCAGCATCACCGTGGACGGCAGGGACATCTACGGCCTGACCCGCAGCAGCCTGCGCGCCGCCTATACCATGGTGCTCCAGGACAGCTGGCTGTTTTACGGCACCATCTTTGACAACATCGCCTACGCCCGGCCCGAGGCCACCCGGGAGGAGGTGGAGCGGGCGGCCAGGGCGGCCATGATCCACAGCTTCATCACCAAGCTGCCCCTGGGCTATGACACCATCATCGGCGATGACGGGGTGAACATCAGCAAGGGCCAGATGCAGCTGATCACCATCGCCCGGGCCATGCTCTCGGACGCGCGCATGCTGATCCTGGACGAGGCCACCTCCAACGTGGACACCCGGACCGAGCGGCGCATCCAGCAGGCCATGCGCCAGCTGATGGCGGGGCGCACCGCCTTTGTCATCGCCCACCGGCTGTCCACCATCAAAAACGCGGACACCATCCTGGTGGTGCGCGACGGCAACATCGTTGAGCAGGGCCGGCATGAGGAGCTGATGGCGCAGGGCGGGTACTATACCTCGCTGTACCGGGCGCAGTTTGAGACATATTAGCATTTGGAAGAGGCTGTTTCATCAATCCCCGCGTTTCCGCATGCTGCGGGCCTGCCGCTGGATTGTCTGTGATACACACGGGAGAACCCGGTGAACATGCGGAAATTTCGGGGAACAAGGTGTTGACGTGTTTTTTACAAAATGGTATAAGTGTTGTACTCGCCACATACGGGCGCATTGCCTGCATAAATGCCTGTATCGAAAAGGAGGTGTTTTAGCCAGAGCCGCGGAAGGCCTGCCTTCGGCGCAAGGATGCAGCCATGATTGGAATCTATTCCAAACACAACCCCTGTATTTCCCTGACAGGTAATGTCTTGTTTGCCTGGCGACATGACTGTTTTTATATAATCACAAAGGAGAGTATTGTAATGAAAAGATTCAGACGCTTGCTGACCGCGCTGCTGGCTGTTTTGATGCTGCTCGGCGCCGGGTCTGCCCTTGCCGACCAGCCCGTCATTGTCTCCAATTTGCCGACAGATGTGTGGGACGGCGCGCCTCAAACCATTTTTGACATTGTTCACAGGGGCACCAACTACAATTGGCGCGTCATCCGCCTTGTTGAGAATTTGCCGGTTCTTGACGATTATGACAACCCTGTCCTGTTTGGGAACGATGTCAACGCAGACACAAGCGTGATATGGGATTATTGGTATCTTGGGGATTATTACGATGACGGCAGGGGCCATGACCACCGCCTGGAAGTCACCGCGGACAACCGGACACAGTATTTCAACTTCGCTGTAGATTATATCTCTGACGATTTCAATGAATGCGACTGGATTGTCTACCCCACCTACTATTCCTACAACACCGTGTGCTCCTTCGGCCCGCAGTTCCGCGAGCTGAGCCCGGAGCTGACCTCAAAATGGTATATGTTCACCCCGCTTGACCTGAGCAAGGACGGCAAGCAGACCTTTGACCTGATTGGCGGAAGCGTTTACAGGATCGGCAAGGTGGATGTGCTTGTCGAAGGGGACAGCGTGACGGTCACCTACAAATACCGCAACCGTCATGTGTGGGATTATGGTCAGTTTCTGACCTTCTTCGCGGATTATGACGCTGTCACCACCGTCAATCCCGATGAGATCGAACGCAAATTCGAGTTTGGCAGGACCTACAGCATTGAAAACGACTTTGGCGGGGACACGGAGCAGCTGATGTTCATCTGCAACATTGTCACCTTCACGGACAGCAATCCCGGCCTGGACCGTTTCTGGATAAACCTGCCCGAAAATAAGGACCTGCGCAGCCAGATGCTGGAAATGATCGGCAAATAATGCTGATGTAAAGCTTGTTTGCAACTAAAGCGGCGAGGGAAAGCAAACGATGGAAGGCTGCCGGAAACAGCGGCCTTCTTTTTTATGGATCAGGGCTGTCCTCCCCAGCACGGTGATGATCGCCTGGTAAAGACGGAAGCCAGGTTGATTCATGCTGCATGGGCCCGGCCGGCGCGCGTCAGGGGTGCTCTGACAGCTCATCCTCCTGCCCGCCGGCATCCTGCTCGCTGAGGAATTCGCGCAGGCGCTGCTGAAGGCCGCGGACCAGGCCGGAGGCGCGGCCCCTGACATCTTCGGCGATGACCTCGGCGGCGCCGGACAGCAGCAGTTGCAGGGAGCGGCGCATGGCCTGCCGGACATGCCTGGGCAGTTTGTCCGCGGCCTGCTGCATGGTCCTGAGGTTGCCCAGCCAGTCCTCGCTGAGATCGTCAAAGCTGTCCCCGCCGGGCGACTGCAGGACGGAGAAGATGGCCTCGGTCAGCAGCTGGCGCTCGTCCCGCGTCATGGCGGCGACCCAGGCGTCCAGCGACTTGTCCAGGAACAGGCTGCCGGCGGACAGGGATTGGCGCTTTTTGAAGGCGCCGCCCTCAATGATCCAGTTGTAGGGGTTGTGCTGCAGCAGGCCGAAGGCGCGGCAGGCGACCACGGTGTAGGGCCGCGTCTGCTCCAGCAGGACGCCCACCACCGCGCGCTCGGGCAGGAAGGAGCGGATGCGCCTGCGGATGGCCTGATACTCCAGGGTAGACAGCACGCCCTCATGCTGCCCGGGCGCGTCAAAGGCGAAGATGCGGGTGATGCGCTGCTGGATCTCGGCGCCGCAGAAGGAGGCGGCGTAGACCGCCAGGTTGCCGCCCTTGGAATGGCCGCACAGCGCCAGCCGGTTCGCGCTTTCCTGCGCGCGTTGGCGCAGGTAGTCCACGGCCCGGCGCTGGGCGGGAACCGGGCTGTCATAGGAGAGGCGCAGGTTTTCCTGCCAGCCGGCAAGGCTCAGGTCGGTCCCGCGGTAGGCCACGACCGTGAGGCCGTGGGGCAAGGAGGCGCAGACCGCTGAAAACTGCGTGACGGCCGCCGCGTCCACCTCATCGACAAAATGGGACAGCGTCACCTGCCCAAAGCGCCGGCTTTCGGCCGCCGCGCGCATCAGGCGCAGATGATGGCGCGTCATGAACTGGGGCTGTGACTGCAGCTCCATGTAATTGAGCGTTTCCGGCAGCTCCTGGATGGGCACGGCCCGCTGCCCGGCGCCGATCCTTTCCAGGGGCAGGTAGACCAGCTGAGAGAACACCAGCGCGTCCAGGGCGTTGAGGGGGCGCGTGGAAAAGCCGGTGCCGCTGGAACGCTCCACATAGGCTACGATGTCCATGCCGTTGCCTCCTGTGATTCCGATTGCTCGCAGGGGCGCCCGGACAGCCTGCCGCCGTGCCCCATGATGCCCTGATTGTACAGGGTCAGGGCCGGACGGGCAAGCGCGAATGCGCCCTGAATGCGCTGGCCTCGGGCTCCTGTTTGCAAACAGGGCACAATCCCTGTATAATCATGGAAAATTTAGTTTGAAGGAGTGTGGTTTCCGGCATGGATGACCCTGGTTCGCCGCTTTTCGGATCGATCATCCTGATTTTGACCCTGACAGCTGTCAACGCGTTCCTGGCCGGCGCGGAAATGGCCTTTGTTTCCCTGAACCCCGCCAAGATCAAAGAGATGGCGGACAACGGGGACAAGCGCGCCACCAAGGTACAAAAGCTGCTCGCGACGCCTGACGCCTTCCTGTCCGCGATTCAGGTCGGCATCACCTTCGCGGGTTTTTTCAATTCCGCGTCCGCGGCGCGAACCTTCGTGGACCTGATCATGCCGGCCCTGGGCGGCATTCCGGCGGCGGAGACGGTGGCCAGCCTGATTGTGACGCTGATCATCTCCTATGTGACGCTGGTGCTGGGCGAGCTGTATCCCAAGCAGCTGGCGCTGCAGATGCCCGAGCAGTACGCGCGCGTCTGCGCGGGCACCATCCTGTTCATCCGAGGCGCCTTCAAGCCCTTTGTCTGGCTGCTGACGGTGTCCGTGGGGCTGGTGAAGAAGCTGACGCCCATTGACTTCTCAAAGAAGGAGGAGAAGCTGACCCGCCATGAGATCCGCGTGCTGCTCAATTCCAGCCGCAATGACGGCGCGATAGACGCCGAGGAATTCAACATGATGCGCGGGGTGCTTTCCCTGGACACCCGCCTGGTGCGCGAAATCATGGTGCCGCGCGTGGACACCGACATGCTGGACGCGGAGGACCCGATCGAGAAGAACATGGATCTGATGCTCACCCTGCTCAGGTCGCGCATCCCGCTGTATGAGGAGGACAAGGACAATATCATCGGCATTGTCCACCTCAAGGACGTGCTGCTCAACCTGGCCGCGCTCAACGAGCACCGGATCACCCTGCGCGAGATCGCCCGCCCGGCCATGTTCATCCCCGATACCATGTACACGGACGAGCTGCTGGTGCAGTTTCAGCAGTCCAAGCAGCACCTGGCCGTGCTGGTGGACGAGTTTGGCGGCGTCTCCGGCATCGTCACGCTGGAGGACCTGATCGAGGAGATCGTCGGCGACATTAAGGACGAGTATGATGACGATGAGGGCCAGCCCCTGCAGATCATCAGCGACCGGGAAGCCATCCTGCTGGGCAGCCTGCCGCTGACCGACGTCAACCGGACCTTCAACCTGAACATTGAGTCCCAGGACGCGGATACCATCGCCGGGTACGTCATCGAGAAGCTGGGTTATCTTCCCAAACCCGGCGAGGAGCCCGAGGTGGCCAGGGACGATTTCACCCTGCGGGTCCTGCGCACGAAAAACACGCGCATCGAGCTCGTCCGCCTGACGCTGCCCGAGCCTCCCGCCGGGCCGGCGGATGCTGATGAGGACAGCGCGGGCTGAACGCCGCTCCCTGTATCTGCGCGGGTCCGCCCAGGCGGGCCCGTGTGCTGTGAAAGGAACACGACTTGAAAATATTTCGTTTTATGCGCCCGGAATGGAAGGCCATCCTGCTGATCTGCCTGCTGCTGGTGGGCCAGGCCGCCTGTGAGCTGGCGCTGCCCGGCTTTACCTCCAGCTTGGTCAACATAGGCGTGCAGCAGGACGGCATCCCCGACGCCCTGGCGCAGCGGATCTCCGCCGTCTCCTACCGCCGCCTGGGCCGGCTGATGGATGAAAAGGACCAGGCTGCGGTCCGGGCCGCCTACCGGGAATCCGAAGGGGCCTTTGTCCTGCGGGGGGATCTGGACGCGGCGCAGCGGGCGGCCGCGCGCGAGGCGCTGGAACTGCCCATGGCGGCGCTGTTCAGCCTGTCCCAGTATCCGCAGGGAGAGGCCATGCTGCAGATGCTGGACAGCGGGCTGATGACGCTGGAGATGATCAGGCAGCAGATGAAGGACAGGCAGCTGTCGGCAAGCATGCTGCCCGAGCAGATGGCCGCCCAGGCCGCGGCGCAGTTCGTGCGCGCGGAGTACGGGCGCCTGGGGATTGATATCGGCGGCGTGCGCAACGCGTTCTTATGGGACCAGGGGCTGAGGATGCTGGGCATCACCCTGCTGATGGGCCTGTTTGCCGTGGGCAGCAGCTTTCTGGGCTCGCGCGCGGGCGCGCGGGTGGGGCGCAGGCTGCGCAGCCAGGTGTTCGCGCGGGTGCTGTCCTTTTCCAAGGCCGAGGTCGACCGGTTTTCCACCGCCTCCCTGATCACCCGCTCCACCAACGACATCAACCAGGTGCAGCATGCCGGCATCATGATGCTGCGCATGCTGCTGTACGCGCCCATCATGGCTTCCGGGGGCATCCTCCGGGTCATCCGGGCCAGGACCGGCATGGGCTGGATCATCGCGCTGACGGTGGGCGTCATGCTGACGCTGGTCCTGTCCATCTCGCGCGTGGTCATCCCGAAGTTCAAAACGCTGCAGAAGCTGACCGACCGCATGAACCTGGTGGCCCGGGAAAACCTGACCGGCATCCAGGTGGTGCGCGCCTTCTCGCGGCAGGAGCATGAGATCGCCCGCTATGACAAGGCCAATGCCGACCTGACCGGCGTGATGCTGTTCATCAACCGGACCTTCGCCTACATGATGCCGCTGATGATGATCATCATCAACGGCGTGAGCCTGATGATTATTTGGTTTGGCGCGCAGGGCGTGGATGCCGGGCGCATCCAGGTGGGAGACATGATCGCCTTTATCACCTACACCATGCAAATCGCCATGTCCTTCATGATGATCGCCATGGTGTCCGCTGTGATGATGCCCCGGGCCGAGGTAGCCGCCCAGCGCATCAGGGAGGTGCTTGACACCGAACCCTCCGTGTCCTCGCCCGGACAGCCGCAGGCGCTGCCGGAGACAGGCCGCGGGCGCCTGGTGTTTGATAGGGTTTCCTTCCGTTATCCCGACAGCCGGGAGGATGTGCTGCATGAGCTGAGCTTTGAGGCGCTGCCCGGCCAGACCACCGCGGTCATCGGCGCCACGGGCAGCGGAAAATCCACGCTGCTCAACCTGATCCCGCGCTTTTTCGACGTGACCTCCGGCCGCATCACCCTGGACGGCGTGGACATCCGGCAGCTTGCCCTGCCTGACCTGCGCGGGCGCATCGGCCTGGTGCCCCAGCAGGCGCAGCTGTTTTCCGGCACCATCGAGCACAATCTGCGCTTTGCCGGGGACGGCCTGAGCCTTGAGCAGCTGGAGGAGGCGGCCGGGATCGCCCAGGCAAGCGACTTCATCGCCCAAAAGGAGGATGGCTACCAAAGCGAGGTGGCCCAGGACGCCAGCAATTTCTCCGGCGGGCAAAAGCAGCGCCTGTCCATCGCGCGCGCGATCGCCGCGCGGCCTGAGATCCTGCTGTTTGACGATTCCTTCTCGGCGCTGGACTACCGCACCGACCTGAAGGTCCGCCAGGCGCTGCGCGAACGCCTGGGCGGCGCCACGGTGCTGATCGTGGCCCAGCGCATCGCCACGGTGATGCAGGCGGACAAGATCCTGGTCATCACGGAAGGCCGCCTGGCGGCCCAGGGCACGCACAGCGAGCTGATGAAGAACTCACCGGAGTACCAGCAGATCGCGCGCAGCCAGCTGTCGGATGAGGAGCTGTCCGGGGAAGGGAGCGTGCAGCATGGCTGATCAGAAACAACGTCAAAGCCACGCCCCGCGCGGGCATGGCGGCGGCCCCAGGGGCCGCATTGTGGAAAAGCCCCAGAACTTCAAGGCGTCCTTTCGCCGGCTGCTTCAGGCCCTGCGCCCCTGGCGCGGCAGGCTGCTCGTCTGCGCGGCGCTGAGCGTGCTCAGCGCTGTCATGGGCATCTTCGGCCCCCGGATCACCGGCCAGGCCACCACCGCCATCTTTGAGGGCCTGGTAGCCCGGGTGCGCGGCACCGGCGGCATCGACTTTGCCCGGGTGGGGCGGGTGCTGCTCTTCCTGCTGGGGCTGTATCTGGCCTCCAGCCTGGTCAGCTTTGCCATGAACCGCCTGGTGGCGGGGATCACCGCGGAGTACAGCCGCAGCCTGCGCGGGCAGATCGGGCGCAAGATCCACCGCATCAGCGTGGGTTACTATGAGAAGACCAGCGTGGGCGATATCCTCTCGCGCGTCACCAACGACGTGGACAGCATCTCCCAGAACATCAGCAACATCTTCACCCAGACCATCTCCGGCATCGCCACGCTGATCGGCGTGCTGGTCATGATGCTGTCCATCTCCCCGCTGATGACCGGGCTGGTGGTGCTGGTGGTGCCGCTGTCCATGGGGATGATGGGCCTGATTTTCTCGCGCAGCCAGAAGTTTTTCAAAAGGCAGCAGGAAGGTCTGGGCGAGGTCTCCGGCCTGGTGGAGGAGACCTTCTCCGGCCACCTGGTGGTGCAGGCCTTCCGCCAGGAGGAGGCCGCGCTGGAGCGCTTCAACCGGACCAACGACAGGCTGTATGACAGCGCCTGGAAAAGCCAGTTCTTTACCGGGCTCATGCACCCGCTGATGAGCTTTGTGGGCAACCTGAGCTACCTGCTGGTGGTGGTCTTCGGCGCGGCGCAGGCGGCCATGGGCCGCATCACCGTGGGCGACATCCAGGCCTTTATCCAGTACGCGCGCAACTTCATGCAGCCGCTGACGCAGTTCTCGCAGGTGTCCGGGCAGATCCAGACCATGACGGCCGCGGCCGAGCGGGTGTTCGCCTTCCTGGACGTAGAGGAGGAGCAGGAGCCTGAGGGCGCGTCCGCCCTGCCCCCGGTCAGGGGCCGCGTGTGCTTTGAGAACGTGCGCTTCGGCTATGACCCGGACAAGGTGGTCATCCACGATTTCTCCATGTGCGTGCTGCCCGGGCAGACCTGCGCCATCGTGGGCGAGACCGGCTCGGGCAAGACCACGCTGGTCAAGCTGCTGATGCGCTTTTATGACCCGCAGTCCGGGCGCATCACCCTGGACGGCGTGGACCTGAAGAGCCTGAGCCGGCAGCAGGCGCGCTCCGCCTTCGGCATGGTGCTGCAGGACACCTGGCTGTTCTCGGGCAGCATCATGGAGAACATCCGCTACGGGCGCCCGGACGCCACGGACGAGCAGGTCATGCAGGCCGCGCGCCACGCGCACGCCGACCACTTCATCCTGACCCAGCCGGGCGGCTATGGGATGCAGATCAACGAGGAGGCCGACAACATCTCCTCCGGGCAGAAGCAGCTGCTGACCATCGCCCGGGCCATGCTGGCCGACAAGCCGGTGCTGATCCTGGACGAGGCCACCTCCAACGTGGATACCCTGACCGAGCACCGCATCCAGCGCGCCATGAGCACGCTGATGGCCGGGCGCACCAGCTTCGTGATCGCCCACCGCCTGTCCACCATCCGCGAGGCCGACGTCATCCTGGTCATGCACGAGGGCGGCATCGCCGAGCACGGCAACCACGAGCAGCTCATGGCCCTGGGCGGGCGCTACAAGGAGCTATACGAGAGCCAGTTTGAGCAGGTGTGAGCCGCTGGCCTGAGACCCGCCTGCGCGCAATGCGCGGATTGCTGCGCGCAGCCCCCCGGTTGATTCGGGCACGGATTTTATCCGTTCCCTGTTTGGAAAGCATGCGATGAAGGGCGTGCCCCTGGAGGTGATGGGTGGGGTTCATGCCTGAGGATGCCGGACGGCGGCTGGGGCGGCCCGGGCGCGCGGATGTTATCGCGGGCTTTTTTGAGGGGAAGGGAGCGGAGGGGCGGGGTGATTTTAGTTTTTGTTGAATGCTTTATAAAATCTATGTTGCTTAGTCAAACAATTGAAAGAATAAGTTTCGTATTTTAAAATGGGAGTAGCTCATTTTGCTTTGGATTGATATACTGTACAGTACATAAGACTATTCTCAAGGAGAGAGGATTATGAAAGGCAACATAAATGGGGAAAATGAAAAATACTGATAAGAACAGTTGGGATTTTAGTAACAACAAAGAATTACAGATGCACTCTGTCCATGCCTATCCTGCCAAATTTCCTGCTTTTATTGCGACAAAAGCTTTTGATTTTGCAAGTAGCAAGGGCGTTAAAGTTAATTCTGTAGCAGATGTATTCTGTGGGTGTGGTACTGTTTCTCTTGAAGCAAAAATGCACGGGATAAAATTTTGGGGCTGTGATATTAATCCGGTAGCTACTTTGATTACTAGAGCCAAAAGTGCTACTTATGATACAGAAAAATTCTCAAGCTTTTGCAAGAAGATAGAGAGCTTCTTTAAAAATTCTGAAATATCTTCTGCTCAATATGAGCAAGCTAACGAACGTTTAAAATATTGGTTTGATGAGTCAACTTATCTGGATTTGTTTAGATTAAAGATGTCTATAGAAAGAGTTGTTTTTAGTGAGAAATATTTAGATGCCTTTCTTTGTATTTTTTCTTCGTTACTAAAAGCCGTATCTAGATGGTTAGCAAAGTCTATTAAGCCACAAATCGATCCGAACAAAAAGCATATTGCGGTGTGGGATGTTTTTCATTCTCAATGTAAAAAGTTTAAGCTAGCAATTGAGCAGGTTAATCTACAAAATCCAAAAGCTGTGGACATTAATATCGTAACAGGAAACTTTTTAGAGATGCGGAACATCCCATTTGTTGATTTAATTATAACAAGCCCGCCCTATGTTACTTCCTATGAGTATGCTGACTTGCATCAACTTTCGTCTCTTTGGTTGCAATATACTGACGATTACCGTAGTCTTAGAAAAGGTTCAATAGGAAGCATGTACAACAGTGAGGAGTATACTATAGACTTGAGTAAATTAAATCAAACTGGAAGAGATATAATTTTTGCCCTTGGGAAAAAACAAAAAACAAACTCGAAAGTTCGTTCAATTGCTAGGTATTATAGTGACATTCAGGACTCAATCGAGAAATGCGCTGGCATGTTAAATCAAGGCGGTATGGCGCTTTTTGTTGTTGGAGATACAGAATACAAGAGTGTAAAAATTAAAAACTCAGAACACTTGATTCATTCAATGCAAGATGCTGGTTTTATTAATATTGAAAAGGAAAAAAGAAAAATATCACAAAAAAGGCTTACTCCATACCGTGACAAATTTGGGAAATTTACTTCAGATAAGGCAAAGCGAAAGGTTTACCACGAGGAATATGTGATTAGCGGAAGGATACAATAAGATGGCCGAAGTATTGCAAATTAAGCCTTATGCACGGCTGATAACTATGTTAGGGGATCAGCTGATAAAGAACGAATTGATTGCGCTAATAGAACTGATAAAAAACTCATATGATGCAGATGCTTCATGGGTAAAGGTAAGCTTTATTGATTTTCAGCCAGATTACTCATTAACAAAAACTTCAAAGATCGTTATTGAAGACGATGGTTGTGGAATGAACGAAGAGATTCTTCGAAAACATTGGCTTAATCCTGCAACTCCACAAAAACTGAACCAGAAAAAAGAAAACGAAAAGACGCAAAAAGGAAGAATTTTGCAAGGGGAGAAAGGCATTGGTAGATTTGCGGTTTTTAAGTTAGGTAAAAAAATACAAATAACAACACGAAGGCAGGAAAATAATTCTTCATGTAGATTTACTTGTGGGGGTGAACATGTCGAAAACACATTGATATACAATTTTTCCAAATATGATGATAATTTCCTAGAGGAGGATGGTGAAGAGAAAGAACTTTACCTTGAAGATCTCAAGGTAATATTATCACAAAGCAAACCCTCAAGAATTGTTGAAAAAGAAATAATTTTAGGAGCTACAAAACGAGTCAGGAAACCACACGGAACTATTATAGAAATAAGCGATTTAAAAACTAAATGGACAAAAATAAAAGTATCTCAAATTCAAAAAGAAATTGGGAAGTTACAACCGATTTTTTCAGAATTAGACAATAGCGATTTTTCCGTATGGATTTATAAGGATCTCGAGATAGAAGAAAGTCAAGATAAATATAGAGAAAGATTGATAAATTGTCTTGACAACAAATCGGTTTTTAAAGTAACAGATGGGAAATATTGCTCTTCAGACAATCAGATTAGATTTAAGCTAAATGATAGACAAGTTAATTTAAGCTTTACTGATCCGGACATAAACGGATTGAAGGAATTTGCAACAAATTTTGGAGAGCATAATTATAAAACGGAGTGTGGAAGTTTTCGTTTTGAATTCTATATCTTTGATTTTGAAGGAGATTCTCAAAATCCGACAAAATATTATCTTAGCAGAGAAGAAAAACAAACGATTAAGGAGCATCGAACATATCTTTATCGTGACGGTATACGTGTAATGCCCTACGGAGATCCAACAGACGATTGGTTGCGAGTCGATATGGATAGAGGGACTGTTAAAGCAGGTCAATTTCTAAGCAATGATCAGATAGTTGGATGCGTCTACATTACGCAAAAAGAAAATCCGAAGCTGATTGATAAAACCAATCGAGAAGGATTAATAGAGGATGGTCGTGCTTTAGAGGATTTTATTACGGTAATAAGGCTTGTCTTGCAATATTTAAGAAAAAAGCCTTTTGAACAATACCGAATTGAAAAACAAAGGAAAAAGGAAGTTAATAGCATTAAACAGGGGCGACCTTTAGTGCTAATTCAAAGCGCCAAAGAAAAGTATGTGGATAATAAAAACGTTACAAAATTTCTTAATTCTTTTGAAAAGAGCTATGTTAGGGAGAAGAAAGTTTTAGAAGATCGTATTATTAAAACAGAAAATCTTGCAGCGGTGGGTCTTTCTATTGAAACTGCTTCACACGATGTCATGCTTCTTATTGACAAGACAAAGGAGCAAGTAAGTTCTTTAGTAAGAAATGTAAATATGGAGGGAAAGTTAGATAAAAATTTATTATCTTCTCAATTGATGCTTATTGTTGGCAACATATCGATGATAGAAATGCAAATGAAAGACATTCAGATTTTATTTCCTTCTACTAAATCTAGAACGAAAAACATAAATGTTAAGGAAATAATTGATAAAGTCTATACTTTATATGGAAAGACTTTTAGTAAGGAAAACATTTCAGTTAGTTTTGATGTCGCAAGAAACCCTTTGATAGCAAGGACAACAGATGCTGTACTTCTTCAAGTGTTCATTAATTTATTCGATAATGCTTTATATTGGTTAAAAACCATAGAAGGAGAAAAAGAAATTCATATAAAGATAGATGGGGACAATCAACGATTGATTTTTTCGGATAATGGACCTGGAATCAAAGATGATGATAAAAACTATATATTCGAAGCTTTTTATTCGGGTAAAGGAGAAGAGGGGCGAGGACTTGGCTTGTATATAGCCAGACAACTTTTAGACAGATATGACTATACAATCAATTTAGCGGAAATCTCAAAAGATAGAGTTTTACCGGGTGCAAACTTTGTGTTGGAGTTTATGAGGGGAGAGTAACAATGGATAGAGTGGAGAAATTGTTTCGTGGAGTTGCGGTAATTTTCGATGACGAAATCGATAAATCTAGTTCAAACATTTTTGCAATCAAGAAATCCATCGAAGAAAATAATATCCCGGTAGCTACGTATAAAGATTTGCCTCGCAAAGAATTGATTCCTTCACTCGCCAATGCTTCTTTTATTATTCTTGATTGGGATTTTTCGAGTTCTAGCTTAGAGACCGGTACAGAGAGAGTTCTTCTTGGATCAGAGTTAGAGAAATCATTGGTAAGGGATTTAATTGCTTTTATAGAAGAAGCACTTCAAAAGATTTTTGTGCCAGTTTTTATATTCTCTTATCATTCCGAGGACAGTATTATAGAAATGCTTGAGGGTACAAAAGTTTTAGATGAAGAAAATGAAAATAGAGTTTTCATAAAGCAAAAAAATTCTATACAGACAAGCGAACAGCTATTTAAAGAGATTGAAGCGTGGTTAAAGCAATCACCATCTGTTTATGTTCTAAAAGAATGGGAAAAAGTTCTTTTAGCTAGTAAAAATGAAATGTTCTTTGAATTTAATTCCTATTCTTCAAGCTGGGTTTATATAATTTGGAGGATGTTGTCAAAAGATAGTGTAGACTACAGTCATGAGTTTGGAAGGTTTTTGACCAGAAGTCTTAACAATAGAATTCAAGAATATAACTTTGATGAAAATTTTATCTTAGCTAGTAGTGATACTACAGAAGAAGATATAGATACAGCACAAGGTACTAATAGCGAAGTGAATCAAGAAGAGATAGTTAAAGTGCTTCAAGGAGAACGTTATATTTCATTTTCAAAAGATGACGTGGCAACACAACCATATACAGGGGATCTTTTTCAAGAAGGTGATGAATATTGGCTTAATATTCGAGCGCAATGTGATCTTTCGCGTAAAGACAGAGACACAGAAAAATACAATCCTCTCTATTGTTTGAAAGGAGAAGTATTAAATACGCAAGATGTCACTACTGATTATGTAAAAATAACTGCGGAAAATAAATTAGAAATAGACAAAAATAAGGCTTATGAACTGAGTTCAATTATTAATTGTAATAACAGTATGCGAAATTCAATAAACAATAAGCTGAGAAAATATCGAGACAACATATTTTTCAGAAAAGGCAATTTTCTTGAGCGTGGCGACAGTGTAATTATAGGATGTGTTGCCGGTGGAAAAATTTTAAAGTTTGGTTTAGAAATACATATTAAACATTTTGACTGTGTCAAAGAGTTGCGTATCGGAAGGGTTCTTCCGCCATATATTACAAGAATCCAACAAAAATGCGCTCATAATATGATTCGAGAAGGAGTTTTACCTATTCCTGAAAGTCTGTTTGATTAAAATGTTATGGGATAAAACATGAATTGTTATCATTGGCGATTTCATCCAAGGCGAGACAAATTATCTGAGAATCAGGAACTCCCTCATTTTATAGATATTGCCTAAATAGAGTCTACTGAACAATAGCCGTTTTCAAACTCACCTCTACACATAAAACTGCAATCAGGCTCGTCACCTCCAATTCTCTGCACCAAGCCTGCATTCGAAGCGCCCATTGAAACAGTGCAAAAAGAAGCTCTTGCAGATGCTTCCACAAGTTTATCGTCAGAATGCGAGCATGGATAGCCGCTTCGCTGGTTTCCTGCAAGCGTTCTGCGATTAACCACAAAGTCCACCTCTAATTGTTTTCGTATTTTCAGGTCATCCTTTGTTTTGACATGCTGCACAACAAGGCCAACGTCAACATAAAACCCCCGGCGAATCAAATCACAGAAAAGCACGTTTTCCATGATATGCGTTTCTTCCTGCTGCCAGAATGACAGATGCTTCAATACGGCGCGATAAATTTCTGCGGAATCCGCACTTTTTTTCTATCATTTTTACGCCGATCCTGCTTGCCCGCAGCCTCAAAAGAACGTATGATGCAAGCTATCAGATCTACCAGGAGGCTCAAATGACCGGAAGCATCGTGCATGAGCTGGGGCCGGGGCCCGGAAACCCGCGCAACAGCGAGGGCGCCTTTATACGCGCCGGAGACCAGATCCTGTTTTGCTACTCCGCCTTTATCAGCGAGTCCGACAACGACCACGCCGCGGCGGACATCCGCGTGATCCGCTCCGGGGACCAGGGCCAAACCTGGTCGGCCCCGCAGACGGTGACGCGGTGCCGGGATCATCAGGCCATGAACATCATGAGCGTTTCGCTGCTGGACTTGTCCGGCGGGCGCGTCGGGCTGTTCTATCTGGTGCGCCGCGACTGGCGCGATATGCGCATGTGGCTGCGCGAAAGCTCGGACGGAGGGTATACCTGGGGCGAAGCCCGGCTGTGCATGCCGCGGAACGGCTACTTTGTGGTCAACAATGACCGGGTGGTCCGCCTGAGCTGCGGGCGCATCCTGGTGCCGGCGGCCGAGCACGTCCCCACCTTTCACGGGGAAGACCGGCCGCATTACAGCCCGGCGACCAGCACCTTTTTCTTTTCGGATGATGAGGGGCAGTCCTGGCGGGAGGGGCCCGCCTTGCTGGCGCTGGGGGGCGTGCGCAGCGCTACGGGCCTCCAGGAACCCGGCGTAGTGGAGCTGGCCGACGGCAGCCTGTACGGCTGGGCGCGGACCGACCTGTCCCGGCAGTATCAGTTCAAGTCCGCCAGCCGCGGAGAAAACTGGTCCATGCCCCTCCCCTCGCCCTTCAGCTCCCCCGTGTCGCCGCTGAGCATGAAGCGCCTGGCGGACGGGCGGCTGCTGGCCTTGTGGAACCCCGTTCCCGACTACCCGACCAGGCGGTATCCGCCGCGCAGCGGCGGGCGCAGCCCGCTGATCGCCGCCGTGAGCGCGGACGACGGCCAGCATTGGACAGGCCCCCTGGTATTGGAGGATGATCCCGACAGCGGCTATTGCTATACCACCATTTATGAAGCCGGGGACGCGGTGCTGCTGGCCTACTGCGCCGGCAATGTACAGCGGGATGTCGCCTGCCTGAACCGGCTGCGCATCCGGCGGCTGCCGCTCAGAGCCCTGGACGGCCTGCCCGGGATGGCCATGTACGGCATCGGGTAAACCAAAAGAAAGGAGCATCAGCATGAGAAGCGGTCTCGGATGGAGGAGCCTGGATCCCAGGGAAGCGACCGCGGACGTCCATTCCCTTCCCCTGGAAAGCCTGCGCACCGTCATCGAAAACGCCCGCTGCGCGGAGGCGCGGCGCGTGGCGCTGATCCGTCTGGGCGACGAGGGCCTGATGGAACAGGCGGCGCTTTCGGACCCCGCCCCCCTTGTCCGCCGCCGGATGGTGCGCGAGCTGCATCATATTGACATACTCCAAAAAATCGCGGACGAGGACCCGGATGACTCCGTGCGCGCGGAAGCCGGCAAACGCCTCGGGCAGCTGTAACAGCGCCATGACGGACAAAGCGTATTTATTGCAGACGCTCCGCGAGGACTTTCCGCAGTGCTACGATGGCGCCGCGCCCGCGGAGATGATCTTTTGGCATCCGCCGAACCTGTTCCTGAAGCATCTTGCCATGCAGTATGCCGCCGAGAACCTCCTGCCGAAAAAGCTTCAGGCCGAAGCGGGGCTCTTTTCCGACGAGGCGCAGGAGCTCGCGGACATCCTGCGCAGGGAGGAGACGGAGCGGTTTCTGACAAAATTCACGGATGCCGGGCTTTCGGAGCGCGTCGCCGCGTTTCACGCGGACTGCGTCAAGGAGCAGCTCACGGAGGAACGGGTCGCCTGGCTGCTGATGAAATACCGCTGCCGCAATGATGAAGTTGAACCTGATGGACCTGATGACGCGGATTTCAACAAACATGTGGGCCTGAACGGCGCCGCTTTGGAATTTATCCGGTTGATATCAAGAGCGGTCAGAAACATGGATCTTCGGACAGAGCCGCCCGAGAGCGACTTTGAAAAGCGAAAGCGCCTCGCGCGGGAAACGCGGAGAGAGGAACAGAGGAAAGCGCAGGAACGGGAGAGGATCGCCTCCCTTCCCGTGGAAGAGCTGAAAGCCCGGGACATCGAGCAGATCGACGATGTGGAAAAGCTATGCCGGATCCTGCGCTCCTTAGAGGATGACCGGGCCGTCAAGGCGGCGCTTGACAGGATCTATCGTCTCCGCGAGGACGATATCGAGATCGTGCGCGCCTGCCTTCCGGGGAAATGTACCTGGGCGCTGCTGAGGTTTCTCTGTGAGCAGGAGCGGGAAACGCCCTACAGGTATCTGACGCTGAACCATCTTGTAAGGGAGATCGTGCCCGCCCTGCAGCGGGAGGGTCATCCCGCGGCAACGGATTTACTGGACAGCCTCCACTACCGGAAATACAGGCGTTACATCAACCGGGAGCGCGGCAGGGAACTTGATTATTGGGACGCACTCGCGCAGTTTAACGCCGCAACAACGCCGGCCGAGGCGTTTCGCAACATCGATCCTGATGACTATGACCTCTGGTATGAATTTGACGATTCCGATGAAATGTCCTATATCAATTCGCTTCACACGGTTCCCTTCAGCATTGGCGGGTATGATCTGCACCGTTATCGCCTGGAGCGCCTGTGCGAAGCGGACCTTCTCACGGATGAGGACTGATGATAAAACAGAAAAGACTTACAGCGTCAGCCGCAGCGTCTTGACTTCAAAGGCGCCAAAGCGCAGTTTCACGCAGCCCTCATTCAGGGGCAGCTGCCCCTGAATGTTTTCCAGCATGTCGCAGGCGTGCACGGCCTTGACGGGCAGGTTGACGGCCAGCACGCATTCGGTATCGGCCTTCTTGGCCTCGTACAGCCGCAGGATCAGGTCGCCCGAGCGGTCCTCCGCGGGCTTGAGGGCGTCGATGAAGACATTGTCCTCGTCCAGGGCGAAGGCGCTGAAGTCAGCCGCCTGCCCGGGCCTGACCACCGGCGGCACGTTGAGCGCGTAGGCTTCGCGCACCACCGGCGCGCTGATGAAGGGGCCTTCCCAGGCGGTGAAGGAATAGGTGAAGCGGTGCTCGCCGCCGTCGGTCTTCATCTCCGGGCAGGTCGCCGCGCGCAGCAGCGTCAGCCGCAGCTCGTTGCCGTGCATGCTGATGCCGTATTTGCAGTCATTGAGCACCGCGGCGCCGTGGTTCTCATCGCACAGGGCGCTCCAGCGCTGGTTGCATACCTCAAAGCGGTCCTTGTCATAGGCCCGGGAGCGGTGGGTGGGCCGGCTCATGTAGCCGTACTGTATCTCATTGAGGCCCTCGGTGGCCATGACGTCAACGGGGAAGGATACCTTGAGCAGGCGGTGCAGCTCATCCCAGCGGACGGTGGTCACAAAGTCCAGCCGCTGGCTGGCGTAGTCCAGCATAATGTCCTGGGTGAGGGTGGAGTTGTGCAAGTCCCGCGTCAGGCGGATGACGGCGCGCAGGCCGCCGGAGAGCGCCAGGCTGAGCGTGACCGGCTCGTCCAGGGGCACCTCCTGCAATTCATAGTGGGAATCGATGTCCCAGGCGTCAAACAGGCGCGGCACATCCTTGTACATCAAAAAGCGGTTCATCGGCCCCGCGGCGTGCTCGCGGCCGGATTCCTTGTCGACAAAGGAAACCACCTCGCCGCGTCGGTTGATCTTCACGCGCACCAGCTCGTTTTCCATGACCGCGCCGGTCTTGGTGAGCCGGGCGGCGACCGCCTTGTAACGGGGCTGCCTGTCCGCGGGCTTCAGGCTCAGCGCGCCAAAAGCCGGCAGCGGGGCAAGCGCCAGCAGGCCCTCGTCGGTCTGCTGGGTCTTGAGCGCCTCGCCGTCCGCGGTGACCGCGCCCTGCGTGAAGGACCTGGGCAGCAGCACAAGCTGCTCGCGCGGGAAGGACAGGGAGTTGTACACCGTGGCGCCGTCGGCGCTTTCCTGCAGGCTGTGGAGCGCCTCCTCCTGCGCCTGCCGGGCCTCCCGGATGAGCTGTTCATACACCTGGACGGCCTCCGCGTTGACGCGGCCGATGGAGGAGCCGGGCAGGATGTCATGGAACTGGTTGACCAGCAGCTTCTTCCAGGCGTCCTGAAGCGCGTCATAGGGGAAGGCAAAGCCCCTGAGCATGGCTAGGCTGCCCCAGGCCTCGGCCTCGCGCAGCGCGACCTCGCCCTTGCGGTTGCCCTTTTTGATCCGGGCCTGGGTGGTGTACACGCCGCGGTGGGCGGAGAAGTACAGCTCGCCCACATAGGTGTTTTGCGGCCCGCCGGCAGCTTCCATGTCGTCAAAGAAGCGGTTGGGCGTGGCATGGATGACCCGCGGCATGCCCTCCAGGTTGTTCTCGCGGCTGACGTTTTCGATCATCTGCCGGCAGGGCCCGCCCCCGCCGTCGCCATAGCCGTAGGGCAGCAGGAAGGCGTCCAGGCCGCGCTTTTGCACGCGGTTCTTCCATACGCCGCAGATCTCGCGCGGGTCGGTGCGATAGGTATAGGAAGTGGGCAGGAAGGAGGTCACCTGCGAGCCGTCCGCGCCCTGCCAGGTGAAGTAGTGATAGGGGAAGCGGTCGCCCTCGTTGTAGGACCAGAAGATCTTCTGGGTCACCAGGCGGTCCACGCCGCAGCCTTTGAGGATCTGCGGCAGCGCGGCCGAATAGCCAAAGGTGTCCGGCAGCCACAGCAGGCGGCTGTCCACGCCGAACACTTCCTTGTAATAGCGCTTGCCGTACACCAGCTGGCGGATGAGCGACTCGCCCGAGGTCATGTTGGTGTCAGGCTCCACATACATGGCGCCGTCCGCCACCCAGCGGCCCTCTTTGACGGCCTGGCGGACCTTCTCAAACAACCCGGGATAATGCTTCTGGCACATCTCATAGGAGGCGGGCTGGGACTGGATGAACACATAGTCCGGGTACTGCTCCAGCAGGCGCAGCTGCGCCGCGAAGGTGCGCGCGGTCTTGCGGTGGGTCTCGGCCATGGGCCACAGCCAGGCCAGGTCCAGGTGGGCGTTGCCCACCGCGTAGAACACCGGCACGGTGGACCCGTTTTTGGCCTTGAACAGGGGGGCCAGCAGCGCCCGCGCCTTTTTGTAGTCGCGGATGCGCGCCTGGGCGTCCTGCTCAAAATCCACCGTCAGGGTGAAGTTTTCCAGCGCCGCGGCCAGCTTGTCCGCGCGCAGGCTGTCAGGGTCAACCTGCTCGATGAGCTGCATGAGGATCTCGACATCCACCATCAGCTGCCAGGCTTCTTCATTCCAGATGCCCCAGGTGCACTCGCCGATCATGGCGCGCCGGCCTTCGGTCATGGGGTCCTGGTAGGCGCCCGGCAGCACGGGGCCGGTGGCGCAGCCGCCCAGGCGGCTTTCTCCTATCCAGTGGCCGGCGTAGGACTCGACATAGATCTCAAAGCTTTCACCGGGCCTGGCGGAGGCGGTGAGGAAGTTGTCCTCCAGGTAGTGCAGGGGAATTTGTACCCAGTTGGAGCGGTAGGTGCCAAAGGGCTGGCCGTTGACAAAGATGGCGGCCTCGCCCCCTGTGGGCAGGTTCATTACAATGCGCTCCCCGGCGGCAGAGGGCGGGATCTGGACGGTGTCGCGCAGCCAGCAGTACTCATAGGTTTTGCCCCAATGCGTGCCGCGTGGCATGGGACGGTAGGCAAGCTGCCTGGCCTGGTCCAGCGTCAGGTGCTCCATGGTCAGGCTGCCTTCAAAATTGAAGTCCTGCAGCGGGCGGTAGACATCCTGCTTGAGGGTGTTGACCCAGTGTTCCAGCCTCTGGCGCCATTCCGAGTGCATATGTTTCATCGACATCCTCCGGTTCCGTGTTTTCTCCCATTATACGTTTAAAACGGAATGTTACAAGCCCTCAGCCGGCCGGGGCGGCGTCTTCTTGACCCGGGAAGCCCGCGGACGTTAAGATTGGATGGAAGCGATGAGGATAGGGGGAGTTCGGGCTTGAAATTCTTTCACCTGTCAGACCTGCACCTGGGCAAGCTGGTGCATGAGTTTTCCATGCTGGAGGAGCAGGAATACATCCTGGCGCAGATCCTGGCCCATGCGCGCGCAGAGCGCCCGGATGCCGCGCTGATCGCGGGCGACGTGTTTGACCGCTCGGTCGCGCCCGCGGAGGCGTTGCGCGTGCTGGATGACTTTCTGGTGGGGCTGGCCGGGCTGAACATCCGCGTCTTCATCATTGCCGGCAACCATGACTCGGCCGCGCGGCTGGCCTTTGCCGCGCGGCTGATGGCACCCTCGGGCATCCACATCGCCCCGGCCTACGAGGGGCAGGTGGCCTGCCACGCCATGGAGGATGAGTTTGGCCAGGTGGACATCTGCCTGCTGCCCTTCCTGCGCCCGGCGATGGTGCGCCGCTATTATCCGGATGAGCGGGTCGCCTCCTGGACGGACGCCGTGCGCGTGGCCCTAAGCGGCCTTGAAGCGCGCCCGGGCGCGCGGCGGGTGCTGGTGGCGCACCAGTTCGTCACCGGCGGGCAGACCTGCGACTCCGAGGAGTTTTCCGTCGGCGGCGCGGACAATGTGGACGCCGATGTGTTCTCGGGCTTTGACTATGTGGCGCTGGGGCATTTGCACGGTCCCCAGGCCATCGGGCGCCCCGGGCTGCGCTACTGCGGCTCGCCGCTGAAGTACTCCTTCAGCGAGGTCAGCCACCAAAAGACGCTCAGCGTGGTGGAGCTGGGGCAGCCGGGCAGCCTGGACATCCGCGAGCTGCCGCTGACGCCCCGGCGCGACCTGCGCGATCTGCGCGGCACCTACCTGGAGGTATCGAGCCGCGCCTTTTATGAGCATCTCAACCGCGAGCACTACTACCGGGTGACGCTGTTGGACGAGCTTGACCAACCCGACGCCGCGCAAAAGCTGCGCGTCATCTACCCCAACCTGATGCGCCTAACATATGACAACCTGCGCACCCGCGCCCTGGACGGGGTCAGCGCGCCGGAGGATGCCCGGGCGCTCAACCCCCTGGAGCTGTTCGCGCAGCTGTATCAGGAGCAAAACGCCCAGCCGCTCAGCCCCGAGCAGAGGGCCTACCTGACCCGCGTGATGGACCGCGTCTGGGAGGAAGCCACATGAGACCGACGCTGCTGGTGATGTCCGCCTTTGGCCCCTACGCCGGTGAAACCCGGGTGGATCTGTCGCTCCTGGGGGAGAGCGGCATCTACCTGATCAGCGGGGACACGGGCGCCGGCAAGACCACGCTGTTTGACGCCATCACCTATGCCCTGTACGGCGAGCCCAGCGGCCAGACGCGCAAACCCGGCATGCTGCGCAGCAAGTACGCCGATGAGGATACCCGCACCTATGTGCGGCTGGAGTTTGTCCACGGCGGCCAACAGTATCTTGTGGAGCGCAGCCCGGAGCAGCAGCGCCCGGCGCGGCGCGGGCAGGGCCTGGTCACCCGGGCGGCGGAGGCCGAGCTTCGCCTGCCTGACGGCCGGGTCATCACCGGGCCGCGCGCGGTGGATGAGGCTGTCTGCGGGCTGCTGCGCATTGACCGCGCGCAGTTTACCCGGGTGGCGATGATCGCCCAGGGCGATTTTCTCAAGCTGCTGGTGGCCTCCACCGAGGAGCGCAAGGGCCTGTTCCGGCAGATCTTCGCGACCGGGCCCTATGCCGAGGTGCAGGAGGCGCTCAAACGCGACGCCCAGGCGCTGGAGCGCCGGCATGAGGACCTGAACAGCAAGCTGGACCAGCAGTACCGCGCCATCCGCTGGGCGCAGGACCATCCGCTCTATCCGGACGCGCTGGCAGCCGCGCAGGGGGAGTTGCCGGTAGAGGAGGTGACGGGGCTGCTGGACCGGCTGATCGCGCTGGACAGCCAGGACCTGAACGCCCGCCGGCAGGAGCTGGACAGGGCTGAGCGGGAATTGGCGGACAGCCAGCGGCTGATGGCGGCGGTCGAGCGCCGCCGGGCGCTAGAGAAGGATCTGGCCCAGGCCGGGGAGCTGCACGCGCGGGCCGCGGAGGCCCTGCTCCGGCGCCGGGAGGCCCTGCTGGACGCCCAGACCCGCCAGCCCGAGGCCGAGCGCCTGGCGCAGGAGCTGGCTGTGCTGCGCGAGAAGCAGCCCCAGTATGAGCAATTGAGCCGCCGGCAGGCCGCGCTGGAAGCGCTGGACGCCAAAAGGAAGGCCGGGCGGCAGGCGGCGGAAGAGCTGTCCCGCGCCAACGCGGCCCGGGCTGAGGAGCTCACGCGCGGCCGCGCGCGGCTCATGGAGCTGGAAGGGGCCGCGGCCGCCCTGGTGGAGACCGGCAACCGGGCGCGGACGCTCAAGGAACGCGGCCAGCGCCTGGCGGACCTGCTGGCTGCGCTGAATGTGTTTGAGGAGCGGCAGACGGCGCTGCAGGACGCCCGGCAGCGCTATGAGGCGGACAAGGAGCGCGCCCGGCGCGCCATCCAGGCGCATGAGCAGCATTACCAGGCCTTCCTGGACGCCCAGGCCGGCATCCTGGCGCTGGGGCTGAAGCCCGGGCAGGCCTGCCCGGTCTGCGGCAGCAGCGAGCACCCCGCTCCGGCGGGCATGCCCCCGGAAGCGCCCAGCCAGTCCCTGGTGGACCAGGCCAAGCGCCAGGCGGAGCAGGCAAGGGCAGCCCAGGGCCGCGCGGCTGAGCAGGCATCGGCACTGGCCGGCGAGGTGGACAACCGCCGCAGCGGGCTGGCGGAGCAGGCCCGGCTGCTGGAGATCGAAGACTTCCTGCCCGAGGACGGCCGGGAGGCGCTGGAGCGCTTGGCCTGGGAAAACACCACGGCCCTGCAGCAGGCCCGGGAGGATTATCAGGCGCAGCAGGCGCGCGCTGAGCAGGCCGAGGCGCTCGCCCGGGCGCTGCCGGACATGGAAAAGGCGCTGGAAGAGGGCCGCGCCGCGCTGAGCGAGCGGCAGGTGGCGCTGGCCGCGCTGGACGCGCGCGTTCAAACTGAAGCGGAAGAAATCAACCGGGCGCGCGCCGGGCTGCCCTATCCGGACCGGGCGACGCTGGAGCACAACATTGGCCTGATGGAGGCGCGGCGCAAATCCATCCTGGAAGCGATCGAGACCGCGCGTCAGCAGCTGGAGGAAGCGCAGCAGGACCTGGCCCGCCATCAGGAGCGCCGGGACACCCTGATCTCCCAGCTTCAGCAGCTGCAGGAGGTGGACGCGGACCGGGTGCAGCAGGCGCTGGCGCTGCAAACCGCCGCCAAGAAGGAGGCCACGGAGCGCGTCCTGCTGCTGAACACGCGCTTGAATAGCAACCTGGAGGCGCTCAGCGGCATCCGGGAGCTGATGGCCCGCCTGGGCGAGGTGTCGGAGCGCTGGGCCTTTGTCAAGGCGCTCTCGGACACCGCCAACGGCACCCTGCCCGGGCGGGACAAGATCATGCTGGAAACCTATGTCCAGGGCTTCTATTTTGACCGGGTCATCCGCCGGGCCAACCTGCGGCTGATGGCGATGACCGATGGGCAGTACGAGCTGCTGCGCGCCCAGACCGCCGCGGACCGGCGCAGCCAGGCCGGGCTGGACCTCAATGTGCTGGACCACTATAACGCCTCTACGCGCGATGTGGCCAGCCTCTCCGGCGGGGAATCCTTCATGGCCGCGCTGTCGCTGGCGCTGGGCCTGTCTGACGAGATCCAGTCCTCCTCCGGCGGCATCCGGCTGTCCGCCATGTTTGTGGACGAGGGCTTCGGCTCTTTGGACCAGCAGGCGCTGGCGCAGTCCATCCGCGCGCTGGGCGCCCTGGCGCAAAGCCGGGTGCTGGTGGGCATCATCTCGCATGTGGAGGAGCTCAAGGAGAAGATCGACAAGCAGGTGCTGGTCAAAAAGGACAGGTCCGGCGGCAGCCGGGTGGAGATCGTGGTATAGAAAGGCATGAGGGAGCGCCTATGAAAACCGTCATTAAGAACGCCAAAATCTATACGCCGCGGGGCATCAAGCACAGCGTCACGATCGAGAAAGACAAGATCACCGGCTTTGATGGTTCCGGGCAGGCGGAACGTGAGATCGACGCGCAGGGCAAAGCCGTGGTGGCGGGATTTCACGATTCGCATATGCATCTGCTCGGCATCGGGCGGATGCTGTCCATTTTGCGCGTGCAGGAGGCCAGAAGCGTTGAGGACCTTGTGCGTCTGGGCCGGCAGTATCTTGCGGATCACCCGGACAAGGACCACATCATCGGCCGGGGATGGAATCAGGATTATTTTACGGACGGACCGGTCATCCCGACAAAGGACGATCTGGACCGGATTTGCGCCGACAGGCCCATCGTGCTGACGCGCGCCTGCGGGCATATCGGGGTGGCGAACTCCAAGGCGCTCGAGATGGCGGGCGTGACCAGGGATACGCCTGACCCCGACGGGGGCGTGTTTGTGCGCGACGCCCAGGGCGCGCCCAACGGCATCCTCCATGAAGCGGCCCTGGGCTTTGTGCAGCGCATTTTTCCGGACATCAGCGAACAGGAGATCGAACGGCGCTACCGCGCCGCCATGGACTATGTGAGCGCCCTGGGGATCACCGCCGTCCAAGCCAATGACCTGTATGAAGACAATCAGGAGAAGGTGCTTGGCGTGCTCAGCCGCCTGGACAGGAAGGGCGAACTGAAGGTGCGGGTGTTTCATCAGTTTACCTATGAGGACGAGCAGGCTTTGGAGATGTTTTTGAAGGAGCAGGCCAACAGCGGGCTGTTTTCCGACAGGCACCGCCTGTCCGCGCTCAAGCTGTACAAGGACGGTTCGCTGGGCGCGCGGACGGCATGGCTGCGCCGCCCCTATCATGACGACCCGGCGACCCGCGGCGTGGAAACGCTGCCGGATGAGAAGATGAAAGCGCTGGGCCTGATCGCCAAACAATACGATCTGCCGCTGGTGGTGCATGCCATCGGCGACCGGGCGATCGCGCAGACGATCGACGTCCTGGCGGCTATCAACGACGCGGGCAATCCCCTGCGTGCGGGGCTGATCCATCATCAGATCACGGACCCGGACCTGTTGAAAAAAACAGCGCAACACCATTTGCACGTGTTTTATCAGCCGATTTTCCTGCATTACGATCTGCACATTGTGGCGGACCGCGTGGGGCAGGAATTGGCGGCGACTTCCTATGCGTTCAAGACGCAGATGGACCTGGGGGCGCGCACCTCCTACGGCACCGACGCGCCGATTGAGGACCCCAACCCCCTGGAATGCCTGTATTGCGCGGTCACCCGAAAGGATCTGACAGGTTATCCGCCGGAAGGTTTTATGCCTTGGGAAAAAATGAGCGTGGCGGAAGCCCTGGCCAATTACAGCGAGGCCTCCGCCTGTGCCGTCCGCATGGAAGACAGGCTGGGCCGGCTTGAGGTCGGCCATTATGCCGATCTGGTCATTCTGTCGGACGATCCGTATGAGGTCAAACCGGATGAACTCAAGGAGATTCAGGCGCTGATGACCATGATGAACGGACAGGTGACCTTTGACAGGGATGGCTTAACCCATCCGTAAGCATTTGGAGGCTGCATCAGGATTTATTGAGGTGAGGCGCATGGACTTTGAGCAATTGCTGTGTTCGGATGAAAACAAAATCAAAGAAATGTCAGAGATGGCAACTGAGATACTGCGGGAGCACTATGATCCGATCGTCGGAAAAACCCAAAATGACTATATGCTGAAAAAATTTCAGTCGGTGGACGCGATCCGGGGTCAGCTGGAGCAGGGCTACCAGTATTATTTTGCACACGAGAACGGAACAAGGATCGGATTTCTCGCGTTCTATCCCAAAGCCTGTTGCATGTATTTGAGCAAGCTGTACCTGTATAAGGCGGAGCGGGGGAAAGGCTATTCCCGGAAGATGCTGAATTTTGTGATTTTGAAAGCGCGGGAAGAGGGATTGGCGGCTATCGAACTGAATGTCAACAAGCGCAACAGCGCCGTCCTTGTGTATGAAAAGTTAGGATTCAGCATCATCAGAAGCGAGAAGAACGATATCGGGGAAGGCTATTACATGGATGATTATGTGTGCCGTTTGGAGCTTTGATGTTTTGATACTGATCCCAATCATTATTGCATCGTTGCGCCGGGTCTTTTGTCGCCCTGCTGTGTCAGTCAACCCCAACGTAGCTCAGGCTACGCCATCGGTTTCCTTCCTTGCAGACCAACAGAATCTCTCGCCGCTTTGGATGCAATAAAGCTTTACATCAGTATGAGGTGATAAGGTTAGTGTGTTGCTTAGAGTTGTTTAAGGATTTTTGACCGGATTTTCACTAGGGTTGACAAGTGCATCAGACTTGATAAGTACAAACACTTGAACAAAAACTTATCAAATGCTTGAATAAAATATCCTCAAATACTTGAATAAAAGTTGCGCTAATACTTGAAAACATGTTATAATTTCTTTGCTTTATAGAGAGGTGGGACTTATGAAGAAGTATTTACCAAGGATTATAGATAAATTATTGAGTGATAGATTAGAAGCCAAAGGTGCTGTTTTATTGGAGGGACCTAAATGGTGTGGCAAGACTACCAGTGCCAAAGAGATTGCAGGTAGTTTCATATCAATGGATCAACCTGAAATGAGTAAGCAGTATCAATCTATGGCAGAGCTTTCTCCGCTAACGCTATTGAAAGGTGAGACTCCAAGACTAATAGACGAGTGGCAGATAGCTCCTAATTTATGGAATGCAGTTAGATATGAGGTTGATCAGAGAGATGAATTTGGTCAATTCATTTTAACAGGCTCTGCCGTTCCCGCAGAAATTAATGAGTCTATGCATACCGGAACCGGAAGGATTTCAAGACTTTATATGAGACCTATGAGTTTGTATGAGTCTGAGGATTCAAACGGCAAAGTTACAATCAGTGACATGTTTGCAAATAAGGAAATATCCGCCAAAAGCGATACCGATTTGGAGGAAATAGCATTCCTGATTTGCAGGGGAGGCTGGCCGAAAGCAGTCGGTTTAACCGAAAAACAGGCACTTTTTCAGGCCATAGACTATTTTGACGCCGTTGTCTCAGCTGACATAAGCAGGGTAGATTCTGTGAAAAGAGATAAGGAAAAAGCAAAAAGATTTCTTAAATCCTATGCAAGGAATGTCGGAACCAAGGCCACCCTGGAGACTATCAGACAAGATGTATTGGCCAATCATACAGGCACATTTGACCCTGTTACACTTTATTCATATAGGGACGCACTAACTAAAATCTTTGTTATTGAGGATTCACCGGCCTGGAATCCGAATTTGAGGTCAAAGGTTGCTATTAGAACAACAGATGCGAGATATTTTGTCGATCCTTCAATTGCTACTGCGGCCTTGCAACTCAGCCCAAAGGATTTGCTGAACGACTTAAACACTATGGGGCTAATTTTTGAAAATCTGTGTGTCCGTGATTTAAGAATATATGCGGACTACCTGGATGGCAGTATTTATCAGTACAGAGACAGCAACGGTTTAGAATGTGATGCCGTTATTCACTTAAGAAACGGTTCCTATGGTTTGATTGAAATAAAACTTGGCGGGGACAGTTTGATTGAAGAAGGCGTAAAAAACTTGAAAGATCTGGCCTCAAAGATAGATATAAACAAAATGAAAGAACCTTCTTTTATGCTCGTTTTATGCGCTAAAGCTCCGTTTGCCTATCGGAGAAAAGACGGAGTTTATGTGGTTCCTATAACTTGTCTGAAACCATAACAGATAAACCTTGGGATTGTTGAACACACAGGGCACGGAATACCGATGATTGTTGAAAAATACGGTAGGGAAGCTTTTGATATACATCAGAACTATATAGATGTCACGCTGCCTTTTAGTCAGGCTGTTTTGGCATCGGTGCCACAGCTTGGCACCAATCATGGCACCGATGATAAAGGTATTCGTTTGAACGAGGATTTGTCTGGTACTGAGAAAAAGCTAATCCTGGAGTTAATCAAAAATCCGAAATACACATATAATCAGTTGGCATCAGAGATTGGAATATCACGAAGGACTGTTTCGCGAACTGTGGCATCGCTCGTTGAAAAAAAATATATTGAAAGAATCGGTAATCACAAGTCCGGTTTTTGGAAGATAATTCGTTGATTTTATGAAGATGTATTTATAAAATTCAATTTGTTGTGTATGAGTTTGTGAGGATAGGCGAATGTTTGAAAATGTTAATTTTACAAATATGTGTATGGTGTATGATGATGACAAAGTACTTGTTATAGACAGAAAAAAGAAGGATTGGCCGGGGATTACATTTCCCGGTGGTCATGTCGAGCTTGGTGAGTCGTTTACTGACGCTGTCATTCGAGAAATTAAAGAGGAAACAGGGCTCGCTATATATGCTCCTCAGCTATGCGGGATAAAAGACTGGTGCGAGAATGGTAAAAGGTACGTAGTATTTTTCTATAAGACAAATCGCTTTGAAGGGACGTTACAATCATCGCGGGAAGGAGAGGTTTGGT
>Ga0255343_1000703_pt1 | contig 50737 bp, 46 predicted proteins | sample wastewater_treat_4_FD_192413 | JGI IMG/M metagenome (GOLD analysis project Ga0255343, IMG submission 192413) | Wastewater microbial communities from Lulu Island WWTP, Vancouver, Canada - plant16 | ecosystem: Engineered > WWTP > Wastewater > Unclassified | place: Canada: Vancouver, British... | reverse complement strand
TGTCTCCGGATATGATTTACTTTTCTTTAAACATACCATAAGAGTTATATATTTGACATCGTGAAAAATCGTGCACTATAAGGGCACCAGCCTATAGCATATCTTTCAAGGGCTATAGACCTCCTTTTTGGGCCCACTACCACCTCGTATTGAGTGGGCCTCTTTTTTTTGCTATGATGATGGGATGGCCAAAAAGGAAGAACCGTTCCATGCTCCATTCAAGAAGCTCAAGGGAGTGAAGGTGGCGTCCGGAAAGAGGGCCTCCGCCCCTGAGCCGGCGAAGCCGAAGCAGCCTCCTGCCGAGCCCGACGACCGGGAGATCTTCGCGTTGGCCATGCGCGGGGTGACGCCTCTGGGAAACGACTGCATCGTCCCCGAGCCGGCCGATCCGGTGGACATCGTCAATTCCGTCAGGGAAAGCATCCGCAGGCAGGACCGTGAGGTGATCGACACCCTGCACGCGCTGGTCAGAGGCACCGCCCACTTCGACATCACCTGCACCGGAGAGTATCTGGAGGGCCATACCATCGAGCTCGATCCCAGGACCATGGCCAAGCTCAAGTCAGGGGAGCTCACCGTTCAGGGGCACCTCGACCTCCACGGCTACACGAAGCAGTCTGCGGAGCAGGCGCTCTCATCTTTCATCCTGAGCTCTCACGCGCTCGGTCACCGGGTCGTGCTCGTCATTCACGGCAGAGGGCTCAAATCGAGCCAGGGCCCGGTCCTCAAGGAGCACCTCATCCGATGGCTCACCACCGGCAGCCTCTCTCACCTCGTCCTGGCCTTCAGCTCGGCCCGCCCCTGCGACGGCGGCACCGGCGCGCTGTACATCCTGCTCAAGAGGCGGCCCAAGAAGTCCAGGTGGAACCGGCCCTGAAAGCGGCCCAAAGTTACCGGATGCCGAAGCAGACTGCTATCCAGAGACCCTCCCCCTCCGGTGGAAAGATCACAAAGATATGAACCTGTAAGGCAAGCCCTGGGACCTTATCTCCAAGGAGCAAGCTCAAGGAGAATCAGACCCGTTCTTTTAAAGCCCTTCAAAAATCGAACTAATAAGGAAAGAATGCATCTGGCTTCAGGAGTTTGATTCCTTCATTGAGGCAAAGAAGGTTATCGAAGACTTGATCGGAGAGTATAACACCGAGCGACCTCACCAGGAACTCGGCAACCTCTCACCGGTCGAGTAAAAACAGAAATTAGCCGCTCAACTCGACAAGTTAATATGTTAAGGACGTCCTTTAGTCCCCTCGTCCCTTAGTTCACTTGGAAGTCCTTCTTTCTTCCAAGAATATTGAATATCTTTATACGCTTCCTTATAGTTCTCGATAGTACTCCCAAAATAAAGCATGTTAAATGGCTTATCTCTTAGAATAATTGAACAAATCATTCGAGCCTTCTGCCTGTCTCCACCAGCTAAAACCAGGGATCTCATTGTATAAATTGATTTTATCTCCTTAATTTCAGAAAATTTTATATTTTTCCTTCTTATTATAGTCTTATATATGATCCCGTCTTCTTGAATGGTTATCTCTCTAGCCAGAACAAACAATAAATAATGTAATATCCAGAGGCTAATCATAACCATTAAAAATGAAAATAAATAAAACCCTACCAGAATTGAAAGCACACCACTAAATAAAAACATTACACATAGAACCAAACTAAATAAAAAAACCATTGAATACTTCCAAGTTGCCTTGAAAATTTTCATGGTAAAGGACTTTCGGCGATTTTGTGTGCAAGCTGCTCGAGCCTGTTGCCGGAATAGAGCATCAACCCCTGCATTTCAACAAACACCCCCTCTTCCACCTAAAGCCAGACTATACCACGAAACCTGGCCGGGGAGAAAGGATAGGCTGGGAATCACTCAGAATCGGAAAATGTATTCAATTGATACCATCCATAATTATCCCCAAGACAGGCAGTCTTGGCATATCTATGCTGTCAATATTTATGTCGGCTTGCGTTTGTAATGTCTATCAGATATCCGAGCCGACTCCTCAGCCGGCTATCGACCCAAGGGGGAGGCAAAGGATCTGCTCTGTGATAAGTTTCAATATTTACCATTTGCCCAAATTTTCTCAATAAGTTATACTTGATTGGTATCAATGATTGATAAAGACCCCTACAATGGGATCGTTAGAATCACGCATACGTGCGCGACAATCAGGGATGATAATGGACTGAAGGCATTTTCTAATGAACCGATCCAGGAACATCCCAATTGCGCATTTACGAGTAATCGTGTCCCATGAAATTGATCTGGCCATAGGCTGATCAGAAGCAACACAAAGCTGCAACATTGCAGAAGTTGTATTGTTGTTTATGCCATGTTTAGAGGGGGCTATGACAGTGGTTTTCGGCAGATATCATTTTTCCTGCGTGTTTGAAGATAACGCAGCCCTCCCGGAATACAAGGGCTCCACCTTCCGAGGTGTATTGGGCCACGCCCTGAAAAAGGTGGTGTGCGCGCTGAAGCGCCAGTCGTGTGAAGAGTGCCTCCTGAGGCAGACATGTGTGTATGCGTTCGTATTCGAAGGCGTCCATCACGGCGGTGGGCCATATCCACAGAAAAAAAGGATAGCCGCTCCGCCCAATCCATACGTCATTGAGCCGCCCCTTGAAACAAAAACCACCTATAAGGCAGGCGAACCATTTGAGTTTACGCTGCTGCTCTTCGGCAAGGCGAATGAGTATCTGCCCTACTTCATCTATGCCATAGAGCAGATCGGCAGAACAGGAATCGGCAGGAGGACCAAGGGCAAGGCTGCAGGTTTTACCCTCAGGACAGTATGCTCCAGCGGACGTGAGCTGTATTCATTCACAACAAGGCAGATGAGCAGTTTCCAGGACTTGCAGACAAATCTCCCCGATGATCTCATTGGAGAATACCAGGGCCAAGCAGGGATGTGTACGGTGAAGATCACCCTCAACACGCCCCTGAGACTGAAATACAGGAGCAGGCTCGAACCGGATTTGCCCTTCCATGTCCTTATTCGGGCGGGATTGAGGAGGTTGTCTTCCCTCCTCACTTATCATGGCTCGGGCGAACCGCAGCTCGATTACAAGGGACTGGTGCATCGCGCCATGGATGTTCAGGTAATGGAATCATCCATACGCTGGTTTGACTGGAGGCGCTATTCCAACCGACAGGAGCAGGCCATGTTCATGGGGGGAATGGTCGGAGAGGTCACGTATGCGGATGTACCGAGCGAGTACCTTCCCATTTTGAGCTTTTGCCAGGAAGTGCACCTGGGGAAGCAGACCACCTTCGGGCTCGGGAAAATAACAGTGGAGCTGTCATGACAAAGCACTTCATAGTCAGGAAGGAGCCCTGTCCATGAAAAACATCCTCCTCGCCGTCGTTGGACTGAACCCCCAGGTGATCACCGAGACCCTGTACGCCCTGCATAAGGAAGGAAGACATATCGACGAGATCCATGTCATCACCACCCGCGCCGGCAAGGAGCGGATCTACGCCACCCTGCTCTCGCCGCACGACGGCATGTTCCAAAAATATCTCAGCGACTATCGAGTAGAACCTGGCACCATCGCATTTGCCTTTGACCATGTGCATGTGGTGCGAGATGCCAAGGGCATCGAACTGGACGACATCCGCGACGAAGACGACAACGCTCTGCTCATGAAAACCTGCGCAGAGTTCACCTATCGCTTTACGAGCAACCCCGATCATGCGGTTTTCTTTTCCATAGCAGGCGGACGCAAGACCATGAGCGCCTGTCTCATGGCCGCGGCGCAGTTCTATGGCCGCGTACAGGACCGCATCTACCATGTGCTCGTCACGCCGGAGTTCGAGAGCAACCGAAATTTCTTCTACCCGCCTCCCGTTTCCACGCCCATCGAGCTGCTCGACAGTGATGGCAGACCGTACGTCCGGGAGACAAAGTATGCCGAGGTGCAACTGGTGCTCATACCGTTCGTGTCCCTCCGGGAAAGACTGTCTGAAGACATGCTGCGCGAGCCCAAAGACCCGGCAACGCTCATGCTCTCGCTCATCAGGGAAAAGCCGGCCCTGCTGGAGGTGGACCTCCATACAGGCTGTCTGCGATATAAGGGCCGCGAGATGGATGTTCATCCATCCCACCTCGCGGTGTACGCCTTCTTTGCGAGGGAGAAACGCTCCTGCACCCTGGACACAGGCTGCCGGTCCTGCTCGAAGTGCTATCTGCCGATCACCGTCATACTCGACCGCACCGAGCAGATCATGGATATCTATCGCACGATCGCCGGCACCAGGGAACTTGCCGCGATGAGCGACACAGGCATCATGAACCTGAACGCGCAGAACTTCAACTCATACAAGAGCAAGCTGAAACACAACATTATTGCCACCTTCGGGCTGAGCGCCTCCCATGAGCTAGTCATCGAATCAAAGGGGAAAAAACCAGATACCCGCTTCGGCATCCGCATCCCGCGGGAGCGTATCCGGGTTATCCTGTGAGGTGGCAATGTTGCGAAGAAAGAACAGAGGGCGTTTTCATGCAAGTACAGAGGATGGACTTTGGAGGTGCAACCTATGGATGATACGGTATTAAAAATAACCCTGGCAGCTTTTCTACACGATATAGGCAAGTTCGCCGAAGGCGGAATGGAACTCCTCCCTGGATTTGAAGATGGGAATGCCGGTTTGTATCTCCCACAATTCAATAACGAGTACACCCATCGGCATGCCCTCTACACTGCAGCATTTATCGATCACATAGAAAAACTCCTGCCTGCGGTATTCAACAAGGCCAACTGGGGCCTCGATGATCCCTTTATGAACCTGGCGGCTGGTCACCACAAACCTGAGACACCTCTGCAATGGATTATTGCCATGGCAGACCGTCTTTCCAGCGGCATGGACCGTATTGAATTCGATGAATATAACAAATCCATCGCATGGCAGAATTACCGCAAAACACGGCTACTGCCTCTTTTTGAACACCTTGGAAAAGATGTTTATCCAACTATGCGCGATAAATATTGCTGGTGCTACCCATTAAAGGAGATATCCGCAGCAAATATCTTCCCGGAAAGGAGAGAGACTCATGAACCCGATGAAAATGCGATAGCCAGAAACGAGTACAAAAGGCTCTTTGACGAGTTCATTTTCGCGCTTGAAAAGCTGAAGCACCGGAAAGAAAGTGTAACCCTGTGGCTGGAGCATCTGGACAGCCTGTTGCTGATCTTCACATCGACAATTCCGGCAGCACGGGCCGGAAATATTGTTCCTGATGTTGCTCTGTACGACCATTCGCGAATTACCGCAGCGCTTGCTTCTGCCTTGTATATCCACCACAAGGAAACCGGAACACTTAACATTACTTCTGTTCAGGATGACAAGCCCTCCAAGTTTCTCCTGATCGGTGGTGACTCCTACGGCATCCAGGATTTCATCTTCAGCGATGGAGGTGAAACGGGCAAGGCCCGGAGCAAAATCCTGCGGGGCAGGTCTTTTGCCGTATCGCTCTTCTCGGAGCTAGCAGCCGACATGCTCTGCCGTGAGATCGGTCTCTCTTCACTGTCCGTTGTCTTGAACGCAGCAGGCAAATTCACCATCATCGCACCCAATACCCCTAGGATCAAAGAAGTGATCGGGAAGGTCGAAAAGGAAATAAACGCCTGGTTTATGAAAACCACCTACGGTGATAGTTCCTTCGGAATCGGCTGGGTCGAGGCTTGCCCGGCGGATTTTACGGGCGACCGATTCACCGCCTTGTGGGAAAAGACAGGGCAGAGCATGGAACGCCGCAAGTTCACAAAGATCGATATGGACCGTTATGGAGGTGCCGTGCCTGGCTATCTGGATGAGTTTCACAATGAATTGAAAAGGCCCCTATGCCCCTTCTGCGGCAAACGACCATCCAGTCCAGAAGTGGAAGGAAAGCCTATACTCGGTGATGCTCAGTCAGCCTGCACCCTCTGCCATGACCATATCTTTCTGGGTGAAAAGATCGTCAAGAAAGATCAACTGGCAATATTGCAGGCTGACGCCCAGATCCACGACAAAGGGAATTCCCTGTCTGAGCCCATCTTCGGCCGATATCAGGTGGCCTTTCTGGACGGAGGGCTGAATGAACTGGCCCGGCAGGGGGCACTTTTGAAACATTGGGACATATCCATCCAGAAAGACGGGTCAGTGCAGAAGAACATTACAGCACGCTTCATGAAAGGATATGTGCCGCTTGTCTCTGAGGCCGACCTGCACGATGATCGCATCCTCTCGGACGAGAAAAGCGAAGGTCGGACTCTGGAAGATATTGAGGGGCTTGAACTCGGAAATCTCATGACCTTTGGACATATTGCTGCCAAGGCTCGCAATCAGACTGATGAAGGCCTCTTCCAGGGCATACAAGCCCTGGGTGTGCTCAAAGCCGATGTAGATCAGCTCGGCATGCTCATGGCCGCCGGCATTCCACCCGGCATGTTCAGTATCTCACGTCTGGCCGCACTCAGCCGGCAGCTCAACTTTTTCTTTTGCGTGTATCTACCGCACCTGCTCAAAACAGACTCTCGTTTCCAGGATATATACACGGTCTTCGCCGGTGGGGATGATCTCTTCCTGATAGGTCCTTGGAATCGTATAATCGACCTGAGCCTACACCTGCGCAAGGCCTTCGCGTGGTATGTCTGTGCCAATCCCGAGATCCACTTCTCTGCGGGTATTACGCTGCATAAGCCTGGAACGCCACTCAGACGCCTGGCCGAAGCCGCCGAAGAAGCGCTCGCACATGCCAAGGTCGCGGATCGCAACCGTATTACCCTCTTCGGCCAGACTGCCACCTGGGACGAGTTTGCCAAGATCAGCAGCATCAAGGAACAACTGCTATCATGGTGGGATGGCGGTCTGGTCAACAAGGCCATGGCGTACCGGTTGAATGATTTTATCGACCGAGCCCAGCAGGCAAGGCAGGTCCTCGCAAAGGGTGAGGCTGATCTACACAATATGGAAAGTTTGAAATGGCGCGCGCTGTTTAGCTACAGCACTGAGCGCAACATCGGAAAAGGGCTCCCGGCTGAAGACCGCCGGGCTAGGATCAAGGAATTCGCCCAGGCCGCACGTTGGCTTGAAGAGCATGGCTCCTGCCTTAAAATGGCGCTCTGGGACGTTATCTATAACAAGCGATATGGAGGGTAGATATGGAGATTAAATTTTATTTGGAAGGGGAAAGGATAAATCCAAGACTTTTCTCTGATGTTGCCGAATATTGGGCTGAAAAGATACACTCTTCTGGCGGAAGAGATTCAAATAAACGAAGCCAGATTCGTAAGTTCTATGATGAGGTTGTCTTATGGAATTCACGCGCCAAGACAAGTTCGGAATCGTGGGAGAATATTCAACCCTTTGTAAACATGCTTATCGCGAAGGCAGCATACGCGTATGGCAGAAAAGAAAAAGTGTCTAAGGCATTTCTTGATGATTTTATCAGGACATGCATAAGGCAAGTTCATAATCCGCGGGACCTAGATGTATTCGCAAGTTTCTTCGAAGCATTCATGGGCTATTACAGGCAGTACGGTGAAAATTAAGAGGGGGGAGGCATGAAGCTGACAAAAATTTATGAAATAAAAGGGCAGATGAAACTTATAAGCGGATTGCACATAGGTGCCGGTGATACGGAGATGCACATAGGCGGTACGGACAACCCCATCATCAAGCATCCACATTCCCAGGAGCCGTACATCCCAGGATCATCCATCAAGGGCAAGGTGCGTTCTCTGCTGGAGATGAAGAGCGGGCTAATGATTCAGACAGGAGGAAAACCCGTGCAGGCCTCATTGCTTAAGAACTTGCAAGGTGCTCAGAAAGGCGAGGCGGAGAAGATCATAAAGCTTTTCGGCTCAGGTGGAGATGCCGGTGAAGAGATCGTAAAGCTGGGGCCGACCAGAGCCTCCTTTGCCGACTGTCCCCTGAATAATGACTCGCGAACGCTGGTAAGGGAAAAACGCCTGACGCTGACCGAGGTCAAAAGCGAAAACTCCATCAACCGTATCAAGGGTACGGCAGAGAATCCGCGTTTCTCAGAACGCGTGCCAGCCGGCATGGTCTTTGATTTCAGCGTAACCCTCAAGCAATTGAGCGATGAAGACAAAGAACTGCTCGACTATCTGCTCGCAGGCCTCAAACTGCTCACCATGGATGCGCTCGGAGGCTCGGGCAGCCGCGGATACGGCAGGATAAGCCTGACATTGAGCGACCCAGACATGCAGAGAAAATTTGAAACGGTCGCGGCCTTCTAAGCGGGGGACACTGTCGTGAGACTCTACGAGATCATCATTGAACCTTTTTCCGGCTTTGCAACGCCGCTCAAGGGCGACACGATCTTCGGCAGCTTCTGCTGGCAGGCGGCCAGGGAAAGAGCAATTCTGAACGGGGGGCTTGAACCATGGATTGCCTGCTATGACGAGCGGCCTGCTGTCATCTTCTCTTCAGCGTGGCCATGTTTCTTGGATAACGGCAAACGGGTATATGCGCTGAAACGCCCGGATCTGCCACCTTCGGTGCTTTTTTCTGATAAGGGCGGTTCATTGCGTGACCGCATGCTAAACAGAAAGGACAATCTGAAGCGCACCTGGATGCGCGTGGCAGAAGGCCTCGAATTCAATCTTGACCAGGCTGTCTATCTTAATGATCAGGACCTATCGAACCTTGCGGCCACACAGTCCAGTCACGTGACCGGAAATCTCATGGGCTTTACCTCCGGTCCATATTGCATAAATTTCGACCAGCCCCACAACAGCGTCAACCGCCATAGCATGACCACGGGTGTTGGTTTTGCGCCTTACAGCACAGCATCCCGGCATTACTACCCGGAAACGGAATTAGCGATATTTGTTCTAGTCGATGAAGAAGCCGCTGATATCGAACATATCGTGACCGCCGTGGAACGTATCGGCCAGACCGGATTCGGCGCCGATGCATCCATCGGATGCGGGCGCTTCGGCATTGTCAATTATGAAGAACTTGGCTTGCCTGCCAGCGCTCAGGCCAACGCAGCGTATGTGCTTTCCCCTGTTATCCCGCAATCAGATGTTTTTACCGACCAATTTTTCCGCCCCTTCATCCGCTACGGCCGCCATGGCGATCAGTTGGCCACCAGCGCCAGCCCATTCAAGAACCCGGTGATCATGGCCGACGAGGGCGCGGTATTTGTTCCCACTGATCCCAAGGTGCTGGACAAACCCTACCTGGGTCGCGCAGTCAGCGGCATCTCCAAGGCCATGCCCGCAACCGTCCACCAGGGATACGCCATCCACATCCCTTTTAGACTGGAGCTGAACTATGCCTGATGAAAACATCCGGTTCCATATCCGCACCGTTGCACCGATCCATATCGGTTGCGACGATTCGTATGAGCCCATGGGCTTTGTTGTCGACGAGCAAAATAAGTTCCTCTGCACATTTGATCCGCTCGATTTTATCCGTACGCTCCCTCCTGCGGATAAAATTCGATTCAGCGCCATCTGCGCCAAGGGCACGATTGAATCCCTGCTGGAACTCTACAAGTTCATGCGTGTCAGGAAACATCCGGGGAGGAAGATACGGCTGTGTGAGGGCTTTTTGACGCATTATGCAGAGACCATGCAGCTTCCCGCAACTGACAGGCGCAAGATTCAGCAGGAGCTCAACAGGTTCGCCATTGCGCGCACGGCCTTTAATCCCAATACCGGGCAACCCTATATCCCTGGCTCATCTATAAAAGGGGCTTTACGAACGGCCTGGCTGAATAAGGTCCAGGGCGAGAGACCGGCACGGAAGGATGATCGGCTGAAACCCAAAGATCAAGCAAAGGATCTGGAAAAGAAGCTTCTCGACGGGGGCAATTTTGCCACCGACCCCCTGCGCATGCTCAAGATATCAGACTTCATGCCTGTCGGTGATGTGAAGACAATGATTGTATATGCCGTCAATGAAAAGAAGAAGCTCTCGAAGTTCGGGGCAAGAGGGTTATATCAGATACTCGAGGTCATCGAACCCGGCAGTATGTTCGAAGGGGTGATTACTGTTAACAAGCCACTACACGATGACCTGATTGAAAACCCGCTGGAGATCAGGTCTCTGATAGCCGCTGCAATGCGTTTCTACGGCCAGGAGATTCAGCGTGAAAACCGCGAGCTGGAGCATATCGGCATTAATGGCGTTCATCCGGAAATCCCTTCTAGCGGTTTTTTGCTGCGTATCGGCCGCCACAGCGGCGCTGAAAGCGTGACCGTTGCCGGCCATCGCAGCATCAGGATCATGCGGGGCAAAGACAAGCCCGCTATAAATCTAGACCATGCGACCACATTCTGGCTGTCGGCCGATGATAGAAAGCCCACCGATCGGAACATGCATCCCTTTGGCTGGCTCACCGTGGTTCCGGGGCCGGCGCCGGAAACTGCTTATGCCCCTGAGGAAGAAGAGCCTCTCGAAGTGTCGGCCCCGACTGCTGCTCCCAAGCCGCCGGTTCCAGAGAAGACCGCAGCAGAAAAACTCCTGGACGAGCTTGCCCTTATCAAGCCCGATGACAAGGGCCGCCTGGGGACGATCATCCAGAACATAGAAACCCTGCCGGATGCTCAGGATAAGGCGGCAATCGCCCGGGCCATACGGGACAAGCTCGGAACCAAGGGATACAAAAAGTTTAAGCGCAGGGATTATCTTGATGGACTGCTTGCCAATGCGGGCTCCGACGACAAGGACTAGATAAATGCCGAGAGTTATGATCATGTCTATTGGCGGTTCTCCGGAGCCATTGAAGGCAAGCATTGCAAAATACAAACCCGAACAGGTAATTTTCTTCACTTCTCAAGATTCCACGCAAATCGCAGGTGAAGTCCTGTCCGCACTCGACTCCAGGCCGAAAGTCTTCTATGAAATCACCGAGAATCCGAACCTTCTTTTTGAATGTTACAAGACCGCCCGCGCATGTGTCGACAGGATAAGTTCGCTTGGAGCTCAATCGCATGAAGTTATGGTGGATTATACCGGCGGGACGAAGGTAATGTCCGCAGCGCTCATTCTTGCCACAACAGGGCATCCTTTTCTGTTCAACTATGTGGGCGGCGATTTCCGAGATCGGGATAAAAACGGCCTTGGTACTGTGGTGGACGGGAAAGAAAAGATGTTCAGCGAAATGAGTCCCTGGTCGATCTACGCCGAAGAAGAGCGCAGACAGGTCATTGCCCTTTTCAACCACCGCAGGTATGCGGCGGTGATAAGCATCATTGACGCGTGTTCCGCGAACCAGCAGTGTCCTGCAAGGATTTCCGACTATTTCGGTTTCGTGCGATCGTTTTCAGAAGCGTTCCTTCTCTGGGAACAGTTCATCCACAGAGCAGCTCTCAGGAAAATCGAGACAAGCATTCGTAAGTTTGAATCGTATGCAAGAAGATATACCGATCCTCCTCTAGGTGTGTTTGCACAGAATACTCAGAACTTGAGGTCATTTCTTGCAGACCTCGTTGAAAAAACATCGGGCACCCAGAAGAAATATGACATGAGCTTGGTGCAAGACCTTGTGAGCAATGCACGAAGAAGGATGTTGGACAAACGCTTTGACGATGCTGCAGCCCGTATATATCGGGCACTTGAGATGTACGGGCAGGTGTGCTTCACCGAGATGGCACATTGCAGCAATAGCGAGGTAAAACCTGATATTGTGCCGGAATCAATAAGGCATGAATTTATCAGAAGATATGAGAACCCTAGCAACCACAGGCTGAAGCTGCCCCTTCATGCAACATTCGTATTTCTGAAGGAAAAAGGGCATGATGCAGGATTGAGATTCTTTGAGCAGGCCACTTTGAAGAAGATGAAAGATATCCAGTCCAACCGGAATCAGTCCATACTCGCTCACGGCACCAAGCCGGTGAGTGAATATGAGATAGATTCCATGTTTGAGACGATATGTGAATTCCTGCAGATAAAGACGTTCATAGAATTCCCTGAACTGCCCTGGTAGATTGTTCTTCGACAATTGAATAATGAATGTACGCGACAAGAATATTTGATGGGGGTCGAGCATTCTCCAGCCCATGTTCTGATTGCCTGACGGCAATGTTGCGGTGTTTGCAAGCCTTGCGAGTACGGCGGTATGGTCACACCATGAATTGTTTCAATATGAACTCAATGATCATGCCGCAATCCCCTTCTCCCTTTTCCTTCAGCGAAACGGGTGGGGATTTTTTCCTGCCTGCGAGAGAGGATGTGGATTTGCGGAAAAGGAGCTACGAATGATCGTTTACATCAGAACCCAGGGAGCGAGGGTTATCAAGGAGGGGAGACACCTCCTCGTGAAAAAGGGCGGCGACACCTATCACACGCTCTTCACCTACAAGCTCAGCCAGATACTTGTCTATGGTAATGTGGAGATCACCCACAGGGCTTTGGCACAGATTCTGCGGCACAACATCGACGTGGTGTTTCTCACCTTTAACGGTCGATATCTGGGGAGGCTGGCATCGCAGGAGCCGCGCAATGTCTATCTGCGCAAGCGCCAGTGGCGGCTCCTCGATGACGAAAACTTCTGCCTGAAGTCGGCAAAGTCATTTGTCTCAGGGAAGCTGTCGAACATGGCCACCGTGCTCATGCGCATCAAGAGGACAAAGGGCATACCGGTTGCCGGAAGCAAGGCCAGAGAGATCATGGACATCCTGAAGATGCTCGACAGGGCCGAGTCCGTCAACAGTGTGCGGGGCTATGAAGGAAGAGGCTCAGCGCTTTATTTCGATGCCTTCCCGAAAGGATTCGTTGACGACTGGGGATTCACCCGCCGTGTCAGGAGGCCTCCCACTGATCCGGTCAATTCAGTGCTCTCCCTCCTCTATACATTCCTCATGAACCGTGTCTATGCAGCGGTTCGGGTTGCAGGCCTTGATCCCTATCCGGGCTCCCTGCACTCCATCGACTATGGCAGATACTCCCTGGTGCTCGACCTCATGGAGGAGTTCCGGCCGATTATCGCGGACACACTGGCGCTCTCGCTCTTCAATCTGAAGATACTGAAAAAAGACGACTTCACTGTTGAGAAGCCCGAGGATGATGTGCAGGAAGCGCCGAAGGAGGATAATATCGAATACATCCTCAAAGATCCTATAGGCCTCATGTCTGATACCGGCAATGCTCCCGATGTCATTGATCTCCCGGAGCAGAGGATGACGGAAACGCCTGCACAGGAAGTCTTGACCGCAAAATATCCTGTCAGGCTCACACCCGGCGCCTTTTCCCGGGTGATTGATGCCTTTGAGAAAAAGCTCACCACGGAATTCTTCTACCCCCCCGCTGACAGAAAACTCACCTATGCCGATGCCCTTGTCTACCAGGCAGGTCATTTCAGGAAAGTCATCGAGGGCGAGGCTGACATGTACCAGCCCATGCTGCTGAAGTAAATCGGAGGCGGGACCGTGATCACCCTCATCACCTATGACATTTCCAATGATGCCACAAGGGCGGCGCTGCACAGATTCCTCAAGGAGTTCGGGCTTAACACCCAGAAATCCGTCTTTGAATGCGACCTCGACGAACCTGCCATAAAGCGCATCCGAGCTTACTGTGCAGCGCAAATCGACATGAAGACCGACTCGGTAAGAATATACAGAATCTGCAGCAGGTGCCTTCGGAAGGTTCTGATCTCCGGCAAAGGCATGAAGCTCACCCAGCTCGATTACATGGTTGTGTAGGCATGAAAATAATTGTTGCTTACGACATATCCGGCCCTGATCGCCTGCGGCAGGTGGCGAAGATCTCGGAAGATTACGGCGTTCGGGTGCAAAAATCAATCTTCGAACTCGACGTCAGAGCCGGGACACTGCGCGAGATGAAGAACAGGATCGAAGCAGTCATTGATCCGGAGGTCGACGGCGTGAAATATTTCCTGCTCTGCGAGAAATGTGCGGCTTATATCCCAGATATCATCGGCAAGGGTATTTTTATTGATCCTGACGAGGAGTATCATGTGTACTGATTGGGGAGACAACTGATGTTCGGGTTTCAAAAAGTGCTCCGCAGACCTGACAGGGAATTCCCATTTTATTCTATCTCCATGATAATATGTATAAAGTTATCTGCAGCAAAAAAGAGGTGTGCGGAATATCAAATATCTCTTGAAGATCATGAGCTTACATGACAATTCAGAGAAGAAGGCTCTTGGATTTATATGGTGATTTACAAAAAAGCTCAGAAGGTATGCGGAAATGGGAAGGTATCCATTTATTATTCTTTGCCTTTTGGGTGGCGCTAAAGAAACTGACCTGATTTACGAAGGGATTGCGACGTGTTCGTGCGTCTTGCCGATATTTCAAAGGATTTGCCACAAAGAAACTGACCTGATTTACGAAGGGATTGCGACACATCTTCTGCCGCCTGACCAAAATCATCAAAGAAGACCAAAGAAACTGACCTGATTTACGAAGGGATTGCGACTCGCTGATCGCCTTGTCCAGATTATCGCATTTCTCGACCAGAAAGAAACTGACCTGATTTACGAAGGGATTGCGACACAAGGATCGGCGTGATACTCGTTCTCTGGAATATGAAAGAAACTGACCTGATTTACGAAGGGATTGCGACGCGACAAGGTGTTTGAATTGGAACACGGCAAGCAGGCAAAGAAACTGACCTGATTTACGAAGGGATTGCGACCCATGCGGTCTGCCTCCCGCTTCGCCTCCCGCAGCTCCCGAAAGAAACTGACCTGATTTACGAAGGGATTGCGACGGTCATTCGGGTGTTTGTGCGACCTGAGCCCGGAATACAAAGAAACTGACCTGATTTACGAAGGGATTGCGACGTGGGAATAACTTCGATTGCGTCAAATAGGTCCTGAAAGAAACTGACCTGATTTACGAAGGGATTGCGACTCCTGGGGTTATTTGTTGCCCTTCAGGACACCATAAAAAGAAACTGACCTGATTTACGAAGGGATTGCGACGCCATGAGGATTGCCGTTGTGATTATCGGGGCGGTCAGAAAGAAACTGACCTGATTTACGAAGGGATTGCGACGCCAAATCCTGCTGATCCATCGGCGTTGCCCTGCTTTCGGAAAGAAACTGACCTGATTTACGAAGGGATTGCGACCTTCTTGAGCCAGAGTTCCTTCCCATCCAAGGTCTTTTGAAAGAAACTGACCTGATTTACGAAGGGATTGCGACCATCCCAGATATCTTTCATTGAGAACACCCCACGTACAAAAAGAAACTGACCTGATTTACGAAGGGATTGCGACTCAAATTAGCTAACGCTAATTTGATGCTGTTTAAAAAAAAAGAAACTGACCTGATTTACGAAGGGATTGCGACTTATATAGGTATGACCTATCAGACCATACCATGGTGCGGAAAGAAACTGACCTGATTTACGAAGGGATTGCGACTTGCCGAGGATGTAATTGATATCCCTGTATATCCGCATAAAGAAACTGACCTGATTTACGAAGGGATTGCGACACATCACTTCCGTTCGTTACACATTTCATAGCTTTTAAAGAAACTGACCTGATTTACGAAGGGATTGCGACATCATTATGGTGAGCCATAATGACGATCCGAGTATGAGAAAGAAACTGACCTGATTTACGAAGGGATTGCGACGCGACTTTTTGCCGCTTTCCGTGTTAAGGTAATGTCAAACCGCAAAGAAACTGACCTGATTTACGAAGGGATTGCGACTCTTGACGTGAGCTTGCCTTCTTTTCTGTAACACTTCAAAGAAACTGACCTGATTTACGAAGGGATTGCGACGTTGCGCCGTGCCCTTTCCGTTGTCAGGCGACTCGGGAAAGAAACTGACCTGATTTACGAAGGGATTGCGACCCTTTCGCCATTGGCGGTTTGGTCGAAAAATCCGGGGAAAGAAACTGACCTGATTTACGAAGGGATTGCGACTTAAAAACCTGGCCGGTCGGCGCTCGTCGGTGGGAAAAGAAACTGACCTGATTTACGAAGGGATTGCGACCCATTGTGAACATTGGTGCTACCGCAACAGTTCCAGCAAAAAGAAACTGACCTGATTTACGAAGGGATTGCGACAGATATAAAACTAATCCTTTATTTTCCTCCATACTTCAAAGAAACTGACCTGATTTACGAAGGGATTGCGACCATCTTTCAGGTTTACTTTCAAGCTTGGAGCATCATACTAAAGAAACTGACCTGATTTACGAAGGGATTGCGACAATTCGGGCATGTACGGGTACACGCTGAACGTGGCCAAAGAAACTGACCTGATTTACGAAGGGATTGCGACTTGAGCCCCTGCTGTCGGAGGTCCCACGCCTGGCGCTAAAGAAACTGACCTGATTTACGAAGGGATTGCGACAGTAAACAAGTGGGTGCGGATTTTGCATCTCCCGACATCGGAAAGAAACTGACCTGATTTACGAAGGGATTGCGACGCGTGAGTGATGGACCGTGATATAACTCTCTGTTGCCGTGGAAAGAAACTGACCTGATTTACGAAGGGATTGCGACGTACACGCTGAACGTGGCCGCACATGAGTCCCAGACCTCGTAAAGAAACTGACCTGATTTACGAAGGGATTGCGACTCGAATCCAACGGATCTGCTTTGGCAGCGGCAAGGTTGGGAAAGAAACTGACCTGATTTACGAAGGGATTGCGACGCAAGGTCCGAGATGGTACATTTTTTTGTCCCTATCAAGTAAAGAAACTGACCTGATTTACGAAGGGATTGCGACGCTTGCTTCTTACATCGATAACAACATCAATTTTAAAATCAAAGAAACTGACCTGATTTACGAAGGGATTGCGACTTCCCAAATCTTTAGCCATTTTTTTCTGCTTTATCTTATAAAGAAACTGACCTGATTTACGAAGGGATTGCGACACAATAACTCACGATACTGAGTGTAAACGGGTTAGCCCATGAAAGAAACTGACCTGATTTACGAAGGGATTGCGACTATGCGCCTCCGAGGTATGCGTCTCCGAGGTTTGAAAAGAAACTGACCTGATTTACGAAGGGATTGCGACGCTGGAAAGCATATTCCGAAAAGCGGGATACATCGTTATTAAAGAAACTGACCTGATTTACGAAGGGATTGCGACAATTTATTTTTCCACGCCCTGAACTCCAGGAACTCAGTAAAGAAACTGACCTGATTTACGAAGGGATTGCGACATTTAGATATTACCTACTTTTTTGCAACCATGCCCCTAAAAGAAACTGACCTGATTTACGAAGGGATTGCGACTGCGGACACTGCCGTCCGCCTGCACCTGCTCGACGCTCTCAAAGAAACTGACCTGATTTACGAAGGGATTGCGACTTGGCTTAATTATATAGGTATGGCCTATCAGACCATACCAAAGAAACTGACCTGATTTACGAAGGGATTGCGACGCTGGTTATAATCAGGCAATCCGCTGCTGTTTGGTATAAAAGAAACTGACCTGATTTACGAAGGGATTGCGACTTGTCTAACTGTTGCCTATTATAATTGCGTAATCGGCAAAGAAACTGACCTGATTTACGAAGGGATTGCGACGTCACGGCCTGAAAAACATTCTCAACATCTTTTGCCGCATAAAGAAACTGACCTGATTTACGAAGGGATTGCGACCCGGAGAACCCCTTGCATTTGTCCCGGTGAGCCCTCGGAAAGAAACTGACCTGATTTACGAAGGGATTGCGACCCTTGAGGAGTTCAGCAATTAACGGAGTTTCCCATAAAGAAACTGACCTGATTTACGAAGGGATTGCGACATGTTGAAAAAGTTTTCGATTTCGCAGTGGATCGGTGTTAAAAGAAACTGACCTGATTTACGAAGGGATTGCGACCCATCCCGCAGTTTTCGTTTCCCGGTTGCCCTCTTTGAAAGAAACTGACCTGATTTACGAAGGGATTGCGACGATAGTCCTCCGGGTCTATGCCCTCATCAAAACACCGGAAAGAAACTGACCTGATTTACGAAGGGATTGCGACTTCGTGGCTGCTGAATGGTCGCCCGTGTTCGTGGCTGCTGAAAGAAACTGACCTGATTTACGAAGGGATTGCGACTCTCCAGTTCATTTTTTCCCTCCTCTCTCGATTTTGTAAAGAAACTGACCTGATTTACGAAGGGATTGCGACGGCAGGTATCTGTCTGCCCGATTCAGTCTGAACCATGCCAAAAGAAACTGACCTGATTTACGAAGGGATTGCGACACAGGAGATTTGTGACTCCATCACATCATTGAGTGAGAGAAAGAAACTGACCTGATTTACGAAGGGATTGCGACGCACGTCTATTGCCTGTATCCTATCGGCCTTGTCCTTGAAAGAAACTGACCTGATTTACGAAGGGATTGCGACACTTGCTCGCCCCGTCGATCACAATACCGTTTTCTCCAAAGAAACTGACCTGATTTACGAAGGGATTGCGACACTTGCTCGCCCCGTCGATCACAATACCGTTTTCTCCAAAGAAACTGACCTGATTTACGAAGGGATTGCGACTTACTGTCAAACCACGCCTTTACAAACGCTTTCGCTAAAGAAACTGACCTGATTTACGAAGGGATTGCGACTGATTTTTCTCCATGCGGCTTCAACCATTTGATCGTGCAAAAGAAACTGACCTGATTTACGAAGGGATTGCGACGGATCAATCGTTGATACGATAAAACCATCCTTGCCATAAAGAAACTGACCTGATTTACGAAGGGATTGCGACCAATGTTTCCGGTCTCGTTGTCCTCAAACCTATTGAGAAAGAAACTGACCTGATTTACGAAGGGATTGCGACCAGGTTCTCCAGCCGAGTGATAAACTCTGCCTCAGTAAAGAAACTGACCTGATTTACGAAGGGATTGCGACCCATCTCTCAGCGAATTCCGCATTCAGCGCGTCTAACTGCAAAGAAACTGACCTGATTTACGAAGGGATTGCGACTTTGCTACATTGTGCATTTGGTCAACTTGTCGGACAAAAAGAAACTGACCTGAAAAAAGACGAACCAAAGGATACACCGGATGGCTTTCATCCGCCGGTGATCTGCACGTCGAGCGGATAGATGGAGGCGATCAGAATGAATATCCCAAAAATGCGCCGGGCAGGAAATCATGATCTGCCTGTCCTCCAGAAAATCCGGGCAGCGGCCTTTACGCCGGTTTCTGCCTCGTTCTGCAAAATGCTTGGCGAATCGCTCTACGAGCTGGTGCAGGCGCGCGAGGATGAGGCCCAGCCGGAACTGCTGGCTTCTCTCCTGGCACATGGGTCTCCCTGGGAGCTTTTCGTTGCCGAGGTGGCCGGTGAGGTCGCAGGGTTTGTCGCGCTTCGGCTGAATCAGGAAACACTGGTTGGCGAGATCGGGCTCAATGCGGTCCATCCGGACCATGCCGGCCAAGGGATCGGCACTGCCATGTACGAGTTTGCGCTGTCGCGGATGAAGGCCGGCGACATGCGCGCGGCAACCGTCGCAACCGGCGGCGACGAGAGCCATGCGCCGGCTCGCCGGGCTTATCGAAAGGCAGGCTTTGCAAGGCAGATTCCGAGCGTCTGGATGTGCCGCGAGCTGTAGCCGGCCCTGCTGCACTGCTGCGGACCGGAGCCGGCGGCCGTACGGGCTGCGCCCTTGACCCTGGCGTCAGGAATCGGGTTTGTGGGTGAGGGAACAGTTGGAATCCTGGTTTTCATCACTATTACTATAATCTGGCCCATTATCATAAAGAAGATGTCACAAGGAGGAATATCGCATGAAATTTGAAATCCCCCACCCGCTCAAGGTCGAGCATGAAGAGCTTCACGAGAGCTTGCGCAGAGCCACGAAGGAGAACGGCGAACTCGGTGAGGCTGCAAGGGCTGTTGCCGGGCTGCTGCACCCGCACTTCATCAAGGAGGAGGAATATGCACTGCCTCCGCTCGGGCTGCTGCGCGATCTGGCCGGCGGCAGGGTGACTCCTGATATGAAAGACGTGCTCGGGCTGACTGACCGGCTCAAGGCGGAACTCAGCCAGATGCTTGCAGAGCACAAGTCGATTGTTGCGGCGCTCGAGAGGCTGTCCGAAGCGGCGAAGAAGGCAGGCAAGATGGAATATGCAGAGTTCGCCGAGGCCCTCATGCTCCATGCTAAGACCGAGGAAGAGGTGCTCTACCCCGCCTCGATCCTGATCGGAGAGTACGTGAGGGAAAAGCTGGGGTTGCGGTAGCCCTGGGCGCACGCTCAGGCGTTAAAGGCAAATTCCGCGATCGGCTCCATACGTTGAGCGATGCAGCGGCCTGACAATCGCTCGCACCCGGACAGCAGAAAGCGGTTCTCCCCATTCTTCATTCGTTGATGCCCTGATGTTGGCTGGCGGTGATACCGCCGGAAGAATGATTATACCCTTTCCTGCTGGAGCTGGTTTCTTTTGTTTGATGATATTCCCGATCGGGAAAACATGAGGTGAGCGTGATGGACAAAACAAAACTGCCCTTCAATGAAATGACTGTCACGCGCAAAAGGATATCGGCAGGCTGATCAGAGCCATGCGCAAGGAGAGCGGCATTACCCAGAAACAGGCGGCGGGCATGTGTAATGTGGGGGTCAGGTTCTTCTCCGAATTGGAGAACGGAAAGCCGACACTGGAGATAGCAAAGGTGATGAAAGTTCTTGAAGCCTTCGGCCTCCAATGTGTGATCAAGGCAAGAGGGTAAGACTGAATGAAGCTCGGCGTATTCAGGGATACCCGTCTGGTCGATCAGGTCTGGCTCGACGATAGGCAGAATCTTGTCTTCCAGTATGACAAGGCCTATATCGATTCCGAATATGCCCACCCCTTGTCATTGAGGCTCCCCTTGCGGGAAGCTCCCTATGAGAATGATGAAGCACGGCCCTTCTTTTCGAATCTCCTCCCCGAGGGGGATATCAGGGAACTCATTGCAAAAGTGGTTCATGTGTCAAAAAATAACGACTTCGCTTTGTTGAGAGAGATCGGCGGAGAGTGTGCTGGTGCCGTCTCCATCCTTCCCGAAGGACGCACCCCTCTCGATTCCGGCGGATACCAGGAGATATCCTGGGACGATCTTGAAGATTTGCTCGAGGGCAGGGCAAAGAAACCGCTGCTAGCAAGCAGAAAAGATCTCAGGCTTTCACTGGCAGGAGTGCAAGACAAGCTCCCGATATACCTATCCGCTGGCAAGCTGCATCTTCCAACCGAGAATGCTCCGAGCTCGCACATATTGAAGCCCCAGATCAGGGGATTTTATGATACGGTGCATAACGAAGCCTTCTGCATGATGCTGGCAAAAAGAATTTTCACCCCTTCTTCCCGTATCCCTGAGGTATCCATTCTGCATGGAAAACGAGGGAGGTCCGGGTCTCAAAGAGTGCTTCGCCCTCTTGTCAAGGGTCAGTACACAACCCCTTGTTGACCGGCTGCATTTGCTCAAGTGGGTTGTATATAATTTCATTATTGGAAACAATGATGCGCATGCAAAAAACCTTGCGATACTCTTCCTCGATGGCAAGCCCGTGTTGGCGCCGTTCTACGATCTGATATGCACACAGGTGTATCCTGAGCTTTCAAAAAAGATGTCTATGAGAATAGGCGGAGAGATTCGCCATGAATACGTTCACTTGCGGCATTGGGAACGGTTTGCTCAGGAAATCAATGTCAAAGAAAAATTGGTGATCGAGTTGTTGAAAGAATACTCTATCTCCATCCCCAACGAGGCTAGGGCACTTGCTGAAGATTTCACTCGTCTCCACGGCAGGAGAGAGATCCTTGACCGGGTAGTGGATATGATCCATCGCAACTCGGAAGCAGTCAGAAAATATGGGTAGATCGGGGATGTAAATCGAAGACGGGTTCACATTCGTTTTCCCGAAAGGTTGGGAGGACAGCGCTCGATCAGCCAACCATGATGATGGCTTACAGCCGCCGGCCGGCGGGCTTAAAAAACGTGCAACAAAGGAGCATCGAATGGCTTAATGTTTTTAAAATTGAGGGAGGAGATAAACAGCATTGTGGAAGGCTGGAGCACCAGGCTGGCTGCCCTGCCGTTTGAAGTGATAACCGAACGCAGAAACAGCCGGAACAGAACTGGCCATAGACCGCTGTTGGATGCGCGCTGCCGGCAATGCGGCTCATTCCGCATCGGGTTCGGCGGGAATTGCATTCAGCAAAACCGAGCGTATCTCATTCTCCTCGCTCGCATGGGCAAGAACGGTAACTTGGTCCCACCCGCGCAACTGCGTCGACCCTTTCGGAATAATCAATTCTCTTCCGCGTGTGATCAAGGTGATCACCGCACCGGGTGGCAGCGGCAGATCGGCGATGGTCGCACCGGGTGCGCCTTCAGGGCCGGGAAGATCGACCACGATCAAATCGTAGTCGCTGTCGCTCATGGTCACGAGCTCGAGATTGAATAGAGGCGTGGGGCGCAAGGGGCGGACCAGACCGAGCCATCTCGCAAACACCCCCAGGGTGCTCCCCTGCACACCGATCGACAGAAGAACGGCAAAGAACACCAGATTGAACACCTCTTGACCAATAGCCATGCCCGCCGCCGCAGGATAGGTGGCCAGAATGACCGGAACCGAGCCCCTGAGCCCTGCCCAGGCTATGAAGATCTTTTCCTTCCACTTCAGGCCCATCCTTACTGTGCCGAGCCCGACCGCAAACGGGCGTGCGATGAAGGTCAAGACCGCAAAGAGGATGATTCCTTCGTGCCATAGTTCCGCCCATTGGTGAGGGAAGACTTGAAGACCCAGCAACACGAACATTCCGATGTTGGCCACTGTTGCGAGAGCCGCCGAGAAATTCGCCACCCCCTGTTTGTGGACGAAAGGTCTGTTGCCCATGATATAGCCGGCGATGAAGACCGCCAGCATCCCGCTGGTTTTGATCGATTCTGCAACTCCATACACGAGGAGCACGATCCCCAATGATAGAACATAATAATGGCCGCGGTCTTGAAGGCTGAGACGATTGAACAGCCACAACGCCCCGCGCGCCAGCAGCCACCCCACCAGCGGCGCTACGGTGAATTTCCAGACAAAGACAATCCCCGTCATCAACCACGCCGAATGAGCGGAAGTGAGCACGCCGATCGCCGCCACGGTGAGGATGATCGCCATCGGGTCGTTGGTGGCGCTTTCGATTTCGGTAATCGATGTCACTCGTTTCTGCAGAGGCTTCCGTCGAAGAATCGAGAAGATAGCGGCTGCGTCGGTAGACGAGATAATGACCGCGAGCAACAATGCCTTTTCAAGGGGCCAGCCAAGAAGTGTATATAAAACGCTGAAGGTTGCAGCTGCAGTCAGGACAACACCCCACGTGGCCAGTCCGCCTGCCGGCAAGGCAACATCCTTGAAGTCCGACCGCCTGGTCGAAAAGCCTCCTTGAAACAGAATGAACACCAAGGCGAGATTGGCGACCTTGTTGGCAAGCTCGATGTCGTCGAAGTACCAGAGATTGAGGACATCACTGCCGGAGACAATCCCTGCGCACAGGGCGATCAGAATGACCGGCACACTCCATCGATCGAGCCATACCGCCGCCAGAACGACAGCGATCAGAATCAGCGGTCCAACAACATATATGACGTCCATGGGTTGTCTCTAGCTCCTGCAATTGAGCGCATCCAAATTCACCAACAGAATTCACCATCATCCAGGGCCTCACCGGCGGATATCGACGAGCGCTGCCGGTACGCCTGCACCCGCCTGCATGTCGTCACCAGCTTTGCTCAGGAAGGCATCTACGCACTCTTAGGTCTTCATAACAGGCACATCGCGGGACCTCGCCGCGTTCGATGCACGCTTGCCGCCACTGGCAAGATCCGGTTGCAGTGATCCGGCCTGCCCCTCTTGTTTGCGTGCCTTACGAATGAGTTCATCGAAGTCCTTCATCAATAGAGCTTCTGTTTGATGACGACTATTGCTGTTGCCGGATTTGCCAAATTTCTCTCCCGACGATAATACCTTACCGGCAAGTGTATAGAATCAACAGCCCTTATGGCAAGTCAAAAGATCACTATGAGTCCCGAAGCCGGCCCAAAATTCTCTGGCCGCTGAAAGGCCGCGACAGGGGGCCGTAGACGTATGATCGAGGAGGACGGCACCGGCCTGCTCAAGACCTTCACCAAGGTGCGGCCTCATCGATCTTCCGGCCTTGCCTCCAGTTCCCGGGACGGCAATGGACGATGGTGAAGGTGATGAAGATCTCCTTAAGGGATGAGGCAAGCGGCCAAGAGCAGGCAGGCGAGAGAACGCTGTCGACTCCTAGACTCGGCAGGCAAGGGAGTGCCCCAAGAATTTCCGCAATTACGGCAGAGCTCAGCCCTCAGGTGGGGATCAGGCCATTATTCTTCTTCGAAGCGCTTCTGACACTCGGGGCACAGGCCGGAAACCGGTAGGGGACGGACCCGGTTCTCACCAGCCGGCTCGATCCACGATCCGGAGCTCCGGCGAAACCCTCCGCCTACCAGATCTGGCCTCCCCCTCCCAACACCCTGCTCAACGTACTCCCGGTAGAGCTCCCTGCCCCTGTCAACAGCCTTTGCAAAGTGCGCCGGCACAAAGTACGTGTCCTGCCACGACTTAGTGCTCCTTCCCATGATCGCGCTGTGGCTGGTGTAGGGGTATGCATCGAGCTCTGGCATACCACCGACTATCCCCGCCCTGAGCGGATTGAGGTGAATGTAGCGCACCAGCTCCAGCAGGTAGGGCTCTTCCTGGCAGAGTATCGACTTGTAGCGGTTCTGGAACAGGCTCCCGTGACGCCTATACTTCCGGTTGAAACGCACAGCATACCCGGTCAGGAGCCTCCGCATGAGCGTGGCTATGGGAACGTCTCCGGTCCTTATGAGAAGGTGGACGTGGTTGGGCATCAGCGCCCAGGCGGCGGAGGAAATCGTCGCGGTCGTCATCTCCGGCAAAGATCTCCCGGCGCTCTCCGCGGACAATGATATGGTGCAACGCTCCTGCCGCGTCTATTCTCGATCCCCCCGGCATGGTGGCAGGATACCGCCTTCGGAATTGCCAGGCAAGTTAATTACTCATGGCCGTCCCCTTGGCCCCTCCTGCGGATCAGCCTCTCCTGGAACCTCTTCCATACGGGATCCCCAGCACGCGCATGCGATGCCTGAGGGTGCTCGGGTTCACACCCAGCAGCTCGGCCGCACCGCCCTTCCCCTTGACCCTGCCGCCCGCGATCCCGAGTACTTCCTGGATGTGCCGTCTCGTGGCCTCATCGAGGGTGAGGACCGTCCTGCCGGGGTCAGTGGCAGGCCGCCCAGCCTGCGATTCGGAATGCGGGTGGAACTCCTCGAAGTCAAGCGGCCGCGACAGGTCCGTGAACCGCATCCGGATCAGCGAGCGCTCGACGATGTTCTGCAGCTCACGCACGTTGCCCGGCCAGTCATAGGCCATGAGCCGCTCCATGGCGCCCGGCGCCAGTTCCGGAACGACCCGCAGGTTGAGCTCTCTCGCCTTGCTCTTGATGAAGTAGTGAACCATCTGGGGGATGTCGGCCTTTCTCTCCCGAAGAGGCGGGATATGGATCGGAAACACGTTGAGCCTGAACCAGAGGTCCTCGCGGAAGGAGCCCTCCTTCACCAGTTCCTCGAGGTCCCGGTGGGTTGCGGCGATCACCCGCACGTCCACCTTGATCGGGCTCGTGCCGCCGACCCGCTCGATTTCCTTCTCCTGCACCACGCGAAGCAGCCTCACCTGGACGGAGGCAGGCAGGTCCCCCACCTCGTCCAGGAATATGGTCCCCTTCTGCGCCCGCTCGAAGCGCCCCGGCTTCCGGGAAACGGCCCCGGTAAAGGCCCCCTTCTCGTGCCCGAAGAGCTCGCTGTCGATGAGCCCCTCGGGTATGGCGCCGCAGTTGATCTTCACGAACGGGCCTTCGCTGCGGGGCGACGAGTAGTGGATCCGGTTGGCGATGATCTCCTTGCCCACCCCGGTCTCTCCCAGCAGCAGCACCGGGGTATTAAGCGGCGCGACCTGGGACACGGCCTCCATCACCCCGCTCAAGCCCCCGTTCGCACCGATGATCTCGGTGTCCGCCGATTGGTTCAGCTCGCGGCGCAGCCGGCGGATGTCCTGGGAGAACAGGTCCTTGATGTTCACGATATCGTGGTACTGCAGGCTGTTTGCCATGGCGATGGAGAAAGGTTTCTCCAGCAGCTCGATGAGGTGCGCGTGCTCCTCGGTGTAGCGGTTGCGCCCGCGAACGAAGAAGTCGATCTGCCCCAGCCTCTGCCCCTTGAACCTGGTGAACAGCAACAGGCTCGACTTTTCGATGAGCCCGAGGGTGCGCCATATGATGAAGGGTATGAGGTACTCCTCGGTATCGTTGAATATCCTGACTGAGGTCTTCACCCGGCTGAGCAGTTCGGGCGCCTCAGGGGGCATGGGGATGTTCGTCACCTCTTCGTTCAAGGGGATCTCGGACTTTACGGCCATGATGACGAAGGACCTGCTCTTCTCGTCGAAGTAGCTCACCACGACCCCGTCCAGGGGAATGTAGCCCTTCAGGTAGTCCAGGCACTCCTGCGCCACCTCGCCGATGTCCAGGCTGCTGCAGATGCGGAGCGTGGCCTGGTTGAAGAAATCCCGCTCATCTACCATGATGCCTCTCCATGATGCTAAAGTGGAATATTTGACACCGTAACACATAAGTGCCGGATACGCCACTTTATTTTTGCCAAATGTGGCACTTTTCACTCCACGATCTGTCTATGCGCTTGAATTATCTGAATATAATTCATGGCACGCGTGTGGCAAATACGCCTGGCGGGGCACATCTTCTCCAAAACCAAAAAACGGAGGTACTGCATGAAAAAGAAAAACGGGTGTGATGAAGGACGCCGAAACTTCCTGAAGGGATCCCTGGCAGCCGGTGCTGCAGGGCTGGTTGTGGGAGTGGGCGGGGTCGCCCCCAAGGCCGCCCAGGGTGCCGCAGCGCCGGGCGGCGATTCGCAGGCCAAAGGCGGGAAGTACTCGTTCGAGAACCCGCCGGCCCCGATCCCCGACAGCCAGATCAAGACGAAAAAATCTGCCGATGTAGTCGTACTGGGCGCCGGGCTGGCCGGGTTGTGCGCTGCCTATGCAGCCGCCGACAAGGGGGCCAAGGTCGTACTGCTCGAGAAGAGGAACACCTTTACCTATCACGGCGGGTGGAACGCCTCGATCGGCGACCGCCTGCACAAGGCAATGAACGTGGAGGTACCCAAGGACAAGGTCCTGGCCGAGGCAATGCGCTTCGGCGCCTATCACCCCAACCCGAGGCTCATAAAGCTCTGGATGGACGAGAGCGGGCGGGTGATGGACAGGCTGCTCGACATGGCCGATGCCGCCGGTATCAAGTATATGCTGGACACGAACAACAAGTCGTACTGGCCCTACACCGAGTTCCCCCTCGCCGTCCAGTTCCTGCCGGGCTGGAACTTTACGCTGTGCAGCATGATCGAGAAGAACGTGAAGGCAAAAGGCGTCGAGATGCTCTATGAAACCCCAGCCGTTCAGCTGATCCGCAAGGGAGGCAAAGGCAAGGTGACCGGCGTGATCGCCAAAGGAAAGGAAGGCTACATACGGATCGATGCCAGGAAAGGCGTGATCATCTGCACGGGCTGCTACGTCAACAACCCGGAGATGCAGGCGAAGTACTCGCCCCGCGCCCTGCGCGTGGTCGGACACGCCTACCCGGAGGAATCCAATACCGGTGACGGCATCCTCATGGGCATGTGGGTCGGGGGCGTGAAGCAGGAGGCCGACTGCCCCATGCTCTGGGACGGCTTCACCTCCCTGCCGGGCGGCTACACAAGCAAGGTGGTGAGCCTCGCGCGCCAGCCGTTCCTGTACATCAACCAGCTGGGCGAGCGCTATGCCAACGAGGACGCTCCCTTCGGGTACACCGCGAACCAGGATATGAAGCAGCCGGGCGGCCAGAAATGGACCATCTGGGATGCGAACTGGAACACCGACAAGGAGAAGTTCGGGGGCACGGTCTGTGAGAACATGCATCTCCCTCCGCTCTGGAACGACAAGAGCTACCAGAACTTCAAGGACAAGGGCGTCATCATAGAGGCTGACACCCTCGAAGGGTTGGCCGACAAGATGGGCGTGCCGCGGGACACCTTTGTCGCCACGGTGAAGCGGTACAACGAGCTCGTCAAAAAGGGCGTGGACGAGGACTTCGGCAAGGACCCCGCAAAGCTCACCGCGATCGCCAAGGCCCCGTTCGGCGCCGCCAAGACCGGTCCGGGCCTGCTGGTAACCTGTGACGGGCTGCGCATCAACACCGAGCTGCAGGTCCTCGATGCAAAGGGCAACCCCATCCCCGGCCTCTTTGCAGCCGGCAACGCATCAGGGGACTTCTTCGCCAACGACTACCCCATCACCACTACCGGCATCAGCCACGGCCGGGCGTACACGTTCGGTTGGCTGGCCGGTGAGCGGGTTGCCGGGCTGAAGGGCTGACGATGGATGCGCCGCTGACTGGAACACGCAGGACAAGAGATGAAGCCAGCCCGCAAGGACCACCGGAGGCGCGCGTGAAGAGCGGATGCCTGATTGCCCGCAAGCTCGGATGGGCCGGAGCCCTCTGCCTGGCCGGGGCGCTGCTGATCATGCTCGCCTCATCGGATGCAGCCTGGTCTCAGGGGGGGCCTGGGGCGGAAGGGCTACTGGAGCAGGTGCACCGGGATGCAGGGATAACCTGCGCCCGGTGCCACGGGGAGAAACCCTCGGAGCCCGTTCCTACCGCGGTCTGCGCGGGTTGCCACCCAAACGTCAAGGAGCCATCACCATCCGGCGACCTGCACAACCCCCACGATTCCCACATGCCCTTTCCCGACTGCTCGAGCTGCCACCACGCGCACAAGCCTTCGGAAAACCAGTGCAACAACTGCCACAACTTCGAGTTCAAGATGAGATGAGGTGACCGGCTGGCTCCGATGAAAGGCAAACGGGCCTTGGTTCCTGTAACGGGAACCAGGGGCCACTTAACCCTCCCGGCGGGGTGGACCGGGATGTCGAAAGGCTTCCCGAGGGTCGTCAGTGTGGGAGGGGTCAGGTCTCAACATGTGACAATATCCCAAAAGATACCAGATATGTTCAACAAGGAATATTGTCAAATGTTGAGACCTGACCCCAGGATTCCCTGACTGAGCGGAGCGAGTTTACGGGGCCGCCCTGGAGTCGAGGCGGAGATGTTTCTTCACAGAGGTTAGAAGAGCCTCTTCTATCCCGGTGCCACTCGAAGGTTCGCCCATCCCTGATTTTTATGTTTTACTTTGTATTCACCCGAATTTTCACTTCTGCCTGGCTGCGACCTGCTCATGAAAACTCAGCAAGGAGATGGTGAGAGGGCTGTGCTGAATTCAACGAAAAGCAGACTCGATCGGGCTTCACGACGGCACGCGAGAATCGGGAAGCTATGCGCAGAGCATCTGCTGGAGCCTCATGAAAAGCTCGCCCAGGGCATTCGAGAGCCTGATGTTCTCGTTCGAGCCTCTTCTGATGCTGCGCAGGCAGGATACCGCTTCCTCCAGCTCCAGATAGTCCACGCCCCGCAGAGGAAGCCGCTTGAGCTCCTCGTTGACGAGATCTCCTCCGCCGTGGAGAAGCACGAAAAGGTCCCGGATAAGAGACTCGGCAAGGAGAACGAAAAGTGGCAGAAGCTCTCCCCCTTTCTCCTGGGACGGGAAATACCTGTTGACGAGGCGCACCGGATCGCCCTCCAGGAGGGCCTGGAGGATCTCGGACCTGACACTGAGCACCTGTGCTTCATCGAAATCTTTGAGCCCGCCCAGGGTCCCGCAGGTGAGCCGCAGTATGTAGGGGTCAGTCGGCCCTTTCGAGGATGCGACTGCATCGAGCGGGGTGAATCGGAGGACCTGGCATCGGGAGACGATCGTGGGGAGCAGCAATATCGGGTTGTGAGTCACCAGAACGATCAGGGTTGCGCCAGGCGGCTCCTCCAGCGTCTTGAGCAGGGCGTTCGCGGCAGGGTTATTCATCCGCTCGGCGGGCTCGATCACCACGAACCTGAAACGCGCCTCGAAGGGCTTGAGACTCACTTCGGAAATCACGCCCCGGATATGTTCGATCGTGATCACCGTCCGATTGTCGGACGGCCCGACCATTATGAAATCCGGATGGGAGCCGCTGTCCATCTTCACGCACGACCGGCACGCATCACACGCATCGCCCGGGCTGTCAAGGCAGTTGACCGCCTTGAAAAACTCCCTCGCGACCATGGTCTTGCCCACGCCCGCCGGACCGGCGAAGAGCAGCGCGTGCGGGAGCTTCCCTGTCAGGACAAAGGTCCGCAGCGTGCCGATCAGGCTCTCGTGCCCGACGATATTCCTCCACATATACCACTTCATATATCAAGAGGAAGAAACGGGCAATCCCGATATCCTCGCAGCTGAGGCCTTCCGCTTGCGCGTTTCTCCAGCGTGATCCGGTGAGAGCCGTGAGCGAGAGACCGGAGACCTTGCCCGATCCAGGGTATGCCATGGAAATCCTTCATTATCGCCCGATCAGCAATGGCTTGACTTGATCATTGGTTTTCAGATAATAGCCTATGCTCTAAGATAGTAAGGATACGGAAGGGAGAACAGATGAGGAGATACCGTACGGAGAATCTGAGAGACGTAGTCATTCTATCTCACTCGGGGGCCGGCAAGACATCCCTGGGTGAAGCGCTCCTGTTCAACGCGAAGGCGACCACGCGGCTGGGGAAGGTACTCGAGGGCAATTCCGTGCTCGATTTCGAGCCAGAAGAGCAGAAACGGCAGTCATCCATCTTCAGCGCGCTCCATACCTATAAATGGAAAAATGTGGGCACCCTCATTCTCGACACCCCGGGAGATCCGAACTTTTCGTCCGAGGCCATTCTCGGACTCAAATCAGCAGACAACGCCGTCTTTGTCATCGACGCCATCGATTCCATCAAACCCCATTCCGAGAACCTGTGGGGGCTCGCGAGCAAGGAAGGCATAGCGCGCATCTGCTTCATCAATAAAATGGACCGCGAGCGGGCGGACTTCGACCAGGTTCTCAGAGACATAGCAGAGGTCTTCGAAATCAAGCCCCTGGTGCTGACCCTGCCCATCGGGGCCGAGGACAAGTTCGCCGGCGTCGTCGACATCCTCAAGAAGAAGGCGTATCTCTATGAGAAAGACGGCTCCGGCAAATTTACCGAATCCGATATTCCTGCGGACATGCAGGACACGGTCGAGGAGATCTACGGAAGAGTAGTGGAAGATCTGGCGGAGGTCGACGACGCGCTGATGGAAAAGTATCTCGAAGGCGGTGAGCTGACCGCCGAAGAGCTCGCGTCGGCGCTGTCATCAGGGCTTGCCCAGGGCAACTTCCTGCCGGTGTTCGCGGGGTCCGCGCTGCTGAACATGGGCGTGCAGCCCCTCATGGACTTCATCAATGCTTCGGGGCTCACTCCCCAGCAGAGAAAGCTTCCTGAGCTCAGCAACAAACAGGGCGAAACGCGTCCGATCAAGGCCTCGGAGGATGAGATGTTCTGCGGGTATGTCTTCAAGACCATGAGCGACCCGTACACCGGAACGCTGAGCATCATCCGCTGCTATTCCGGAACTCTGACTCCCGACTCCTCGGTCTTCAACTCCTCGAGAGACGTCAAGGAAAGGATCGGTACACTGCTGCAGCTGGAAGGAAAGGCCCAGAAACCGCTGGAAGAAGTCGGTCCCGGCGATATTTTCGCCATCGCGAAGCTCAAAGAGACCAAGACCGGAGACACACTGCTCGGCGAGTCATCGGAATACGTACTGCCTTCCCCGGAATTTCCCGAAACCATCATGAGCATGGCGGTCAACCCCAAGACCAAGGCGGATGTGGACAAGATCATGCCCGCGCTGCAGAAGCTCATGGACGAAGATCCGGTGCTCGAGGTGCATCGCGATGAGCAGACAGGCGAGTTCATCCTCTCAGGTCTGGGACAGCTCCATATAGAAATCGCGGTGGACAGGCTGAAGCGGCGCTTCGGCGTGGAGGTGGAGCTCAAGACCCCCAAGGTGCCCTACAAGGAGACCATTACCGGGTCGTGCAGGGTCCAGGGCAAGCACAAGAAGCAGACCGGCGGCCACGGCCAGTACGGCGACTGCTGGATCAAGGTGGAACCTCTCGAAAGGGGCCAGGGCTTCGAGTTCGTGAACGCCATCGTGGGAGGAGTCATACCAAAACAGTATATCCCCGCGGTGGAAAAGGGCATCGTGGAGTCCATGCAGAACGGTCCGCTGACCGGAAACCCGGTGGTGGACGTGAAGGTAACGCTGGATTTCGGCTCGTACCACGAGGTGGACTCTTCCGAAATGGCATTCAAGATCGCGGGCTCGCTCGCCTTCAAAAAGGCGATGGAAGAATGCCGGCCCATACTGCTGGAGCCCATCATGAACATCACGGTGGTGGTCCCGGAGGAGAGCATGGGCGATGTCATGGGCGACCTCAACAGCCGGAGGGGAAAGATCGAGGGCATGAACGCCCGGGGCAAGTATCAGGAGCTCAAGGCGCAAGTCCCCCTTGCGGAGGTGCTCACCTATGCGCCGAACCTCACTTCCATGACTTCCGGCCGAGGCACGTACACCATGAGCTTCTCCCACATGGAGCCGGTGCCCTACAACATTCAGGAAAAGATCGTGGCGGAGGTGAAAGCGGCAAGAGATGGAAAGTAACGGAACAGATGCAACGAAGACGTTGTTCCAGTCCATCCAGGCCATGAGCGTCTCCGAGAAGATGGACCTGGCTCGCAAAGGCAGCAAGGAAGCCCGGTCTATCCTCATACGGGACTCGAACAAGCTGGTTCAGCTCGCGGTCATACAATCACCCAAAATCACCGAGGGCGAGGTGCTGATGATCGCCGGCAACCGGCAGATCAACGAAGAGGTGCTCAAGCACATCGCCATCAGCCGGGACTGGCTGAAGAATTACCAGATACGGGTCGCCCTGGCGAATAATCCCAAGACCCCTCTGCCCGAAGCGCTCAAGCAGGTCCAGTTCCTGAAGGAGCGCGAGCTCGCCCAGCTGGCGAAATCCAAATCCGTGCCGCGGGCCCTTGTCGTTGTCGCCGCCCAGCGGCTCAAGCAGGTGAAGAGATGAACCGAGCAGGAGTACTCACATTAAGCGATAAGGGATCCAAGGGCCAGCGGGAAGACAGGAGCGGAGAGATCCTCAAACGCATGCTCTCCGACTTGGGGCTCACCATCGACCGCTACGAGATCATTCCGGACGAGGAAGAGCTGATCAGGGACATGCTCATCAAATGGACCGACGAGCTCTGCCTCGATCTGATCGTGACTACGGGCGGCACCGGCCTCTCCCCACGGGACGTCACCCCCGAGGCCACCCTTTCCGTGATCGAAAAACGCATATACGGCATGGAGGAGGTCATGCGGAGGAAGAGCCTGGCAAAGACTCCCCATGCCATGATCTCCCGGGCCGTCGTAGGGGTTCGGAAGAAGACCCTGATCGTCAACCTACCGGGAAGCCCGTCGGGCGTTCAGGACTGCATGGAGAGTATCTCCCCCGCTTTGAACCATGCCCTTTCCAAGATCGGCGGGGACATGAGCGAATGCGCCCCGCCGAGGTAATGAGGCGACCCTCAGGCCAAGCTGCGGGGAGAGCAGTTTGATCATCCTCCCTTCCCCTACAGAGGGGAGGCGGGAAAGGGATGACCCCGCATGAAAGCAGCGGGGCACCTTCTGAATAATCGTTATCATGTAAAGGTGCCGAGCCTGCGTGCCGATCCTGTAGTGATATGAATCATGCACAGGAGGAGGGCGGTTGAGGCTCAGGCGTGATCCCCGCTACATAGCCGGTCCCCGCGATCCGGGAAAATTCGTGCGGTTCCAGGATTTCCAGGGCGTGGAGCGCACCTGCAGGGTAAGAGATTTCTCCCGAACCGGACTTTCCTTTTTCCTTGAAGACGGCAGCCTCATCTTCCGCATCGGAGACATTGTCGAGCTGCATTTCTTCTCCGTTGACAAAGAGGTGCATTCGGGGGCTGCCACCATCATCCACATCCAGGACGAATGTCTCGACAAGAAGGTGATATCCAGGATCGGCTGCCACTTCGAAAACGCCATGGATATATCCACCATCATCCGTGCGGACAAGGTCACCATGCTCAAGACCGAGTATAGAGACTTTATCCAGTCTCTGGCCGTGGAAGACAACCTCAACGAGGAGTTCGTGCATCTCACGTCCCACCTCCACTATCTCCTCAGCAATTTCCGGAAGAAACTCGGGGAGGAAGAAGAGAAAATCCTCCAGGAAGAGGAGCATGTCCGGGAGGATCTGCTCGATACACTCAGGATGCTGACGTTCGATGTCATAAATGACGTCACCTTGAGATACTGTGATCAGTTCACCAGGATAACGGCCTCCTTCCCCGATTCGAAGCAGCATTTCATTCACCGCGACTACTTTCAGAAGACCCTCAACGAATTTTTGCTGACATCGAAACTCTTCAACAGGGCGTATACCAAACCGCTGGGGTATGCAGGCGATTACGAGATGATGAACATCATCTACCGAAACGAGTTCGAGGGCGATGATATTTTCTCGCAGGTCATGAACAGAATCGACTGCGAGGGAGCCGCCGCAAAGGCGGTGCGCAACCGCCGGTCATACTTCTTCAGCAAGCTGGCTACCCTCTACAACGGCCTTCAGGACGGGAGCTCGTGCAAGGTCGTCAGCGTCGCCTGCGGCCCGTGTGTGGAGATGGGCGACTTTTTCCACTACATCAGGGAAAACCCCAGGCCTGTCACGATCGACGTGATAGCCATGGATCAGGACCGGCAAGCGCTTCGGGATGCGGAACAGAGACTGCTGCCCCTGATACAGGAGAACGGAGCCGTCCGTGTTCAGCTCCTGCAGGACAACATAAAGAGTCTCATTCTGGGCAGAGAAAAGGAGACGCGCCGCTACTCGGGTGCGGACCTCATCTACACAGCGGGATTGTGTGATTATCTTTCCGCCAATGCAGTGAGCAGGCTCATAACCGAGCTCTACCGGCACCTGAACCCGGGGGGCTGCCTGGTGATCGGCAACTTCGGACCATACAACCCCCAGCGGTTCAAGATGGAGTACGGCGCAGAATGGTTTCTCATCCACCGCAGCGAGGAAGAGCTCAAGGATCTCGCCCGGGGACTGCCGGAAGACGTCCTCCTGTCCGTTGAAAAGGAGCCCGAAGGGGTCAACCTGTTCCTGAACATCGTCAAGCCCCGCTGACGTGTCCGGAACCCGTGCCCTGCAGCACCCGAATATGCACCGCCTTTATCCCGCCGGTCTGTACCGTCCGGAAAGCCCGGTCATCCCTCTTCCCCGGCAGGGTTGCCCGCCTCCTCGCGGAAGACCTCTTCAAACTGCCTGAGATCCGGCAATTCGGAGAGCGAGTCGAGACCGAAGACCTCCAGGAACCGGCTGGTCGTGTAATACAGCAGGGGTTTACCGTTTTTGATGTCGATGAGCTGGTGCTTCAGAAGGCTCTTGAGGGAGGACGTGGAATCCACCCCCCGGATGGAATCGATCGCCTGTTTGGGGCACGGCCCCTTGTAGGCGATGACGGCCAGAACCTCCAGCGAGGCCATGGACAGCCTGACCGGGGTATGCAGGGCCTTGAGGTACGGGGCATATTCCTCCCTGGTCACATACTGGTATCCCGATGACGCCCGTTCGATACGGAAGCTCCTCCCGGACTCTTCATACATCCGGTTCAGCTCGGTCACATACCGCTCGATGTCGTCCGGTCCCGCACCGGGAACCGCCTTGAGGATGTCCTTCTCGGGAAGGGAGCCCTGCGCCGAGAAGATGAGCGCTTCAACAATCTCGCGGGTGTGCATGCGCGTTATCTCCTTATCTCGCCGGATCTTTTCGGCCTTTCTGCACTCCGGGTCATCTCCGCATGAGATAAATGGTCGAGAACAGGCCCCGCTGAACCAGCCGGACAATACACCGCTTGGAAAGCTCCAGGGCGGCGACAAAGGCCCCCACGAGCTCCATGCGCTCCTCCGTTTTCACCACATCGTTCAGGGCGACCCTCCGCCTGTTCAGCAGTATGGCTTCTATCCTCTCGATCATTCCCTGGATGTCGAACCGATTTGCGATGACATCCATGACATACTTTCTGGTCCTCGCCCGGATTGCATTGACGGCCTGAAGAAGGGCGCCAATGCTGAGCGAGGCGACGTCGCGCTCCTGTTGGGATGAACCCCTGGGAAATTTGTCGCGCATCAACAGCGGCCTAGCGGAGAGGTCGAGAGAGGCCTGGCGGATCGCACGGTAGGCGATGAGCATTTCTTTCAGCTCCCGCGCGGGATTGAAGTCTTCCCCGCCCTCGCCGCTTTCGGCCGAGGGCAGCAGCAGACAGGACTTGAGCCAGATCAGATACGACGCCATTTCCAGGAACTCGCCGGCCAGGCTCACATCCAGCGACCTTGCCTGCTCCACATAGTGCAGGTACTGGTCGATGACCGGGCAGACTTCCAGGTTCTCGAGGGTGAATCGGTTCTTCTCAATTAGATAGAGCAGGAGATCCAGCGGCCCCTCGAACTCGGGAAGCCTCAGGATAAACTCAGGAGCAGGACGTTCCGCCTCAGCCGGAAGCACCGCCCTCTCCTTCTCTACCCGGACATCCGCATGGCGGCGCGGACCTTCTGCATGGTCGCCTCCGACTCCTCGGACGCTCTGCGGGCGCCCTGATCAAGAATCTCGTCGACCTGGGAGGGGTGATCCCGGTAATAGTCGATCTTCTCCCATATGGGTTTGAACTCGCTGATGAGGTTCCTGATGAGAATCTGCTTGCACTCCACGCAGCCCAGGCCCGCGCTCCGGCAGCCGGCCTGGATCTCCCGTCTCTTTTCCTCGTCCGTGAAGTACTCGTGCAGCGGATAGAGATTGCAGTCCTTCGGCTCCCCGGGGTCCTTTTTCCTCAGGCGCTTGACGTCCGTGAACATCTGCATGACCTTCTGTCTGATGCTCTCCTCGGTCTCGTAGATGAAAATGGCGTTGCCATAGGACTTGGACATCTTCCTGCCGTCGATCCCCAGCACGCGGGCGGCCTCGGTGAGGATCTCCCTGGGCTCCTTGAGGATCCCTTCTCCGTAGATGAAGTTGAACCTCCTGACGATCTCCCGGGTCAGCTCCAGATGAGGGAGCTGATCCTCGCCGATCGGCACCTTGTCCGCATGGTACATCACGATGTCCGCCGCCTGGAGCACCGGATACCCGAGGAAGCCGAGATTGCTCAGGTCCTTTTCCTTGAGCTCCTCCTTGAGCTCCTTATAAGTGGGGTTGCGCTCCAGCCACGACACCGGTGTGATCATGGACAAAAGCAGGAAGAGCTCGGCATGGCTCTTGATGTCGGACTGCCGGAAGATCACCGAGGCGTTCGGGTCGATGCCCACGCTCAGCCAGATCATGACCATGTCCCGGGAGCTCTTCCGGATGACGGAGGGGTCCCGGTACTCGCTGGTCAGCGCGTGCCAGTCTGCGGTGAAGTAGAAGCACTGGTACTCCTTCTGGAGCTCAACCCAGTTCTTCAGCACGCCCAGGTAATGCCCGATGTGGAGATCGCCGGTGGGCCTGATGCCGGATACGATGCGTTTTCTGTTCATAAGTCTCCCGTTATATGCTGAGCAAAATATGCACGATTGTCCTGATTATGGGAAAGATCACGAAATCCACAACCCTCGTGAAGATCAGCAGCAGCAGAATCATGAAACCGTAGGGGGCGATGGCGGAGTATGCCCTTGCCATGTCCAGAGGGAGCAGGCCCTCCACGATATGGCTGCCGTCCAGGGGGGGTATGGGAATGAGATTGAACACGGCGAGGCCCACGTTGATCATGACCATGATCTCGATCATGAAGCTCAAAGGGAAAAGGTACGATGCCGCGAGCATGCCGCCGAACAGTTTGTGCACGACCGCAAAGACCACTGCGAGACCGAGATTGGAGGCCGGCCCCGCCAGGGAGACCCACATCATGTCCTTCCGCGGGTTCCTGAAATACCGGGGGTCCACGGGAACCGGCTTCGCCCATCCGATCATCCGGGTGATGAAGAGGACGAGAAGCCCGACGATGTCGATGTGCTTGATGGGATTGAGCGTGAGCCTCCCGGCGTTCTTCGCGGTGGGATCCCCGAACCGGTAGGCCGCATATCCGTGGCAGACCTCATGGACCGTAATGGAAAAGAGCACGGGCACGATGAGGAGAATGATCTGTTGAATCATGCTGTTCATGTCTGAGGCCTTATACCGTATGGATGCATCGGTGTCAAAAAATTACCTTCTCTCTCCATTGACGATCATGATTTTCTGATGTAATCAAATATGTGTTCTTTTACATGGGGTGGCCTTTTCCGAAAGGTCTGAGATCATACCCGTTGAACCTGATCTGGGTAATACCAGCGAAGGGAGAAGATGGCACCGGACGATATCGTTCCTCTCCAGGCCTTGAAAGCCGCCTCCTTTGCTGGAGGCGGCTTTTTTCATTGAGCCCCATGCCTCTCACAGAGCGGAAAAGACCGCCCCCGGGAAATCTCACCGGAGGGAGAAGAGCTATGCTCAATGAGGTAACGATCAGCAAGGCGATCATCACCACCTACATGGAAAAGCTCCTGGACGCGCTCGAGCTCGACGTGGCCATCGTCGGCGCAGGGCCTTCCGGACTGGTCGCGGGATATTATCTGGCCGGCGCGGGGAAAAAGGCTGCCGTGTTCGAAAAGAAGCTCTCCATAGGCGGCGGCATGTGGGGAGGCGGGATGATGTTCAACGAGATCGTCATCCAGCAGGAGGCCCGGGAGGTCCTTGACGAGCTCGGGATACCCGTGAAGACCTTTGAGCCCGGCTATTACACGGCGGATTCCATCGATGCGGTGTCCACGCTCATCCATCGGGCCGTGCGGCGGGGCTTGAAGATTTTCAACTGCATTTCCGTGGAGGATGTCGTCTTCAAGAAGGACCGGATATCGGGCCTGGTCATCAACTACTCGCCCGTGGAGACGGCGGGGCTCCACGTGGACCCGCTGACGCTCCACTCCTCCTTTGTCCTCGATGCCACAGGCCATCCCGCCAATGTGGTGCGCTGCCTGGTGAGGAAAATGGGCGTGAAGCTCGACACCCCCACGGGCGGCATCATGGGAGAGCGCTCCATGGACGCCGGGCTCGGAGAGGCGCATACGGTGGAGAACACCCGCGAGGTCTTCCCAGGCCTCTTTGTCTCCGGCATGGCGGCGAACGAATCGTACGGCGGCTACCGCATGGGGCCCGTCTTCGGAGGAATGCTCCTCTCGGGCAGAAAGGCGGCCCGCGAGATGATCGGGAGGCTCTCCTCATGAACCGCGATCTGAGGCGCATCGTGGACGCCAACCTCAATCGGGTTACCGAGGGGCTTCGGGTAGTGGAAGACGTTTTCCGCTTCGCCTTCGATGACGCCGTCATGCAGCAGCGGCTCAAAAGCATGAGACACCGTCTTGCTTCCCAGATCGATTCATCCATCCTCATCGCCTCGCGGGATGTCGCAGGCGATGTGGGGTTCGCATCGGAAGGCTCTCTGGAAGAGAGGAGAGCGACGACTCGGGATATCGTGAGATCAAACATGAAGCGCGTCCAGGAGGGGTTGAGGGTTCTGGAAGAGATCCTGAAGCTGGAGTCTCCCGCCAGGGCCGGTGCGATGAAGGAGATGCGCTACGAGTGCTACCGGCTGGAGCGATCCATGGAACGGGCCTGCCGCAGGACGCTTTCCCGGGGCCTCTACCTCATCCTGACGGATCCGCCGGCGGGATACGAGGCCTTTGCGGAAATGGCTGCGGCCGAAGGCATACCGGCGATCCAGCTGCGCTATAAGGGCGACGACGCCGGGATGTTCCTGAGGGCCGCCCGGGCCTTGAGAGAAATCACCCGCGGCACGGATACGCTCTTCATCGTCAATGACCGCATCGATATCGCCCTGATGTCCGGAGCGGACGGGGTCCATCTGGGCCAAAAGGACATTCCGCCGAAAGAGGCCCGGGACCTGGCGGGAGAACGGATGATCATCGGCCTTTCCACCCACACGCTCGATCAGGTGGAGCGTTCCGGGAGCGAGCCGGTCGATTATATCGGGTTCGGTCCGGTGTTCCCGCCCTTTTCAAAGAAAGACCACGAGCCCGTCACCGGGGTGGAAGCGCTCCGGGAGGCGGCCCTTCGCTCCAGACATCCGGTGGTCGCCATCGGAGGGATCACGCGGGAGAGGCTCGAAGACCTTGCAGGGATCCCTTTTTGCTGCGTTGCATGCATCGACGCCGTGGCAAAGGCGGCAGACCCCGCTCAGGAGACGAGGGCCCTCCAGGCAAGGATAGGAGAAATTTCATGACACAGAAACAAAAGGCACTCAGAGGAATCGTCACCCCGGAGATGCGCGTAGTCGCCGGGTACGAGGGGGTGGAAGTCGAATATGTCCGCGACGGCGTGGCACTCGGCACGATCGCCATACCCAGAAACATCCGCAGATCGTTCCCTTCCGTGAGGGGGATCGGCAAAGGCCTGAGGACCAAGATAAATGCGAATATCGGCTCGTCGCCCTATCACATGTCGGCGGAAGACGAGATGGAAAAACTCCGCGCAGCGGTCGCCTACGGGGCCGACGCCGTCATGGATCTTTCCCTGGGCTCGAAGCTCATCGATATCCGGAGACAAATCATTGCGGAATCACCGGTGATGGTGGGGACGGTTCCCATCTACCAGACCGCGTTCGAGCTTTCATCGTCCCGGAGGGATATCACCGACATGACCATCGACGATTTCCTCAGGACCGTTCAGAGCCAGGCAGAAGAAGGTGTGGATTTCATGACCATCCATTCCGGGGTGACACTGCAGGCGCTTCAGTCGCTCGGCTCCCAAAGGCGTATCCTCGATATCGTGAGCCGGGGCGGATCGTTTCTCGCGGCATGGATGAAAAAGAACGGCAAACAGTCGCCTCTGTACGAGCACTATGACGACATACTCGATATCCTCGCAGCATACGATGTCACCATCTCGCTGGGCGACGGAATGCGCCCCGGCGCGGTCCTGGACGCCACAGACCCTGCCCAGGTCACCGAGCTCGTCACGCTCTCCGGGCTCGCCCGGCGCGCATGGGACAAGGGGGTGCAGGTCCTTGTGGAGGGGCCCGGCCATGTCCCGATCGACATGATCCGGGAAAACATCCGGCTGCAGAAAGCCCTGTGCAAAGGGGCGCCCTTCTATGTACTGGGACCGCTGGTCACAGACTGCGCGGCCGGGTACGATCACATCGCAGGTGCCATAGGCGGAGCGCTGGCAGCGTATTTCGGCGCGGATTTTCTCTGCTATGTCACTCCCGCCGAGCATCTGCGACTGCCCACTGTAGAGCACGTCATCGAAGGCGTGGTCGCATCACGCATCGCCGCCCATGCCGCAGACCTGGCAAAAGGCATGAAGTATGCCGAGGAGCAAGACGCCGCCATGGCCCGTGCACGCAAAAGGCTCGACTGGGAAAGCCAGACGGATCTCAGCCTCGATCCCCGCAAGGCAAAGACCCTCAGGGAATCGAGCGGGATCGGCAAGGACGATGTGTGCACCATGTGCGGAAAGTTCTGTGCCATCAAGCGCATGCACGATGTTTTCTGAACGCGGCTCATTGAATATCCCTGGCCTCGACCATACCTAAAGGGAAGAGCCTGATGACAAGGGGGGTGATCACATGGGCCGCAATGCGGACGCAAAACTGAAAATCGCGTATGTGGAGGAAGAGAACACGGACGCGGGGCGTGAGGAGACGCTGCTTGCAAAGGCCAGAAAAGAAACAGGATACGAGGGCTCGGCGCCCGGTGTCTACACCCATGCTCTGAAGTTTCTGCTCGAGAGGAACAGAAAGCGGGTGTCGACCTATTACTGTCCGAACACCTTGTGCGGCACGACCTTCTGGGATGCCCGTAAGGGGTACGAATGCCCTGCATGCAAATCGATGGGGATCATCAGCGAGTTCCGGCACACGAACCTGCCTGGGGGCTCTTCAGACCGCAGCATCGTGGGTTATGTGGACAGCCTCGGCCGGCTGATATGCAGCAGGTGTATCCTTGACTACGGGGTTCAGGGCGAAATCGGACTGATCGTCTACAACGACACCGAGCCTTTCTGCTTCGAAGAGTGCGAGCTCTGCAGAGAGCCGCTCGGCCGGCGCACCCATTAGACGTGAAACGATTTTTCGGGTATAGACTTGTCTCATGGCAAAAATGCGCATCAACCGATACCTCGCTTCAACCGGCGCCATATCCAGGAGAAAGGCCGATGAGCTCGTTCTCGCCGGGAGCGTGTCTATCAACGGGAAAAAGGCTCTGGTGGGAGATACCGTCGATCCGGCCCGCGACACGGTGACCGTAAACGGCACGCCGGTTTCTCCCCAGGCGACGCGTTATCTTGCCATGTATAAGCCGAAAAACGTTGTCACGACCCTGCACGATCCCGAGGGGAGGCCGACCGTCAACGACCACATTCCCGGAAGATACGCCGGTGTGTTCCCGGTGGGGAGGCTCGATTTCGACGCCGAAGGACTTCTCCTCCTGACCAATGACGGGGATTTGGCGCATCAGATCCATCACCCCTCGTTCGATGTGCCCAAGACCTATCTCGTCAAGGTGATCCCCCGCGTCCGGCCTGACCAGCTGGAGAAGATGCGGCGCGGCATCGAGCTCGACGGTGTGAGGACACGCCCCGCCGAGGTGGAGGAGGTGCGCCGGCACGACCGCGGAGCGACTCTGAAAATCGTCCTGAGGCAGGGGCTCAAGAATCAGATCAAGAGAATGGCGGATGCCGTGGGCCTCGAGGTGATATCCATCAAACGGATTTCCGTGGGACCCGTTACGCTCAAGGGATTGGTACCGGGCCAGGTGAGGGAACTCAACGCTTTTGAGGTCAAACAGCTCCGTAAGCTGTTAAAATATCATAAAAAACCTTGACATAGATTCACAGCCCCTTATAATTGACTGTATATACTCAAGTTAGGAGGAACCAGATGAACAAGTCAGAACTGATTGAAGAGCTCTCCATGCGCATGGCACTCCATCCGAAGAAGGCCGAGTCCATGGTGAATACGATCCTGAACTCAATGGTGAACGCCATGAAGGATAACAGACGCGTTGAAATCCGGGGTTTCGGCAGCTTTGTCATGAGGGACTACAAGCCCTATATCGGCAGGAATCCCAAGAGCGGAGAGAAGATACAGGTCAGGGAGAAAACCCTTCCGTTCTTCAAGTCCGGCAAGGACATGAGGGATCGTGTAAACGAGAGCGGGGAGTAAAAAACGGCCTCTCACCCTGCTTCTGCTGTTCCATAAGCGTCTGGATATTGACGCATTATGGAAAATGTAGTAGATTACCTTTCTTAGGGGCCGTATGAGTACACACAACATACTCATTGTCGATGACGAGGCGCAGAACAGGGATTTTCTCTCTGAGATTCTCTTAGAGGAAAATTATGCGGTAACCTCGGTCGCCAATGGGAAAGATGCGGTCGCCAAGCTTTCCCAGGACAACTTCCATGTGGTGCTCACCGATCTCCAGATGCCCGAGATCGACGGCCTCGGAGTGATCCGGTATCTCATTGAAAACCGGCTCAACTGCATCGGGGTCATCTACACGGGTTACGGGTCCGTCAAAACGGCGGTCGACGCCATGAAGCTGGGGGCTTTCGACTACATCACGAAGCCGTTCAAGGCCGACGAGATCAAGGTGGTGGTCAAGAAGGCCCTGGATCACCTCGCGCTGCAGGAAGAGAACGCCTATCTCAAGCAGCAGCTCAAGGCGAAGTACAAGTTCGAGAACATCATCGGCACATCGGACAGGATGCAGAGGGTGTTCAGCATGATCGACAAGGTGGCGTCCACCGACTCCACCGTGCTCATCCTCGGAGAATCGGGCACCGGCAAGGAGCTCGTCGCCCGGGCCCTGCACTACAACTCGCCCAGGGCGCAGAATCCCTTTGTTCCGGTCAACTGCGGAGCGATCCCGGAGGAACTGCTGGAGAGCGAGCTCTTCGGCCACGAGAAAGGGGCGTTCACCGGCGCTTTCAGGGCGAGGATCGGCCGCTTCGAACTTGCCCACAGCGGGAGCATTTTCCTGGACGAGGTATCGGAGATGAGCCCCAATCTCCAGGTCAAGCTGCTGCGCGTCATCCAGGAGCGTGAGTTCGAACGGGTGGGAGGCGTCAAATCCATCAGAACGGACGTTCGAATCATTGCCGCCACCAACAAGAACCTCGAAGAAGAGGTAGAGCAGGGCAGGTTCCGCGAGGACCTGTACTACCGGCTCAATGTCATCCCCATGAATCTGCCTCCCTTGCGGGAGAGGAGAGACGATGTTCCGCTGCTGGTAAAGCATTTCCTGGCCAAGTACGGCAAGGAAAAGAATCCTTCTTTGACCGGTTTCAGCAGGAAGGCCATGAACCTGCTCATGCAGTACAAATGGCCGGGCAACGTCCGTGAGCTCGAGAATCTCGTGGAGCGCCTGCTGGTTCTGTGCGACGGGCCCGAGGTCGATACGTGTGATCTTCCGGACAAGATCCTCGCCGGCGCCGTCCAAACGACGTCGGCCGTCCCGCATATCGATCTGCCCGAGTCCGGAATCGATCTGTCCAGCGCGGTGAGCGAATTCGAAAAGAGCATCATCATCCAGGCGCTGAACCGGAGCAACTGGGTGAAGAACCGGGCTGCCAAGCTCCTCCACGTGAACCGGACGACATTGGTGGAAAAGATCAAGAAACAAAAGCTCCAGAGGCCCGTAGAGGTGAAGCTGGGCTGACCGCCCCGGCCAGGTGGACATGTCGGCCGCCTCAACCGCACGAGTGCATGCGAAAACTTTTTGTTGGCACCTCCCTGACAAGCATTTATCATGATCACCGAGGAACATGACCTGAAGCGCGCAAAACATGGGGACAGGGACCGATTCGGTCGTGCATATGAGAGCACCGGGCAAAGCTGGCATGAAAGTTGTATTTTTCAGGGGAGTGAAAAAATACGGATTGTCAGAAATCAGTGCGGGAAGTTCCTGGATCATCGGTTGGTTTCTGCTGCTGATGTGCGTTCCATCGGCACTGCCGGCCTATCAGGGAACAGTGCAGATCGGGGGAGGACCCGACCGTGCACGGATCGTCTTCGGCCTTGAAAGGCACGCGCTTCCCGTCCTGGAACAGAAAGATCAGACGCTGATCGTCAATTTTCCGAACACTGTCGGAAAACCCGCGACTTTTACGGATATCTTTATCATCAGCAGGTTCGCCTTTGACGGAAAAATGGCCGTGATCTCGATGAACCGGCCTTTTACCTACACCGGCAGCACTTCAGGCGACTCTCCGCAGTTCATTCTCGATATCGCGCTCAAACAGGATGCTTCCGCCCCCTGCCCCATCGATTATATCGAATCGAACATCCACGACGCCGGCGTCGCCGTCGGCATTGTCGTGAATCCGGGGAAATGGCCCGAGGTGCGCTGCATTAAGAACAAACGGGTGTATCTGCTCTTCGATGGAGAAACGGACTGCACAGGCATCGAGCAGAAGCTCTCGCTCATCCCGTATATCACATTCGACGGACTCGTGAGGCTGGAGGACGCTACGGCCTTCTCCTTCAGTCTGACCGGCGAGAACGTCGAGATGGAGGTCAATGCCCAGGAGCTGTACAATAAGGTGGTCCTGAATATCACCGCCGGATCGGGAAGCCGGCCCAAGATTTACGGCATCGCCAGGAGCGCCTACGAGCAGGGCGATATCGCTGCTGCGATACATACTCTGGAGCCGTACCGGAGCTCTCTCGACGCACAGGAAAGCATTCTCCTGGCGAGGGCGTACTGGAAGATCTCGTTTCCCTATCACATGGATTCCCGGTCAATAGAAGCGCTCAAACTCATGAGCGAGGGGGTGCAGGCCATGGTCCCCGGGCTGCCCAGGGAGACGGTCATGCTGGAGTACTCGCGGATGCTCCTGCACGCATCCATGCACTCCGACGCTGTCACTTACATCCAATTTCTCAAAGAATCCCAGTCTCCTGAGATAGCCGCTGAGGCATATGTGGCGGAAATAGACGTCCTGAACAAAAAAGGCGAGTTCCAGGACGCCTTCGTCCAGAACAAGCGGATGATAAACGATCTGGGTGAAAACGCCGTCCCTGAACGCCTGAAGCCCTACTATCTCTCGGTGCTCGCGGACACGTATCTGGGCCTGAGCGCGTATCCCCGTGCCCTCAAGCTGTACCGGGAAGCGCTCGCCCTGGACCCTGAATTCTTCCGTACAGACCCGGATCTCTACGCGAGGATGGCGGAGGCCGCCTACAGGCTCAACGACTTCGCCGGCGCGAAAGACTATATGCTTTCCGCCGTCAACCTGAGCAGAAAGGACAACAAGGCCGAGTACCTCGTGACCCTGGGAGACTGCCTGTATAAGATGGGCCGGAAAGGACAGGCCATGAGTGTGTTCTCCGAGGTGGAGAATATCGCCCCCCAGAGCGAAAGCGGGATCATCGCAAAGCTCAAGACCGCCCGGATCATCATGGACAAAGATCTTGCCGACGACGGGCAGCTCTCAGACAAGGGGTTCTACGAGATCATCGACATCTATGAGAACCTCAAATCGAGCCCCGAGTATCAGGAAGGGCCTCTGGGATCCATCATCAAGATACGCATCGCACAGACGTATGCTCACCGCAGAGACTGGGAGAACGCCCTGGCCTCTTACCTGCGCGCGTGGACAGACACGAAAAAGGACGACCCTGTTCATGTCTATGTGCAGACAGAGGCTGAAAAGTGCATCCTCGCCCGCCTGCAGGAACTCTTCCGGCAGGAGGCCTACGACATGGTACTGGACCTCTACACAGAGTACCGGGACAGCTTCATGCATGACATTCAGGACCTGGAAACTCGATTCATCCTCGCCACGTCTTTCCATCGCCTCGGACATGCCGACCAGGCCCGCGGCATGTTCATTTCCTGCATCGAAAAACCGTCATCCAGAAGTGAGGAAGCCTTGTACTCCCTGTATGCCATCGATCATGCGCGGGGAGACTATGCCGGCGCCCTGAAATGGAACACCCGATATCTCGAATCATACCCCCGGGGGAAAAACGCCTCTGTCATGAGGGAAAACCGGGGACCGCTGCTCTACTACACAAGCAACCTTGAGGAGGCGATATCATACCTCGAGCAGATAACGGACAAGGGGGATGAAAAGGCGCTGACCGCCCTGTCCATGCTGGCGGATGCTCATGAAAAGCTGGGCGACCCCGACCGGACGATTGCAACCCTCGAAAAGATAATCGGGTTTCCGGAAGCCGTGAGGTCTCCGGTCATCGAGAAGGCCCTGTATGTTCGGGCCATCAGGCTCAAAGAGACGTCCGAAACCGCACGGTCGCAGGATCTCTTCGCGAGGCTGCTCGATCAGTACCCCCAGTCGGCGTACCGGGACTGGGCGCTCTACCACCTTGCGGAGATTTCTCGCGCACGAGGAGACACCGGGGAGGCGGCACGGCTTCTCGATACCGTCATCCAGCGCAGCACGGACAAAGTCCTCCACGAGCTCGCTATGAGCCTTCGGGGCGAACTGGGGCTTGCGAAAGACCTGCGCGAGTTTTCGAATCTCAAAGACAGATTCAGAGAGAAGTAGCGATCAATGGGAATTGCAATCCTCGACAACGACAAATCCACGGTCTCCATTCTGGCGGAGATCATCGATGAAATGGGGGAATCGCCCTGCCCGTTCACGGACAAGGACAAATTTCTGGGGGCCATCGACCCCAAGTCTCACTGCGTGGCGGTTATAGCCGATGATTTCCTGGATGTCATCGAGGGTACGAAGCAGGTATATCCGAGCATAGAAATCCTCGCCATGGGCTCGCTCGACGGCAGCCGGTGCATTCAGGCCGGAGCCGCCCACCATCTCGGCAAGCCGTTCTCGGCAGACAGTTTCCGGCAGGTTCTCCAAACACTGCTGATCGGCATGAAGGCCCGGCCGGTCTCAGAAAATGGATCGTTCATCGCCGCCGACAGGAGCATGCAGAGGATCATCGAGGTTCTCGACAAGGTCGCGCCCACCCAGGCGCCGGTTCTGATCCAGGGCGAGTCCGGCACCGGCAAGGAGGTCATCGCGCGCTACATCCACAAGCACAGCAGGAGGAGCTCGGGCCCCTACGTGGGCATCAATCTGGCCGCCATTCCCGACACCCTGCTCGAGAGCGAGCTGTTCGGGTATGAAAAAGGCGCCTTCACCGGCGCATATGCGACAAGGGTCGGTAAGTTCGAGCTCGCGGATGGCGGCACCATTCTCCTCGACGAGGTCACCGAGATCAGCGTCGGGCTCCAGGCCAAGCTCCTTCGGGTCCTCCAGGAAAAGCAGATCGACCGGGTGGGAGCCAAGTCTTCTCTGCCGGTCGACTTCCGGGTCATCGCCACCACCAACCGGGATATCGAGAAGGACATCCAGGAAGGTAAATTCCGCTCAGACCTCTACTTCCGCCTGAACGTCATCCCCGTCAAGGTGCCGCCCCTGCGGGCCAGGAGAGACGATATCCTGCCCCTGGCGGCGCACTTCATCGCCAAGGTGGCAAAGCGGGAAGGCATGCAGGAAAAAATATTGAGCCCCCAGGCGAAAGAGGCACTTCTGGGCTATGAATGGCCGGGCAATGTCCGGGAGCTGGAAAACGTGATCGAACGGTCCATGATCCTCACCGACGGGCCTGAGATCCCTCCCGACATCATCTCGTTCGGCATGCAGGGCTCTCAGGAGCCGGCGGGAGCGTACGCGGCCGTGGGGACAACCATCCACGACATGGAGAAAAAGCTCATCTTCTCGACGCTCGAGAGCGTGGACGGAAACCGTACAAAAGCCGCCGTACTCCTGGGCATCAGTATCCGCACCTTGCGCAACAAGCTCAATGAATATTCGGCCAAAGGTCAAAATTCCGACACGTAGCCGGTCTGATTTTCTGACAGCGACACACACAGATCCGCACAAAAAGCCATTCTCTACATTGGTATGGGTATTGCTTATTTCCCCTGAGTGGAGGAAAACATGGCAGGTATTTTCGGCAAAACATTGGCGGATCTCACGTCGGTCATGAATTACAGGCTGTTCAGGCAGGGAATCATCTCGAGCAACATAGCCAACATCGACACCCCGGGCTATAAGGCCAGGGACGCATCCTTCGATGAAGAGCTCACCTCCCGCCTTCAACTGGCCACCACCCGGCCCAACCATCTCCGGTCTCCGGGCGAACCTTCGGGCGTTTCTTTCCGGGTCAAGCCCGATCCCTTTTCCCGGATCGGCAATGATTCCAACACCGTGGATCTCGACAGAGAAATGATGAAGCTCACTCAGAACCAGATTCTCTACGAAGCCTCGTCCCAGATGATTCAGAGCAAGATCGAAGGCATTAAAAACGCCATAAGGAGCATAGGATGACTGATCTCTTTACTGCAATGGACATCAGCGCCAGCGGCATGAGAGCGCAGAGAACCCGGATGGATGTCATATCCTCCAACATCGCAAACGCCCACACCACCAGAACGGACGCCGGAGGGCCCTATCAGCGCAGAGATGTGGTCTTCCGGGAGAATTCCTTTGAGAGCCAGCTCTCAAGCGTCGAGGTGGAGTCCATCGTCAGCGATCCTGCGCCGGGCAAGCGCATGCACGACCCCAGTCATCCCGATGCCGACGAGCAGGGATATGTAACGCTGCCCAACGTCAATCTCATGGAGGAAATGGTGAATATGATCGGAGCATCCCGGGCCTTTGAAGCGAATACCACCGCTGTCAAGGCGCAGAAAGACATGGCCGCAAAGGCCCTGGCGATCGGGAGGTAGCGATGCGGATAGACCCTTCTGATTTTCCCCGCTTGAGCATCGGCCCACAGGCCGGGCAAACGAGCAAACCGCCGACCGAGAGCTTTATCGATACTCTCAAAGAGGCTATCCAGTCCACGAACACCCGGATCAAGGAGTCCGAACGCATGGGGGTCGAGCTTGCTCAGGGCAGGAGCGGCAATATCCACGAGACCATGATTGCCATGCAGAAGGCGGGAATCAGCACCCAGCTCCTTGTGGCTGTCACCAACAAACTCATTGAAGGCTATAATCAGCTGATGCAACTGAGATGAACATACAAGATTCTTTCACCCAATTCACGGCGTGGTTCTCCAAGACGAGCACGGGCCAGAAGTTCGCCTTTTTCTCAGCGGCGGGGCTGGCGGTCGCGGTCATCGTGGTTTCCCTCATGTGGGCGTTCGCTCCCAAGTACCAGTATCTCTTCACGAACCTCGACGAGTCGGATGCATCCCTCATTGTGCAGAGCCTCAAGGAAAACCGCATCCCCTATAAGCTCGTCAAGGGCGGCACGGCCCTCATGATCCCGGAAGGCAGCGTCTACGAGACACGGCTCAACCTCGCATCGCAGGGACTGCCCAAGGGAGGCAGGGGAGACGGGTTCGCCCTGTTCGACGAGACGGGATTCTCCACCTCGGAGTTCGTCCAGAAGATCAACTACCAGCGGGCGCTTCAGAACGAGCTGGCCAATACGATCATGTCGCTGGAGGAAGTCGACTACGCAAGGGTCCACATCGCCATGCCCAAGGAGAGCGTGTTCATCGAGGATGAGAAACCGGCCAAGGCGTCTATTGTGGTCAAGCCGAGCGCCGGCCGGCAGATTACCCCGGGGCAGGTCCAGGGGATCGTCTATCTGGTGGCCAAGAGCGTACGCGGCCTCGACCCGGAAAACATCAGCATCGTCGACATCCGCGGCAAGGTGCTC
>Ga0255343_1000698_pt1 | contig 50804 bp, 34 predicted proteins | sample wastewater_treat_4_FD_192413 | JGI IMG/M metagenome (GOLD analysis project Ga0255343, IMG submission 192413) | Wastewater microbial communities from Lulu Island WWTP, Vancouver, Canada - plant16 | ecosystem: Engineered > WWTP > Wastewater > Unclassified | place: Canada: Vancouver, British... | reverse complement strand
GGAGTATGATGCGGGAGGGTTCGGACTGGACGCCGGACGGTCCGCCCTGCGTCGCGGGCAAGGGCGGCTGCGTTGAGGACGAGGCGGGCTGCGCCTGTTGTTGCTGAGCGACCGCGCCGCCCGCCGGCTGTCCGGTGTGCGGCGACGCGGCGGAGTTGTTCACGTTGGTCGGCTTCTGCGCGATCACCGTGCAATACACGCATAACACGGCCATGATGGCCTTCGTGGAAGGCGGCAAGGTTGCCCAGTTCCGCCATACGTCGCGGAACCACCCGCGCTCCAAACCGAGGGCGATGAACCAGAGCGTCCACAGGATGCTGACCGTGACCACGCAATAAAAGTATGAAGGAGTTGGCATATCCAAATAACGTTAGAGCTGACTCTGGGCGGCTCTTTCTCGGGCCAGAAGGTGACGACTGCCCCCGCCCTTGCGCTACCTCCACATTCAATCGCACAGGGGCTCTACTACATCACGGGCCGATCAGTCAACCCGAAACGTTTTCCACTTGCTGATTCACCTAAAAAACGGCACTATTATACAAGTTATGTGGAAGTCGAGAAAGGATTTACGCAGATGAAAACACTCCGCCTTTTGTCGTGCCTTTTTGTCTCCATCGTGCCGTTGCTGTACGCGCAAGGTCCATTCATGAACGATACGCTGCCGATTACGGTGCCTGCGGGCGAAACAAACACCGTGGTCGCGCAAACCGGGACCGGCGTGGTCGACAAGGCCGGCAACGGTCTGCTGATCCTGCAAGACCCGGGCCTTTTCAACGGCGTCGTGCGGCTGCGTGAAGGTGCGTTGCATGCCGGTGTCTCCGGCGCTACGCCGGCCGCACGCCCGGATACAGTTTTTGCGCGGGCTGTTTTTCATGTCGATGCCTCCGCCGCGTCCAGCATCACAGCGGACGGCGAGAGGGCCGTCACGGAGTGGCGTGACCTGCGCGGCGCTGGCTATCCCTTTGCTGTGCCGCCCGACACCGCGCCGCTCTGGACCGCCAATGCGCTGAACGGCCTGCCGGTCGTCGACTTCGGTATCATGCCATTCTCCACCGGCCAGATTCGCGGCATGCACTGGTCGTGCGAATTCACCGGCAGTGTGAAATCGGTCTTCTGGGTGTTGGGCAGCCAGTTCGGTGGCGGCTTTCTGCTCGGTGCGACCGACACCTATCATCTGCACCGAGGGAACAACGGTACGCCTCTGCCGCTCGGCTACATGTTCCCCGAGGCCTCACTCTTTCGCGAATACCTGCCCAACGACCTGTGGTGTGGCGAGACACAGATTGACCGTCAGATCCGCAATGGACGTACGACCGGCCTTTCTGGTGCATTCCATCTAATATCGTTGATCGCTACCAACACCGCCACGACGGGCTTGACCGTCGGGCGGTTCGCCAACGACCGGTATTTCAACGCGCAGAGCGGCGGACAAAGCCTGGCCGAGGTCGCAGTCTTTGAGGAGATTCTGACTCCTGCCGAACGCGAGGCGGTCGAGAGCTACCTGACCGACAAATGGTTCCGCGGCCCCGATCTGCGTATCCTTGAGATTGCGGGCACCGGCAGTGTGGGACGGGCCGACAGCGGTACGCTGCGCGTGAATGTGCTGACCGGTGCGGGTCAGGTGCTTGCGGAAGGTTCGGTCGATGTTGACACCGTCAAACTCGCCGGTACGCTGGACCTCGCGGGCGAAGGCGCGTATGCGGTCGGGATGTTGCGCGGTACAGGCGCGCTGACTTCCAGCGCGCCGATCCTGCTGGAGCACGTCGGTCTCTACCGCGAGGCGCTCACACTGGCCGCTCCGCTGGCTGGCGATCCGGTGATCGGTACCGTGTACGGTGAGGGCGCGCTGACTCTGGACGACGGCATCGGCCTCGGTGAGGTGCGTGTCGGCGGTACCCTCGCCGTTACCAATGACGGCACTGCCCTTGCGGTCGGCTGGCTTTCCGGGTCGGGCACTTTCGACGCTTCCGGATGCGGGGCGTTGACGGTCGAGGATATCCAGATGACCAACGCGACGCTGACCGTGCAGGCTGGCGCGAATCCGGTGGCCGTCGGCGCGCTCGACAGCAACATCGGCACTGTGGTTTTCAAGACCACGGATACGGTTGAGATTACCGCCCTGACCGGAAGTGGCGTCGTGCGGTTTGACGATACCGTGGCATCCGCCACGATCGGTGATGTGTCGGACTTTGACGGCACGCTCTATCTCAACAACTGCGGCCCGGTCGAGATTCTCGGTCCGACCGGTGACAAGGTCTGGAACGGGATAACCTTGGTCGGCAATGCGCAGCTCACCGTTCCCGGCGCGAACTTGACGGTCGGCCGGCTCTATGGGCGCGGCACGCTGACCGTCACCAATGCGCTGACCGTCACCAGCCTTTCTATGTCCGGCGACCTCACTGTCAATGACGCGGGCACCGAACCTTGGATCTTGACCGATATCACCGGCCCCGGCACCCTGACCCTGAACCGTCCCTACTATGCGCCGGTCATCAACCTCTCCGGCGCGCAGGTGGTCACGCTCGGTCTTTCCAATCGCGTGGAGCAGGTCAGCGGCAACGGCACATTGAACGTTCCGGCCGGTGCGTTCTCGATCGACACGCTTGCGCTCAGCGGCACCGTGACCTTCAACAATGGAGGGGCACCGTTGGCGGTCGCCTCGGTCAGCGGCAACGGCCGCTTCGTCGCGACCGGTAGCCCGACAACGCTGGACCTCGTCACGCTCGACGACTTGCAAAACGCCATCGTTGATACCGGCGCCGCATCCTTGACCGTGACCGCTTTCAGCGGCCACGGAGCCTTCCGCAAAAACGGCACCGGTGATTTCTCCTTCCCGGTTCCGACCACGCTGCGCACGCTGACCGTCGAGGGCGGCACGTTGCTGCCGGTCCGCGTGAGCCCCGCGACGATTCCGGCTTCGGTGGTGCCGGCTTTCTGGGTCGACGCTTCCCGCCCTGATACGCTCCTGACCAACGCCGCCGGACGTGTCACGCAGTGGTGGGACGTGCGCAAGGGCGCGCTCGATGATGAGTGGATGCATGCCTACAGCGAGAACGACGGTTCGGCGCCGCAGCTTCTGCCGGCTTCGGCTAACGGCTTGCCGATCGTGGCGTTCGGCCCGTATGAGAGCGGCCGCTACCTGCGCTGGAGTGCGCAGGTCTACCCGGTACGTACCTTCTTTATGGCGATCGGCACGCACGAAGGCGGCGGTTATTTGCTCGGTTGCTCGACCGTGAACGACTTCATCCGTGCTCCTGATGTGAAAAAAACCTATTGCACACCGCTCTGGAATCAGGAGAAGTTCTACACCCGTTACGGACGCAGTTACGTGGACAGCGAGCCATTCGCCTTCGATACGCGCACACCGTTTAACGGCGGGTATCAGGTGCTGGCTTTTGTCGACGATACCGACGGGTCGGTCAATCCAGACCTGCAACGCGGACGCGCCGACCAGTTCGCGCGTTACCGCACGGTCTCACCGAGTTACACTGGCGGACAGCGTCTCGGCGAGGTGCTCATCTGCACCAACGTCGTGACGGAAGCCGAGCGTGCCGCCATCGAGAGTTACCTCACCGCCAAGTGGGTCGCGGACATCCGCCGCCTGGAGTTGCTCGGCGCAGCGCAGATCACCCTCGCGGAGGGCGACACGCTCTCGGTCGATGTCGCCTGTGGTGCCGGCCGCCTGACCAAGCTGGGCGCCGGTGATCTCAAAGTCAGCAACAGCGCGCTATTGACCGGCGGGCTTGATATTCAGGCCGGTCGTCTGGCCTTTGCGCGGACCGATCGCGCCTATGCGCTGGATCCGGTCTTCCATGTGGATGCCAGCGCCGACAACGGCTCAGTCATGACCGATCAGTACGGCTACGTCACCAACTGGTCCGACGTCCGCTTCAACGGCCGCTGGGCCGCTGCCACCAACAGCCTGATCAATAACCCGCCGAACCTGTTGCTCAACGCGCTCGGCGGTCGTCCGGTGATTGACTTCAACTACTACGGTTACGCTAGCTCTGCCCCGGCGTCCTACTCTCGAACCAGCCATGTCACCGAACGCTACCTCTCGTGGAACGCGGAGATCGCCAATATCCGCACGGCCTTCTGGTTGCTCGGCAGCCAGAACGGCGGCGGCTTCCTGCTCGGCCACACTGATGGTTACAACTTTCACCGTGGGGCCGCCACATGGGGCGACAGCACGGAGCCCGGACTTTTCAATGGCGACGCCGCCGAGGGCGTCAAAAACGGACGGATTTTTGTTGACGGTCTCAAGTTGGATTCCTATTGGCAACGAGGCGTGTTGAATGGCGGTTACCAGTTGGTGCAACTTGTCACGACCGCCAACGCTGCCGCCAACCAGTTTAGCCGTGACCGGAAGAATTTGTGGCAATGCGGCGGGCAACGCCTCGGCGAGGTGGTGCTCTTCAATTACGCGCTGACCGAGAAGGAGCGCATGAATATGGAGGCGTTGCTCGCGGCCAAATGGTTCGGCGACCTGCGGCGCGTCGCGCTTGCGGAGGGTGCGGTGCTGGATACCGGTGCCGGCACCGGCAACGTCGTGCTCGCTGCGCTGGAGGGTGCGGGCACTGCACGCCGCGAGGGTGCGGCCACGTTGCGTGTGCTTGACGGCGCTGCTTTCTCCGGCATTCTGGAGACCCGTCTCGACCGGCTGGATGTCAGCCACTTGGAGTCTCCCGCGCAGCCCGCGCCCAACCCTTCGCTCTGGCTCGATGCGTCGCGTCCCGGCGGCGTGACGGTCGACGGAACGATCATCACCGGCATCCGGGACTTCTCCGCCAACAACCTGCCGATCGGCTTCACGGGCGCAAACCCCGTGCTGCGTACCGATGAGTTGAACGGGCGTCCGGTGATCGATCTCGGACCCGCTGTCGCCGGTGGTACCGCTCTGACCTTCGACGGCACGCGTGCGAAAGTCCTTTCGGCTGTTGCCGTGCATGGCAGTCAGGAGGGAGGCGGCTGTTTCCTCGGCACGCCCACTACATATCCATTTTATCGAGAGTGGTCCAACTATCTAGGGACAGGCAACCCGTATACGCCGATTTGGCATCCGGAATCGGCTGACCTTGATGTGCGTCAAGGATGGACGTATCTCGATGGTCAAAACGTGTGCGGTGTGCGGCGCGGTTTCTCCGGCGGTTACGGGCTGTTCTCGTTCATCGTCAAACCGCGTGCGCCCTATACCGTGCAGACCTATATCGCCGGCGACCGCGGCAGCCCCCGTCGGTTCGGCGGCCTGCGTTTCGGCGAAATCCTGCTGTACGACCGCGTGCTGACCGACGCCGAGCGGCAGCAGACGGAGGCTTACCTGAACGCCAAATGGTTCGGACGTGCCTCGGTTGGCTACGCCGCGCCGACGTTGCCGGTGGTGGGACGTGTGCAGTCACTGGGCGGCAGCCTGCATGTGGTACCCGGCCGGCTTGCCGTGCTGGGCGAGATTCAAGGGGCAGATGCGGTCTCCGTGACCGGCGGCGGCAAGCTTGCGTTGACCTCCGGCGGTTCGACGCCGGCCACGTATCAGGTCACGGCGGGTACGCTCACCCTGTCGCTCGCCGACGAACTGCACGACGAGTTGCCGGTGACCGACGCGCTCGCTTTCCGGGTCGACGCCTCGTGCGCCGAGTCGCTGACGTTCAAGGCCGGCAGTGCCCATGAGGTGCTCCAATGGGCCGACGTGCGCGGTGCCGGTTATCCCTACGCCTATGCGTACGCGGATCCGGATCAGCGTTATACCAATCTCAGTGTCGCCGTCGACAACCGTATGCCCGATGGGATTGCCATCACGCCGCCGACCCTGTTGCCGGGGGCGCTGAACGGCAAGCCGGTGCTGGACTTCGGTCAGTATGGCAGTACGCAATGGTTGCTTTGGAACACGCAGGTGAACGGCATCCGCACGGTCTTCTGGGTCATCGGCAGTCAGGCGGGCGGCGGCCACATGATGTCCGGCAGCGGCGACCTCAACTACTTCGTGCGCGGCCCCAATTACATCAGCAACACGCCGGCCGTGTTGTGGGGCAGTTGGCTCGCTGTCACCGGCGGCGTCACCCGCATCGACGGCGCGCCGGTCAACGGCACCCTCACCGGTCTGAACGGCGCAGGCTATCAGGTTGTCAGCTTGACGACCACAGATGCTGTCTTCGCCGGTGCTTTCGCATGCGACCGGCCGGGCCGCAACCATTCCGACGGCACCCACTGCGGCGGCCAGCGGTTGGCGGAAGTGCTGATCTACACGCGCGCGCTCGACGATACGGAACGCGCGGAGGTCGAGGCATACCTCGCGTGGAAGTGGTTCGGACGCGGCACGCCCGGCACGAGCTTCGCGGCCACGCCGCATACGGGCGCGACGATTGATCTTGCCTCTGATGCCGATCTGATCCTGAACGGCGTGGCTACTGATGCGGTCACCGTCACCGGCTCCGGCTACGTGGCGAATGCCGAGGTGCCGCCGACGGTCTTCCAGTTGACCGGCCCGCGTGTCTTCGAACAGGGGTTGGTTTTGGCGGATGGTGCCGTGCTGTACGTGGACTACGATGGCGCACAACCAGCCGCAGATCAGATCACTGTGTCGGGCGGCCTTACCGTGCTCGGCGGCGGACGGGTGGTGGTCGACCGCGTGTTCAACTGGACCAGCGGCCAACAGACTGTTCCGCTGATCAGCTACGACACCATTAGCGGTGGCGCGTCCTTTGACACGCAGTGGCGCGGTAGCGGTGCACCCTTCGGGCACAGCGTCAAACCCGGCTGGGTGCCGGACGAAAACCTGCTGAACGCCGTGCTCTATCCGTCCGGTCTTCTGCTCTATCTGAAGTGAGCAATCACTTTTGATTTTGCGGGCCGCCGAGTTTCCAAAGCGGCGATCCGCTCTTTTCGGGGGCCAGGCGGAAGTAGCCGTCTTTGGCGGCCTTGACATCCTCGACCGTGACAAATGCGTTCGGGTTGTGCAACTGGATGATCTGCATCATCTCTTTGAGATCCTTGCGTTTAGTCACGGTGAGGATCATCTTCAGCTTGCCGGACATGCCCTCGATATCGACCAGCGACACGCCGAAGCCGGATTCGCGCAGATGCGTGATCAGGTTGGTGGTATCGAGTTTCGGCACGATGCGCACCAGTACCGTGCCCAGTGAGAGCCGCTCGTCTAGCCTGATGCCGATGTAGTTGCCCACGCCGAACCCCAGTCCGTACGCCAGATAGCACATCGGGTTGTTGATGTGGTTCAGGATCTGCCGGATCGCCAGCAGCCAAATGATGACCTCGAAGAAGCCAAGGATCGGCGCATAGATGCGGTATCCCTTGGCCACGAAAATCACGCGCAGGGTGCCGATGCTGACGTCCATGATGCGCGCGACGAAGATCAACAGCGGCACGATGCACCAAGTAAACACCCATGAATCCAGGAATGCTTCAGAAACCATGACCGACTACTCCGTCTGCGGTGTCTCAGTGATACCGTGAACCTTGAAATAAGCCTCGGCGACCTCGTTGCCCATGTAGCGGCGTATGGTTTTGGGGCTGGACTGTGACAGGTCCACCATGATCAGCCCGTCCACAACCGAACTGAAATCGGGATCAACATTGAAAGCGAGCAGGCGTCCGCTGAGTTTCAGATACTGGCGCAACAGCACCGGGATGTCTTTGCCGTCGGGTTCGATCTCCGCGACGTATCCTGCCACTTGGTCGATGTCGTTGAGATACTCGGTGTACTCTTTGAGGCACCACTCCGAGTGCCGCGGCGGCTTGGGCGGGAACTTCGGTTTGACCAGATGCGCCAAGTCGTCTGCCATGCAGGTCTGGCGCATCGAGGCGAGGATCATGCAGCGCGAGGCTTCGCGGTACTCATTGGTGATGCTGACCGGGCCGAAGAGCACGCGGTAGTGCGGGTTGCGCCCGATGAAGGCGGATATCCCTTTCCAGAGCAGGAAGAGCGAGGTATAGGCCTTCTGGTACTCGGTGCGGACGAAGGAACGGCCCATCTCAATGGCTGGCGGGATCTGCTCCATCAGCCGTTCGTCAAACTTGAAGAGCGTGCGGGTATAAAGGCCTTTGACACCGTGTTTGGCCAGAATCTCGTCGGTCAGGCCGAGGCGGTAGGAGCCGATGATCTCTTGGCGGGCGGTGTTCCAAATAAAGAGGTGGTTGTAATAGTCATCGAAGTCGTCGAGGTCGATCGCGTTGCCGGTGCCTTCGCCCACGGCGCGGAAGGCGACTTCGCGCAGACGTCCGATCTCGCGCAGGCAGGAGGGGATCTGATCTGCGGTCGCGATGTAGACCGAAAGGTCGCCGGAGGTGATCAGCCGGTTGGCCTCGGGTAGACGCTCAATTTCTGCGGTCAACACCTCGGCAGGTATCGGCGCGATGATCGGATCGGGCGGCATCATCGGCGGGTTGAGCGTGATAAAGCGCCGCGTGCGGTGGGTTTCGCGCTCGGCCAGCAGGTAGGAGCGGAAGCGCATGTACTTGATGAGTTGCACGTCATCCATGGAGAACGGTTCCAGCGCCTTGGTTGTGAGCGGCGTGCCGATGCGCAGGGTGAGCGTGCGGCCCTTCTTGTTGACGAGGTAACGCGGCAGTAGCAGGGTGCGGAGACGCGGATGGATCAAGCCGACCAGATTAAACAGAAAACCGTTATGCCCCGGAAAGTACATGGGAACCACGGTGGCGTTGGTTTTGCGCACCAGCGCGGCGATGCTGGCGCTCCAAGCCGGATCACGCACCCGTAGCGTGCGACGGTCAAAGCTGGAGACCTCGCCCGACGGGAAGACGACCAGCAGGTGGCCCTCTTTCAGCCAAGTCAGGCTCTCCTTGATCGGGCGCAGGTTGGCTTTGGTCGCGCTCTTCGAGGCGAAGGGATCGACGAAGATAAAGTCCTCGCGCATTTCTGGGATCGCGCCCAACAGGAAGTTGGCCATAGCCTTGACATCAGGGCGTACGCGGCGCAGCAGCGAGAGCAGGATCACGCCTTCGATACCGCCGAAGGGGTGGTTGGACACCACGATCACGGCACCTTCTTTGGGTATGCGTTGCAGTTCCTCAGCAGAGAAGTTGACGCGCACGCCGATCGCCTGCATTGCACGGTCGCTGAACGGGATGTCCTTGGGCATTTTCCAAGCGCGCGCGTAGACGCGGTCGCAAATACGCAGACCGCTGATGCTTTCGATCGGACGCTTGATCAGCCGTATCAGCAGGCGCAGCAATTGCGTGCGAAACTTGTGTACGGGCAGTTCAAAAATTTTCGGGGCTTCAGAGGGGGACGGGTCCATCGGGAACCTTCTCCTGTTGCGGGTGGCGCGCCAGCGCGAGAACAAAGACAAGCGGCAGGCCGAGCCCGCGCACTAACAACGGATGCCATACGCACGCTAGCGAAAAAGCCGCCAGCGCTGCGACTACGCCCGCCCGCCCGGCCTTTTGCGCGGAGCCGATGGCGGTGATCAGCAGCGCTCCAAAGGCCAGCAACGCCGGAAGGCCGCAGGTCGCGCCCAGCACGAGATAGAGATTCTGAATGTCGGGCTCCGCCGGTCCGGTGGCGTTCGGCACCTGTCCGTAAAAGGGCCCCACCTGCCGCTGATAGTTGCCGGGGCCTACGCCCAACCAGGGATGCGTAAGGATCATGCTGGCGGCTGCTTGCCACTCGGGATAACGTCGGGTGGGCTGCCCGGCGTTGTCATAGAGCGCGACCGACTCGAAGTGACACAGGTCGTTCTCGCGCGGCAGGTTCGGCAGGACGCACGCCTGCCACAGAACGAGCATCAGCGCGACGGGAATGAAGACTTTCGCGCCGCGCGCCGCAGCCAGTGCAACCACCGCGATGATCACCGCCCAGTAGGCGGCGCCTGACAGGATCACTGTCAGGCCGGCCAGCAACAGCAGCGCGCAGCCGATACGCGCGGCGATCCCGCGCACGGCACCCAGCGCACCGGCGGCCGCCAGCGGCAACACCAACGTCAGGAAACCGCCCAGCACGTTGCGGTTGCCGAAGGTCCCGCCGACCAGCAACGGGCTCTTCCGTCCGCCCAGCACATTCACGATGATGTCCAGTGTTTTCGGTTCGGCAAAGCAGGCAATCGAACGGTGCCCCTCCGACGAAAAGTATTGCACCGCAGCCAACGCCAGCACCACCGCCGTGACCACACCCAGCGTCGGAAAGAGCGGCGGATGATTGACGAGGCGCGCGCTGACCGACGCGGTGTCATCACGCTCGTGCAGGAAGGCGGCGAAGACCATGGCTCCCACGATAAAGTATTCGAAAATCTGTACCAGCTCTTTGAGCGCCTCGCCACGGTCGACCGCCGTGCAGACCGCCGCAGCGGCGCAGAGTGTGAAAAGCAGATGCGTCCAATGCGGTCGTGCCGCCCAAAGTCGACGCCAGCCGCCTGTCAGCAGAATGTCAAGCCCCCACACGCCGGCCGTCGCCGCCAGCAGCAAGTCGGCCAGGCCCAGACGCGGGTTGGCGATCAGGGTCCACTGGGTGGGCGCCGTGCAGAGGGTCAGCAGTGCTCCCCAGCGGAAGGTCACCTGCAGCCAGCCGTGGAGGCGCCCAGTCTTCATGGACGAGTTCCCGGGGTCTCGATTTCGACCGGCACGAAGCGCTTGTCCGCGCTGAGCAGCACCTGATCGAGCCGCACGCCGTCTTCGCGGTTGTGGAAGGTCAGCGTGTGCGAACCTTTGGTGAGCTTGATCAGCGGTGTGGTGCGCGCCACCGGGTATTTGACCCAGTGCCAGGTCTTGTAGGTGGCGTCCTCGCCGAACAGAAAGGCGGGCTGGTCGTCGATTTTGACCGTGAAAGAGTTGCCACACTCATCCTCCCACCAGACACGGCACCAGAGCGTGAACGCGCCGTCTTTAGGCACGTCAACGGTAAACACCGCCTTGCCGGCTTCGACCTTGGGCGGGTTGCCGGCACCTTCAGGAATCTCGAGATAGGCGCCGGAAGCGCCCTCGACGCCATTCGAGACCACGATCATCGGGGGCTCTACAGTCGTAGCTGATTCCGCTTCAAAACAGATTTTGACGCCTCGGGCCTGCGCCATGACGCTTGCGGCCAAGAGAACCGCGCATGCTATCCATCCTTGTTTCATGGCCCGCATTATACGATTTTCAGCCCAATCCGGCAACCGGAAGCAGTTTTCCTGATTTTTCTTAGGTCAGAGTTCGCTTGCGTGCGTCGTGCGGGAAACCTACAATGGTGCGCATTCCTCATGCAGACGACTCATCCAGAAGAACGGCCGTTGGTTTTTGATTGCCACGTCCATTTGTATCCAGATGCGCTGGCCCCTAAGGCGGTCGGTTCCCTTGCGCAACGCTTCGGTAACCCGCCGGCGTTTGATGGCACCGTTGCCGGGCTGACGGCGGACCTCGCCCGCTCCGGCATCTGCGGTGCGCTCAATCTGCCTGTCGCCACCCGCCCTGACCAGGTGGCTTCGATCAATGCCTGGGCCGCCGCGATCAACCGCGGTCCGGTACGCAGCCTCGCGACGATTCATCCCGACACGCCCGACATCCCGGCCACGCTTGCGTCCATCCAGGCGGCTGGCTTTCGCGGGATCAAGTTGCATCCTGAGTATCAGACCTTTGCCCTGGATGATCCGCGCGTGCAACCGATTTGGAGCGGCTGTGCCGAGCGCGGCCTTCTGGTCTTCCTGCATGCCGGCGGCGAGCGTGTCTTTTCACCGCCCTTCTACACGACGCCCCGCACGCTGGCGGCGCTGTTGGCGGCGTACCCGTGTCTGACGGTCGTGGCCGCGCACCTAGGCGGCTTCCAGATGTGGGACGAGGCGGAGGCGGAACTCATTGGCCGCCCGATCTACCTTGATCTGTCACACACGCTCTTCTGGATGCCTGACGAGCAAATCGTGCGCATGGTACGGCGGCACGGCACATCACGTATCCTCTTCGGCACGGATGCCCCGTGGCAGTCGCCGAAGGCTGTGCTGCGCGCCTTCCTCGCGCTGCCCTTCACGGCGTGCCAACAACGGCAGATTCTCTGGGACAACGCCGCAGGCCTGTTCGGCCTGACAGAACCTATCGGGACATGCGGCGGCGCGCCCGCCAACCTCCAACCGCAGGCTTCGACATGACACTCGCTTTTATCGGACTCGGCTTAATCGGCGGCTCGTTCGCCCGTGACCTGCGTAAGTCAGGTCTGGCCAAAGAATTGCTCGGCGTGGACACCGATCCGGCGCACGCGGCGCGCGCACTCGAACTCGGTCTTGTTGACCGCGTCGTCGTCTTGGACGAAGCCGCCCGCGAGGCCGACGTGCTGCTGCTGGCGGTGCCGGTCAATGCTATCGAGACGCTTCTGCCGCGCTTACTCGACACCGCGCATGACGGACAGACCGTGATCGATCTCGGCTCGACCAAACTGCGCATCGCCGACGCGGTACGCGAGCACCCGCGCCGCGAACGGTATGTCGCGGCGCACCCCATGGCGGGCACGGAGCACGCCGGTCCCGACGCCGCGCTGGAAGGACTTTTCCGGAACAAAACCGTGTTGTTGTGCGATCTCGAGTGGAGCGCACCGGACGCCTGCAAGACCGCGCTTGAGCTTTTCCATGCGGTCGGCCTCAAGTTCGAGTTCATGACCGCCGAACAGCACGACCGTCACGCCGCATACGTTTCACACCTTTCGCACGTGGCCGCTTACGCGCTCTCGCTCGCTGTTCAGAGCGAGGAGAAGGCCGGCTACGCCGTGCCGCGCCTGGCAGGCGGCGGATTCGCCTCCACCGTGCGCCTCGCGAAAAGTTCACCCGAGATGTGGGTGCCGATCTTCGAGCAGAACCGCGACGCGATCCTCGCTGCGGTTGCGGCTTTCTCCGATCGCTTAACCGCCTTCATGCGTTGCTTGGAGGAGCGGGACTGGGAGCGTCTTGACGCATACATCCGCGAAGCCAATCGTATTCGCGATATGCTGTGAGCTGTGTTTTCTAATACATTCCGCTCTGCCGTCTGGTCGCCGAGGCTGGCTGGGAGCCGGTGACCGGTGCGCGTTCGGACAACGCATCGATGACGCTGGAGCGGTTCGGCTGTCAGCCCGGCACCTGCCATTTGACGGTTTTCAACCACTCGGACACACGCCAACAAGCGACGGTGACGCCGACCCCGCTTGCACAACCGTCGGCCTGCCGCCGTCCAGCGGCTCCGGTCGCACCTGACCGCCGCGCTGCTCTCGCCGGACCGGGCGACGCTCTCGAACCTCATCTGCCTCGGCGGGCGGGCCGACGCGGACTGGACGGCGGACCACCGGCTCTGCAGCCGGGGCCGGGCACGTCGAGGCCGCCGTGCGCGTTCTCATCGTGCGCCGCTGCAAACAGGCTGGAATGCACTGGCGACACAACAACGCCGTGAGCATGGCGGCCATCCATGCACACTACCGCTTAGTCGCCACACCCAGTCGATTGCGCCAGCGACGGCGTTGAACGTTGAACGTTGAGCGTTTCCGACTTTGGTTTTTTAATCGCAACACAGCACTAGTCAGGTCGTTCGTAGTAATATCCGAGGGCCTTGCCATCTGCGTCAAAGTAGATTTTACAACTTTCAAACGTGTGAAACCAACGTCTGCGGGGGGCAAATGTGATTCTTAAGGCGACCGGAACATGGCTACGGAACATTACCGCGTCCCTGCTGATGTGCGCAACACCCCCGGTCTTTATCGACATAACTTCATAGTCAGAAAAGAGGGCATACACTTCATTCGTTGAAAAGTCGGGGGTCAATTTTGAAGCGGTTTTTAAAACGTCTCCTCGACAACCTCCAAGGAGAAGCAAGCAACCCCAAAGCGGGAGCCAGTGAAGAATGCGCAAACGTTTCATTTTTTCATCGGCAGCCTTTCAAATGTTTCGTCAGGGGTTCTTGCAAAACCCCTCGTGGCATGGGCGTCCCGCCCATGAAACACGGGCAAGATGCCCGTGCCACGCCTGCAAGCAAAGGGTTTCGCAAGAACCTCAAGCCTATTCTGAATAAACCTTTTACATCCCCACTTCTCCCAGACAAAGCTCTCGCAATACAAAAAATCACCGCCTTCGTCTGGTTCTCCAAGCTTCAACAATCAACAAAAAGAAAAAGATAGATGGCAAGAACGATAAAAAACAGTCATTCGATCTTTGCCGCAGCGAACGCACGGACGATTTCTGCTTCGGACAGATCCGATTCCAACGTCTTCATGTTTTCGGCCTCAAGTGTCGGCAAACCGTTGGGCAGGACGAGCCGGGCCTTGTCTGCGATATGCCAGTAGGCGACGACCCGCTTGCCGTGCCGTTCGTAGAGGAACGCGCGCACGGGCGTCCATTTGTCGCCCGCCACGTCGAGTTGTTTCCATTCCACAAGATCGTAGCCGCCTTTGCCATCGTCCACGAGGTGGAACTCACGCGCCGGATCTTTGAGAAGCTCCTTCTGCTCGGGCGTCAGCCATTTGCGTGCGCGCACGTCCTCCCACCGGCGTATCGTCTCGAGAATATCATCCGTTCGCCGATGTTTCTGCAAGGTGCTGAGCGAAAACTGCATCGTGGCCGGACAATCGAAAGCTGCGGCTTTGCTCGTTCCATATTCCCAGATGTCCGGTTGCGTGCCCACAGTGCGTCTTCCGGATCGGAAAAGGCCCTCCTTCGCAGGAGGCGGCCCGTCGAGCTGTGCAGGCCAGAACCCCCACCATCCGAAGTCGACGCGTGTAAAGTCCTTCGCCAGTCGCTGCGCCGCGGCATACGGGTACTCGATGATCTTCTGCTTGAAGATCTCCGGCCCGAACACGTCGAAGGCATTCGCGCCGCTCTGGAAATGCCAGCCGAAGTGGCTCTTGGCACACCCTTGGGTGAAGAGCGGCGCCTTGCCCGACTGCGCCGTACACGCATTCACGCAGCGATACTGCGAAAGCGAGATGTTGACCGTACAGGGCGTGTTCGCGTTCTCCGAACCGTCGAAGTAGAGGAAGTCGAGCCCGCACCTGTAGATGGCGGCGATCTTTTCGGCAATCTCGTCCTGCAATGAGGAGTCCTGGTTGACGAAACTCGAAACGGCCCCAGCCTCGCTGATGCCCAGCACGCCGCCGATCTCGCCGAGCGGATGGGCCTTCGCGTGGGTGCCGAAGTGCCGGCGCTTCACGCCGGTAAACTTGTAGGGCCGCGTCGTGGTGTAGCCCTCGTACGAGAGCACCTCGGTGCCGAACTTGAGGACGCGGCACTTCGGATGCATCGGCGCGGCGACGGGGTTCTCCTCGACGAAGACTTCGCATGGCTCTTCCGAGAGCGGCAGCGGCCTCGCGAGCGTGAAGTGTTTGACGAGTGCCAGCCGGTGGTCGGCCTCGGGCGTCACGTAGGAACTCGTGATACCGATGAACGTCTGCAACGTGTGCAGGCCGACCGAAATGCCCTCGTCGTGGAAGCGCTTCAGGGCGGCCGTGAGCTTCGCCTCGTCCCAGCCGTTGTCCCACCTGTAGTCCGGCAACTCATGCCAACCCTTGGCTTTGACGATGCCGGAATAGTAGACGAGCAACATGCGGAAGCCGCCTTTCTTCAGATAGGAGAGGAGCGCGTCGACGTTCTCGGGCTTGAAATCGCCATGCGTCCAGTAGAGCGACGCATTGAGGCGGCTGTCGCGGCGGCTTTGCACACCGCGCGGCAGGCCGAGATCGCGCTCCACGGCGTCGATCTGGTCCAGGAAGCGCTCCCTCTGCGATTCGACGGCGAGGACGGCAACGCCGTTCGTGATGCCGAAGTCTTTGAGCGACTCGACGGTCAGCTTGCGGAAGCCCCAGCGCTTCTCGTTGTCCACATCCATGTACGGCGTGCCGCCGATGACACCGACGAAGGCATGGTCGTCCCACATCACGTTCAGCCAATCGCCGAAGTTCGCGCGGTCCTTCACCGGCAACTGCAAGAGCCGGAACGAATCGATCGGCGGCACGTCCAGGTTCCAGTGATAGTACTGGTGCTCATCCGTCGTGTTTGATATGAACCGCTCGGGCCTGAACGTCGCATACCCGGCCTCCGTCTCGGTCACGCGCACAGCGACCTGATAGGGTGCCGTCTCGAAGCCGATGAAAATGAGATCACCTTCGCGTCTGACCCGGTTCGCCGGGTATGTCGTGCGCTTCGCCTGCTGCACGAGGCGGATCTCGTTGTTGAAGGGCCGGATCTGCGTCGACGCGAAGACCGGAAGTCCCTCGCGCGGCTCAAGCATCTCCTCACCCGTCGCCTTCACGATCAGCGACTTGGCGGTGGCATCCGGATTGATGACGAGCCTGAACGTCTTCGTCTCGACCGTGACGGGCGTCGTCCCGTCGAAAGGCGTCTTCGGCATGTCCTCAGCGCACACGGAAAATGCCACAATCGCCCCGAGCGCCAAATACAATCTGTGATTCATCGTCATTCTTTTCACTCCGGTTTTACATAGTTGCCCCTGACTGCTGACAACCGCACTCTCGATTTCTCGGATGTCGCGGGCTTGAGCAACATCAAACCGCCAGCCTTTTATACGAATCGTCGTTTCAAGTCAAGCGGGAGTAATCGGTTGGCGACAGGGGGCATGCGAGTTTAGTGCGTGGTTTGCTCCCGACTCTCTGCTTTCCTTTTCACCAGAAACGCATGATCTTCGCACATCCCTGTCACTTGCCTATAACTTGAGCGTTAAAAGTTGAGCGTTGAGCGTTAAACGTTTTTAACTCAGAACGCTGAACGTCGAACTCTGAACTCTGAAGTCGAAAACTCCTTGCCTATAACTTACACCGATCAAAGTTGTCCTCATTTACATTCCCGTGCGAAGCGCGGGCGGCGGGCTAACCGATTACATTTTCTCACCAATCGCGGGTTGCCGTTTGGGGGTCAGGTCTGATACGATCATGCGGTCGGTAGCGCCCTGCGGATGAGAGGGAACGGAGGTCCGTCCGGCAGGGGAAATAAGGGATGTTGATGAAGGCGTGGATGATGATAGCGGCGCTGGCGGTGGCAACGGGCCTGGTGGCACAGGAGGCACCGGTTGTCGCACAAGGGGAGCGTGCGGAAGCCGGATGGGGGATGGACGCTGCGGCGGACCTGTTCTCGGCCTATGTCTGGCGCGGAGGCGTGTACAATGATCGCCCGGTCTTTCAGCCTGCGGCTAAGCTGACCTACGCCGCAGCGGAGTACGGCACGTTCGGTGCCGGGTTCTGGAGCAATTTCGACCTGACCGACCGCAATGGCCAAGTGGCCGGCGGCGGATTGAATGAGATTGACTACCAGCTCTTTTACGGGATCGACGCGGGGGATGTCGCGTTGGAGATCGGGCATGTCTGGTACACCTTTCCGCGTGCGAACGGTCCGGACTACCGACCCAGCACGCGTGAGGTTTACCTGTATGCGGCTTACAACAATGATTGGGTCACGCCGTTCGCCAACTTGGCATACGACTACGGGAATTATGACGGCTTTTACCTGAGCGTTGGCCTCAACAAGGAGGTCGCGCTTACCGATCAACTCACGCTGGGCGCGGAGATGTCGCTGGGCGCAGGCGATGATGACTACATGACGTATGTCGGAACCGACGACGCAGGGCTGATGGATTTCAATGCGGCGGTCTATGCGGATTTCGCGCTGACCGATTCGGTGTCGGTCGGTGGTCGTATCGCGTGGATGTCGCTGGTCGATAGTGACGCGCGTGACGCGACGCCGTATTGGGATGAGGACATTCTGTGGGGCGGCCTTTCGGTGTCGGCCGCTTTTTAATACGCAGACAGATAACAGGGGCTCTTGCAAACCCCTTGCTCGCAGGTGTGGCACGGGCATCTTGCCCGTGTTTCATGGGCGGGACGCCCATGCCACGAGAGGGGGGCAAGGCCCTTAACAAGCTGGAAAGAAAGGATGAGATCATGAATCAAGCGAATCTCTCACGTTTATGCACGGTGTCGCGCCGGACCTTCATGGTGGCGGCTGCGGGCGCGGCGGCGGGTTGCGCGACTGCACCCAAGGGCGCCCGTCGTGCGGCGGCTGGTGCGCCGATTGCACTGCCGCCGTTGCCGTATGGTCAGGACGCGCTGGCACCGCAGATCTCGGCGCAGACGTTGAGCTTCCACTATGGCAAGCACCATCAGGGGTATGTGAACACCCTCAACAAACTGTTGCCGAACTCGCCCTTCGCGGGGCAGTCGTTGGAGGCGGTGGTCTGTGCGACGGCCGGAAGTGCGGAGCACACGGCGATCTTCAACAATGCGGCGCAGGTTTGGAACCACACCTTTTACTGGAAGTCGCTGGCACCGGCCGGCAGCGGCGGCGCACCGTCGGCAGAACTGGCTGCAGCGATCAAAGCGGCCTTCGGCTCATTGGATGCCTGTAAAAAGGCGCTGTCCGATGCGGCGCTGACCCAGTTCGGCAGCGGCTGGGCTTGGCTTGTGGCGAAGCAAGGCGCGGTCAGCGTGGTCAAGACGCCGAACGCCGAGACGCCATTTACGCAGAAAGGTACCACGCCACTGCTGACCATCGACGTATGGGAGCACGCCTACTATCTGGATTGGCAGAACCGCCGCGCGGATTATGTGAAGGCCGTGCTGGACAAATTGATGAACTGGTCCTTTGCCTCCGCAAACTATGCAGCCGCTCAAAATGAAAAATCCTGCTAAACAATCGGTCTCGGGACGTGTCGGGATTCACATCCGCAACCGGCTGGTGTCGGGTTTGCTGGTGTTGATCCCGCTCGTGATCACTGTATTCATCCTGCGTCTGCTGTTCAACTGGCTGACCGCCTTTGCCCGGCCGTTGCTGCGCCCTTGGCTGGGCGAGGTAAGCGAGACGGTCTTGGCCTTGATCGCGTTGGTGGTGACGGTGGCGGGCCTGTATGTGGTCGGGGTGGTGACCACGCATTTTATCGGGCGTCGCCTGATTCAGTTCGGCGAGGGCGTGCTGTTGCGCCTGCCGATTGTGAAGACCATTTACTCCGCCTCCAAGCAGGTGGTGGACGCCTTCTCCGTGGGCAGCAAGACGACGTTCGAAGCGGTGGTGGTGGTGGAGTACCCGCGACGTGGCACGTATACCATCGGTTTCGTGACGGGGACCATCATCGATCCCAACGAGCGGAAGCTCTATGCGGTTTTTGTGGCCACGACGCCGAATCCGACCTCCGGTTTTCTGATCCTGTTCCCGGAGGAGGACGTCTGCTTCACCGATATTCCGGTGGAAGACGGCGTCAAGATGATCGTCTCGGGCGGCATGCTGGCACCGAAGCGTTTCGGCCACCGGGTACGCGAACCGGAGCCGGCGCCAGAGCCAGAGAATACAAGTTGTTCCTCACACGAAGGGCACTAAGGATTTGTGATTTGTGATTTGAGATTTGCGCTGCTCTGGTTTCCTCTCACAGAGGCGCAGAGGCGCAGAGGTCTTTTTTAGGGCAGGGAGCGGGTTTGTTTAACCGCGAAACACACGGAATACACGAAAAGGAAGCATGGCTTTTCATGAAGTTTCATGTGTTTCATGGTTCGGGTTTATTTAACGCAGAGGCGCAGAGACGCAGAGGTTTTTTGGGGGCAGGGCTGGCTGCAAGTCGCAAGTCGCGGGTCGCGGGTCGCGGGACTTATTGCGGCCACTGGGTGGTCGCAATAAGCGATTACAAGGCAAGGATGCCGCGGAATAGCGCGTGGTTGAGGGCGAGCGCGTAGAGTGATGCGAACAGGTCGTCGATCACGATGCCGAGGCCGCCGGGGATCGCCTGAAGCTGGCGGGCTGGCGGCGGCTTGATGATGTCGCAGACGCGCGCCACCACGAAGCAGAGCGGTACCAGCCAGAGGTGCTGCAAGAGCGGCAGGCCGATCGTGCAGATCGGGAAGAGCATCCATTCGTCCGCGCAGATGCGTCCGTCATCTTTCTTGCCCAGCACACGCTCGGCGACATCGCACACCGGCACCGCCAGCAGCGTCATGCCGATGCACACGAGGATTTGCAGGGCGAGCTGCTGCTGCGACACCCACAGGGCGAGCAGCACGCCGGGCAGCGATCCGACCGTGCCGGGGGCGACCGGTGTGATCAGTCCGAGGCCGAAGCCGGTGGCGACGAAAACCGCCCATTTCTGATAGAACGTGTTGCCGGGGATTGCGGGCATAGTCATGGGTGTGCGGGTTAGAGGTATTTGGCGGCTGCCGCCGCCAGTTGACTGCGTTCACTCTGACGCAGCGTTACGTGGCCGTGGAGCGGCAGATCCTTTAGGCGTTCGGCCGCATAGGTCAGGCCGTTGCTGGATGCGTCAAGGTAGGGGTTGTCGATCTGGTAGGGATCGCCGGTCAGGATGACCTTCGTGCCTTCGCCCGCGCGGCTGACCACGGTCTTGACCTCGTGCGGCGTGAGGTTCTGCGCTTCATCAATAATCATGTACTGTCTGGAGATGGAGCGTCCGCGGATATAGGTGAGCGCTTCCAGTTCCAGCGTGTCGCTGTCGAGCAGTTGGGTGATGCGCTCCTGGGGCGTCAGCAGGCGCGGCCGCTTCTTGGCGCCGGCCGGCGGCTGGTCGGGCTGCGTCTTACGCAACAGGTAGTCGAGGTTGTCGAAGATCGGCTCCATCCAGTGCGAGAGCTTCTCCTCCTTGTCGCCGGGCAGATAGCCGATGTCTTTGCCGAGCGGTACGATCGGGCGCGAGACGAGGATGCGGTCGTAGAGGCGTTCGCGCTGCACGAGGTGCAGACCGGCTGCCAGCGCCAGCAGCGTCTTACCGGTGCCGGCCTGCCCGACGAGCGTGACGATGCTGACGGCGGGATCCATCAGCAGTTCGAGTGCCATGCGTTGCTCGATGTTGCGCGACTGGATACCATACACGGTGTCGATCGCGAGGTTGATCTCGGACAGCGTGCCGTCCGGGAAGACGCGCGCGATGACTTTGAGGTCGCTCTTCCCAGTGGCGGTCAGGTGCAGGAACATGTTGGGGTGGTACTTCTCTGGAGTCGAGTCGAGCACCTGTCCGTCGTAGAGCCGCTTGATGACCGAGAGCGGCGCGGTGGTTTCCAGATAGCCGCTGTAAAGCTCGTCGAAGTTGACCTTTTCGTGCTCGAAGTCCTCGGCGTCGAGTCCGACGGCGTTGGCCTTGACGCGGACATTGATATCCATTGAGACGATGATGACGCGTTCGCCCTGCCGTCCCAGCCAGTAGGCGAGCCGGATCAGGGCGTTGTCCGGGGTGTGCTCCTCCAGGCCGGCTTTTTCGATCTCGGGGGTCGCCAGCACGCGCAGCGTGCCGCCGCCGGGGAGCTTGACGCCCTCGGCGAGCTTGCCGTTCTGGCACAATGCGTCCAGCTTGCGGATCGACTCGCGCGCGTTGCGTCCGAGTTCGGAACTCTGGGTCTTGAACTTGTCCAGTTCTTCGAGCACGGCCATCGGTAAGACCACATGGTTGTCGTCAAACACGGCGAGGGCTACCGGTGAGTGGAGCAGCACGTTGGTGTCGAGCACGAAGGTTTTGACGGCTTTTTTCTTCGAACGCCGTGAAACGGTTTTCTGAGGCATAAGGTACTATACGTTACAGGTTGGCAGTGGGGAAACACGTCTGCGGTACATTTTCCAGCCGTAGACCATGATCACCGCGAAACAGATGAGCGGGAGGACGAATGAGGCCCGCACGCTGGCGAGGGACATAAAGCCTAGGTTGAAGGCGTCTTGATCCATGATCCAGCCTTGGATGGGGGGCATGAGACAACCGCCGCCGATCGCCATGATCAGGCCGGCCGCTCCGAGTTTGGCGTCGTCCCCGAGACCCTCCAGCGCGATCCCGTAGATGGTCGGGAACATCAGCGACATGCAGGCGGATACGCCGACCAGCGCCATGAGGCCGGACATGCCGGAAATCAGGAAGGGAGCTTTGAGGTAGACGCCCAGCGCGGCAGCGGCGGAAGCAGGGCCAGTGGCGTCCCCCGTCGCCTGTTGGAGTTGAGCGGTTAATGCCGCGCCGGCCTCGGGGTTCCCGCCGCCGAAGATGGTCCAGACGATCAGCAAGAGGCCGCCTGTGGCGAGTACGAACAAGAGGGCTCCGGGATTAAAGAACTTGAGCAGGAACGTGCAGATGAAACGGCTGGTGACGAAAATCAACATGGCGATCATGTTGTAGAATTGGCCGTCCGCCTTGGTCATGCCCAAGGTCTGCTCGGCATATTGGATGATGAACGTCCAGCACATGATCTGCGTGCCGACATAGAAGGTCTGGGCAACGACACTGGCGGTGTAGCGGCGGTTCGACACCAGCCTGCGGAAGGTGGGGCCCAAATCGAGAGAAACGTGGCCTTCGTTCTTGTTCCGCGGCAGCTTGGCGATGATGAAAATCACCATCGTGACGAGCACCACAAGCCCCAGCAACACGTAGGGCAGGATGATGACGTCGAGATCGTGATCGGCAATGGCTTTGAATTTCGATGGATCGCTGGCGAGCAAGGCCCGGCGGGCTTCCTCGGGCATGGGATCCAGTTTTTGGAGGATGAAGTTTTTGGCCACAAGCATGCCCGTGAGAGACCCGATGGGGTTGAACGCCTGTGCAAAATTGAGGCGGCGGGTTGCCGTCTCCTCGGGTCCTAGAGACAGGATGTAGGGATTGGCACTGGTTTCGAGGAACGAGAGCCCGCAGGTCATGATGAAGTAGGCGAGCAGAAAGGCCCAGAAGGCCATCATCCAGCCCGAGGGTATAAACAAGAGACAGCCCGTTGCGTACAGGGCAAGCCCGAGGATGAGGCCGGACTGATAGGTGAACCGCTTGATGAAGATTGCCGCCGGAATGGCCATCACGCAATAGCCCCCGTAAAAGGCAAACTGAACCAGGGAACTCTCAAAATTACTGATAAGCAGGATATTTTTGAAGGCGGCGACCATCGGATTGGTGATGTCATTCGCAAAGCCCCAGAGTGCGAAAAGCGAGGTGGTTAATACGAATGGAAGCATAAACTGTTTTGACACCACGGGGGCATCGGACTTTGCCGAGCGATCTGCCATAGTCATCTCCCTGTCGATAGGTTTTCATGGAAAACGACACCATGCGTTTCCCGTCTTTTACACGCAGAACTATACACCATTTCCGCGTTTAGGTGGCACTTTCTTTTTTACTCTTTCGCCAACTTCGCGATTTCGTCAGCCGTCAGCACACGCCGGTAGAGGCGCACGTCATCAAGACAACCACGGAAGCGCGCGCGATCCAGATCGACACTGTACGCGCCGACCGTGATGCTGTTGCCCGGATTGATGAAGCCGCGCCGCTCCAGCGTGCCAACCTCCTTGCCGTTCACGTAGAGGCGCATGGTGGTGTTGTCGAAGGTGCCCGCTACGTGCGACCACGCATCGACGGGCAGCACCTCCGGACTGGTCAACGAGTGGCTCCACGGCTCGCGCGGCACCTGCCAAGTCGCTCGGCCACCGCCAAGCCCGAGACGGTAGCCGTCCGTGCTGCCGCTTACGGTGTTCAGCATCCAGCGGTCGCTTTGTCCTTTCTCGGAGGGTTTGCACCAGAGGGCGACGGTCACGCCGCCAGGACTGAAAAAGGGCGCGGGGATTGCTGCGGTCGCGCCGCCCTTGCCGCAGCGCAGCACCTGGCCGCCACGCCCCTCTTCCAGCGTGACGCCATCGCAGGCGAGGTGGCAGCCATTCGGCGAGACGTCCGCCAGAAGCCCATCGCGGGTTGTGGTCTCAAAGGTCCAGTTGGCCAACAGGTCGCCGGTGATGCGGAGCGATTGCCACGGCATGCGGTCGCCAAAGCCGGCGCGGACCGCCTCATAGCGCCTCTGCGGCGGCGGCAGTCCCACGTCTTCGGGGATGATATCGGTTACGGTCTCTGGTGCCCATGCGCTGCAGAAGGCGCGTTTGATGGCATTGACAAAGGTGAAGCCCGTACCGGTGGTCGGCTCGACGTAGTGACCCTCGCCGAATTCAGTCCAGTTGTCGAAGACCACGATCTTGCTATCCCAACGTCCGGCCGGTTTGGCGTCGACCAGTGCTTTGGCATCGCGGCAGGCCGCCTCGAAATTCTCGGCCTTGGGGTCTTTGATGTAACTGCCGCTACCGCGCCTGACGCGCCCCCACGGCCGCTCGTCCCAGCCCATGACCACGTTCGGAATGTCCGGCACATCGCCGGTGCTGGCGTCACGGTCGATCCACGTTTGCCGGTAGCGGCTGAGCACGTCGGCGTGGTCGCGGTAGGCGAGCCCCGCGAGGTCTTCGCCGACCGTCTTGACGCCAGCGGGCGACAGGCCGTACCCCGTGACCGCGTCCCAGCCGCTGGCGGCGATGTCCGCGCCGAGCTTGGCGTTGGCCGCACTCATGCAGGCGATCACGCGCAGGCCGCTGAAACCGGCCTGGCGACACTGTTCGCGCATTTTGTCGAGCGCCACTTTCGTTTTTTCTGGGCCGCCCAGTTCAGCGAGCAGGACACGCGGCTGCCATACGAAAAGGACCGGCTGGTTCTCGATCTTGAGGTACGAAGGATGGGTGAAGTAGGTCTTGATCCAGAACGGCAGCACGTTGTCGAGCAGGTCGGCTTCGTCCCTCACGCCTTTGGCGCAGCCGTTTTCCCACATGATGGTGAAGGTGAAGGCGTCGCGGTACTTGGCGTTGAAAAGACCCTCGTGAATCGCGTGACCGAGGCGCTGGCTGATGGTCGGTTCGTAGTCGGCGCGGTACCAACAGTAGATGAAGCCGGTGATGCCGTGTTCCACGGCCATCTTGATGTGCCAGTCGGCTACTTCAGGCGTGCCCTCGTCATACCAGCCAATAGCCGGACGCTTTTCCGGCCAAGGTTCGATCCGTTTCCAGCCCCAGTGCGTGCCCTCCTTCCAGAGCGCGCAGTAGTGCATGAGGTTGATGTAGTCGGTCTTGGCCGGTTGCGGCACTGGCACGTAGCCGGTGCGGGGCAGGTCGGGGCACGGCTCGACCGTCAGCGCGAGATCCTGCACACTGGTCTCCGCGCCCTTGGCGGAGACGGTCAAGCGCACGGTGTAGGTGCCGGGACGCGCGGCCCGGATGCGCCAAGTCACCATGTCGAAATCATCCATGCCCAACCACTCGATGCACCGCTTGGTGCCGTCGATGGCGGTGATCCCTTTGGGTACTTCTAGACGCGCGATGATCGCTTCAGCTTCACCACCGACGTTTTGAATACCGGCCACTACGCTCTCTTCGCGGTCGGGGCGCAGCTTGGCGCGGCCTGCGGCGAGCGAGCGGATGTAAAAGACAGGTTTGCCGACGGGCCGGTTCGCCAGGGTCACATTGCGGACTCGCACTGGTCCGGTCGCGCCGCAGAAACTCACGGCCAGACGGCGCAGCGTCCCTGTCCAGGCATCGGACATCGTACCGGAGAGGATCGTGGGCCGACCGCTCGACTGCAGTTGGAAGCTGATCGATCCGGTACCGGAATCGGTGATGAAATCGAGGGTACCTGTCGCGCCGCGACCGTCGGTGTCGATATCGAGACAGAGGAAAGGATAGGGGGCGATATCGATTGACAGTGCCGGGCTTGCCAACATAGCCGTCGTGTTGGGGAAGTCGGTGATGAGCGCGTCCTTTTCCTGCCGACATGCGGCGCCGTTGAGCGGTTGCCAGCCGGTCCATGCTGCAGGCCCGCCCAACACAACCGGGATATCAGGGTGCTCAGCACTGGGGGAGGGGGCGGAGGTGAACGCGTCCCTTATCGAGCGGAAGAAGCCCGAGCGGGACTTGGCCGGAGCCGCCGTCTCTGTGGACAGGGCCGTCAAAAGCGCGGTCCGTTCCAAGGCCGGGTTGAATACCTCGAGATGCGCGAGCGTACCGGTGACCGGTCCGACCAACAGCGGTTTCGATCCGGGCCTGATGCGGCCCATACGCGACTGACTAAAGTTCTCGCCGTTGACGGTCAGGCTCATCGAGTGTCCTGTCCATACCGCGTGTACATCGTACCAGGTGTTCGTTTCGACCACCGGTCCGCGCAGCCGATGTTCCCATTTGCCTTCGATCTGGACGAAGAAAGAGAGGTGTCCGCTCTCGTTCTTTGACTCATCCACGCGCAGCAGGAACTCGCCATCTTTCGAGGCTAAGTTCTGGGTGCCGTTCCTGAGTTTGTCGAGCCGGAAGCGGCATGTGATCTCCAGTCCTGGGTGTAGGCGCAGTTCTGGACGGTCGGCGACTTCGATGGGCTGTCCGGCCGTCAGACGCGGGTCTTGCTGGTCGAGCGCGAAGACTGGCTTGTTGCCCGTTGTAACAGCTTCCGCAGTCCGCGCACACGGTACGGCACAGGCCCAGAGCGACAGGAAAAGTGCGAAAACGTTTCGGTGGCTTATTCGTGCGTGCATGCGGTTTCCTTTTTTGGGAGACGGTCAGGCCCCAGACTGGAAGATGCCTTGGAAGTCGACGGTTTCGGCGGCCATGGCAAAGACGGTCAGCGGCAGACCGGAGGTGCCTTCGAGGAACGCGCGGGTATACGTCGCGTAGGCTTCGTCGGATTCAGTCTCATTGGGTTTACGTACGCCGAGGAAAACGAGGGATGAGTCGCGCGAGGCCTCTCTGATTCGCTCGAATGCGGGGCGTCCATCCTGTATCAGCACCGCGACTTCGGCATTCACGCGTGCTTGGGTGAGGAAAGCGCCGAGCGTGCGCTGCGCTTCGTCACGCGCCTCCTCTTTCTCGACGATACGACACAGACGCAACCGGGCACCTGACCAATCGGAACTGCGCCTGACCATGCAGGCAAGTGCCAGCATGAAGGCGACATTGGGCGCGAGACCGCGCCACCAGATGTCGATACACGGTTCGGCGTCTGTGGTGTTTTCGTCGTCTGTTTCCCGCACGATGATCAGGTTGCGGCGGGTGTGCGCGACCAGCCGCACTAACCGCGCAAAGGGCAGCAGCGCATCCGGCTTGTCCGAGACGCCGATCAACACCGTGTTGGGCGTGAGCGGCCCGTAACCATAGGCGCGCACCAGTTCGCGGATGCCCGACCAGTGATCCTCGCCGGGCTGGATGCGGACCTGCGCTTCCACCCCTTGCTTCTCCAGATAGCCGCGGATCGACAGACGCAGATTTTCGGCGCGTTCGGCGGTCCACGTGTTTTCGGGGATGACTGAGGCGACGGTCACCAAACTGCGGTTACGTGAAATGGCGTAGGCCATCTCGATCAAGTGCCAGCGGCGCGTGGGTGCGCCCGCCAACACCAGCAAGTTCGGACGCCAGTTACGCTCGCCGCCGGTGTGCCGCGCCAGACGCCGCACCACGATACGCGCACCGAACATCAACAGGCCGACCCGCATATCGCCCCAGCGCGCGCGCATCGCGCGGCGCTTCATGATCCAATAGATGGCGGCGACAAAAGCGATCGCGACCAGTGTCCATCCTGCACTGATCATCAGCATCATTTGGAGGCATAGGACAAAGCCGATCAGCGAGAAGAGCGCAGGCACACGGAACGTCGGCCGCCACGAAGGGTTGCCCATCAGCTCTTCGAATGCGGCGGAGAGGTTGAGCAGTCCATACGTCGTAAGGTAGAACATGGTCAGAACGGGCGCGATCATATTGATATCGCCCAGCAGAACGCCCACGGCACCGATCGTTATGGCAAGCAACGTCGCGATGCGCGGGTCGTTGCCAGCACCGAAACCGCGCCCCAAAAACCTTGGCACAACGCCGTCATACGCCAAGGCTTGCAGTGTGCGCGGTGCCGAAAGCAGACAGCCGACCGCGCTGGAGAGCGAGGCCGCCCAGACGCCGAGCATGACCAGCGACCCCCAACGCGCGACCTTTTGTACGATCAGCAAATCGGTCAACAGTACCCCGCGGTCCGGCACGACGGTATTCAGAAAAATCGGGATCGCCAGGTAGATCGCGTAGCTGGTCAATACGGCCAAGATCGTGCCGAGCGGTAACGAACGGCTCGGGTTCTTGAGGTCGCCGGACATGCTCACGCCAGCGAGGATACCGGTGACGGCCGGGAAGAAGACCGCCAGCACCGGCCAGAAACCGAGTGTTTGGGGCAACACGTCCGGCGGCGTCAGGGAGGCCGGATCCGGTGGCCCGCCGAGGAAGAAAGAGACCAGCGAGAGCACGATGAAGGCCATCACGATAAACTGCGTGCGCAGTGCGATGTCGGCCGAGAAGACCGTGATCAGACCAAGGATCGCGAGCGTCACCAAGGCCACTATTTTGGCATCCAGCATCGGCAACACGGCGACCACCGCTTCGGCGAAACCGGCGGCATAGAAAGAGATGCTGATCGCCTGCGCCAGAAAGAGCGGAATGCCGATCGCGCCGCCGGCCTCGACGCCGAGCGAGCGCGAAATCATATAATACGCGCCGCCACCCTTGACGCGCATGTTGGTGGCGAGCGCCGCCACTGAGAGACCGGTGAGAAACGTGACCGAACTGGAGACGGTTACGATGACCAGCGTCAGGGCGAGCCCGACATTGCCGAGCACCCACCCCATGCGCAGGTACATGATCACGCCGAGGATCGTGAGGATGCTTGGCGTGAAGACGCCTTTGAAAGTGCCAAAGGCGTATCCTTTTGTTTTTACAGGCGGCTCATTCATGGGGCCGAATCTTCGTCAGATCAACGCGCCAGCAGCGCACGCGCCTTTTCGACGACGTTCTCGACCGTGAAGCCGAACTGTTTGGCCAGTTCCTTGTAAGGTCCCGAAGCGCCGAAGGTGTCAAGCGTCACCATCTCGTACTTGGTTCCTGCGTAACGTTCCCAGCCAAACGAGCAGCCGGCCTCGACCACCAGACGGCGTTTGCAGTCGGGGTCGATGATCCGGTCACGGTAGGTCTGGTTCTGCTTCGCAAACAACTCCCACGACGGCATGCTCACGACACGTACGTTTTTACCTTCGAGCTGCTTTGCCGCATCCAGCGCCAGTTCGACCTCCGATCCGGTCGCGATGATGGTCAGGTCGGGGGTTCCCACGCCGTTCTGCCACAGGGTGTACGCGCCTTTCTCGACATTTGCGGCGGACGGGAACTTGGTGCGGTCGATTACCTTCATGTTTTGGCGTGTCAGCAACAGGGCTGTCGGCCCCTTCTTATTGCGCAGAGCGGCCACCCAGGCGGCGGCGGTTTCGGTCGGATCAGCCGGACGAATCACCGTGACATTCGGCATGCAACGCAGCGCCGCAAGCTGTTCAACCGGCTCGTGCGTCGGGCCGTCCTCGCCCACATAGAAGCTGTCATGGGTGTAGACATAGATCACCGGCAGACCCATCAATGCCGCGAGACGCATCGACGGACGGCAGTAATCGCTGAACACGAAGAACGTCCCGCCAAAGATGCGGAATCCGCCATGCAACTGGATGCCGTTCATGATCGCGGCCATCGCGATTTCGCGGACGCCGAAATGGAAGTTGCGGCCTGCGAAGTTACCCGGCGCGATCGCCTCGAACTCCTTGAGCCAGGTCATGTTGCTGGGCGCCAGATCGGCCGAGCCGCCGACCAACTGCGGCAACACCTTGGCCAGCGCGTTGAGCACGATGCCGGACGCACTGCGCGTCGCCACCGGCTTGTCGGGGTCAAAGGTCGGCAACGCATTCTCAATGTCGATGGGAATCAGATCCTCGTGCATTGCCTTCCACTTCGCCGCCAGTTCGGGATTGGTTTTGGTCCACTCCTTGAACATGCGCTTCCACTTGCCCATCATGCATTTGGTTTTCGCGGCACGCTCCTTAAACAGCGTTGCGACTTCTTGCGGTACATAGAACGATTTTTCGGGATCGAAGCCGAGCGCGGCCTTGGTGAGCTTAACCTCTTCTTCGCCGAGCGGCGCACCATGCGCTGCGGCCGAGTCCTGCTTGTTGGGGCTGCCCTTGCCGATCAGCGTGTTGCAGATAATCACCACCGGTTTGCCGGTCAGCCTGAGCGCCTTGCGGATCGCGCGGTCGATCTGGTCAAAGTCATGGCCGTCGATCTCCAGCACATGCCAGTTATAGGCCTGGAAACGCTTCTTGGCATCGTCGCTGAGCGCGAGGTCGGTGCGCCCCTCAATAGTGATATTGTTGCTGTCATAAAACAGCACCAGTTTATCGAGTTTCAAATGTCCGGCGAGCGAGCAGGCTTCGTGGCTGATGCCCTCTTCCAAGTCGCCGTCGCCGCAGAACACCCAAGTGCGGTGATCCACCACCGGATCGCTGTCAACGACATTAAAGCGCGCCGCCGCCATACGCTCCGCGATTGCCATGCCGATCGCTGTGGCGAGGCCCTGGCCCAGCGGTCCGGTTGTCGTCTCCACGCCCTCGGTGTGTCCGTATTCCGGATGACCCGGCGTGAGGCTGCCCACCTGACGGAAACGCATCAGTTCATCCATCGGCAGATCATAGCCGGCAAGGTGCAGGAGGCTGTACAGCAGCATCGACCCATGGCCGCCGGAGAGCACGAAGCGGTCGCGGTCAGGCCACTTGGAGTCGGCCGCAGAGTGCTTCAGATATTTGAGCCACAACACAGTGGCGATGTCCGCAAGGCCCATCGGTGCGCCCGGATGCCCCGATTTTGCAGCCTGCACGCCGTCGATAGACAGGCAACGGATCGTATTGGCCGTCAGCGCCAGCAACTCATTCGTCAATTTCATAAAATCAAGCTCCCTCGTAAACAGTTCCTAGAAATAAAGAGGTGCCATTTTCTCACAAACGTGCCGGTGTGTCAAAGCCTCCGCGCACGGCGCGGACCGCGGGCGATTACGCCCCCACTTCTCAACTCGTGATTCCGATGCGCGGTTGGGTTCCCAAGGGAAGTGTACACATCAGCCTTTTGCAAGACACGTTGTTGCGGGTGAGGACACCCGCGCCCGCTTCTCTGTTCCCCTTTTCGCCAGAAAATGCGTGACCTTCGCCCCCCCTGTCACTAACCGATTGCTTTTTCATTTATTTCTTTTGACACGCCCCCCTTCTTCCTTTATTCTGTACCGCATACGGTGGATTTGTTTCGGTTTCGGGTTATGTTTGTCTCTCATTCAACCTAGCCAAGAGGATCAGCCATGAACACCATCATCACAAAAACCGCCACGTCTTGTTTTACGCGCTTTTGCGCCTTCGCGCTCGCGCACATCGCGCTTCTCTGCCCCCTCGCCGTGTCCGCTGCCGGTGGCGGTGGCGTGATCTGCGGCCCCTACCTCTACACGGTCGGCGGCAATGGGGCCACGATCATAAACTTCGACTCCGAAGCCCCCGACTATTTCGGCGAGCTGGTCATCACCAACGAACTCGGCGGCTACGCCGTCACGGGCATTTACCATGACGCCTTTGACGACAGTCCCCACCTCACGGCCGTGACCATTCCCGACACCGTCACGACCATCGGATATAGAGCCTTCGCGAACTGTACATCCCTTGCCAGCGTCACGATTCCAAACAGTGTCACAAACATTGACTATGGTGTCGGCCATGGCGTCTTTCAAGAATGCCCTTTGCTGACCAACATCACTGTCGCGGCAGACAATCCGAACTATGCCAGCAGTGACGGTGTGCTGTTCGATCACAACATCACCACGCTGCTGGCTTGCCCCAACGGGATCTCTGGTGCCTACACCATTCCCGACGGGGTCACCACCATCGTCGATGAAGCCTTCAGATTCTGCTCTGCCCTCACATCCGTGACGATCCCGAACAGCGTCGCGGCGATTGGCGAGGATGCCTTCGAAGGCTGCACCGCCCTTACCAATATCACCGTCGCGGCAGACAACCCGGCGTACGCCAGCAGAGGCGGGGTGCTGTTCAATCAAGGCCTCACCACGCTGTTGACTTGCCCCGTTGGCTTTTCCGGCGCCTACACCATCCCCAGCGGCGTGATCACCATCGCTGACTACGCTTTCTACAACCGTACTGCCCTTACGGCCGTCACCCTCCCCGATACCGTCACGACTATCGGAGAGCAGGCCTTCGGGGACTGCACCGCCCTGACCTCCGTTACCATCCCGAATGGCGTCACGACCATCAGCTTCGGTGTCTTCAATGGTTGCACCGCCCTCCCGTCCACCATCATCCCAGGGAGCGTGAGATCCCTCGCACCGTATACCTTCGGCAACTGTACATCCCTTGCCTCCGTCCTCTTCACCGGTGACGCTCCAACCCCCGACTTGAATCAGCGCGCTTTTGTTTTTTCATCTCCTACGATCTACTATCTCCCCAACACCATGAACTGGGGATCCAAATTCTGCGGGCGTCCCGCCGTCCTCTGGAATCCCGCTTTCAGCCCCACCCCCTCACCGCAAATCGACGCCTCGGGCGCGTTTGCCTTCACCCTCACCGGCAACACGAACATCCCCGTCCGCATCGAGGCCTGCACCAATCTCGTCTCCCCGCTATGGATCACCGTCACCAATGCCACCGTGTCCAGCGACGGTACCATTGACCTCACCGATCCCGACGCCGCCACCCATCCCTCGCGCTTTTACCGCTTCACCTTCCCCAGGTAAACACCTCTGCAACGTGTCAATCGTTACCCGTTGTTCAGGGGCGATCCCGATAGCACTCCCGATTTGGATGAAACCATGAAGCCTAAACCAAAAAGCGGTAGCAGCTCTTTTGTAGGTTAAGCGCTCTATTCGCTCTGAAGCGCGGTGATGCAGAGCGTGCCGAAAATATCATCGGCGCTGCAACCGCGCGAGAGGTCATTGACCGGCTTGGCCAAGCCTTGGAGCACGGGGCCTAACGCGGTTGCGCCAGCCAGCCGCTCCACCAGCTTGTAACTGATGTTTCCGGCCTGAAGGTCGGGAAAGATCAGCACGTTGGCATCGCCCTGAAGCGCGCCGCCCTTGTTCTTGGCGGCTGCCACTGCGGGCACGAGCGCGGTGTCGGCCTGGACCTCTCCGTCAACGATGGCATCCACGCCCTGCGCCTCAAAGCGCTGACGGGTCAACTCCGCTGCGGTCCGCACCTTGTCCACCAGTTCATGCTTGGCGCTGCCCTTGGAGGAGAAGCTGAGGAAGGCCAAACGCGGCCGGCGTCCAATCAGCTTACGGTAAGAGATGGCGGTGGCGTGTGCGATGTCGACCAACTCCTCGGCCGCCGGGCAGGGGTTCACGGCACAGTCCGCGAAGAGCAGTGTGGTGTCGCCGGACGCGGTCGGTGCCTTGAGGTCCATGATGAATGTTGAGGAGGCGAGTTTGATGCCTTTGGCGGTACCGACACAGTGGAAGGCGCTGCGCAGCATGTCGCCGGTCGAAGCGATCGAACCGGCTACCATCCCCTGCGCCAGATCCAGCGCCACCATCATGCTGCCGAAGTAGAGGCGTTTGCCCTTCACGATGGCTTCGGCTTCCTCGGCGGTCATGCCCTTGGCTTTGCGCTTTTCGTAGAGAGCGGTGGCCAGGCGCGGCAGCAGGTCGGAGTTCGTGTAGTCGATTGCGCGCACGCCAGATGCAGCCAGCGTGACGCCGGCCTGTGCTTCGGCGGCTGCGATTTCGGCGGGCGTGCCCAGCACGATCGGCGTGCAGATGCCGGTCTGAGCCGCTTTAACAGCAGCCGTGATGACGCGTGGATCTTGGCCCTCGGGCAACACGATGGTTTTGTTTGCCGCTTGGGCGCGGGGAATCATGGAATCAAGAATGCTCATGGAAACGTTTTCCTCTACTTTGTGCTTTTTGTGGTTTCTGAAAGGACGCGGAGGGTCTCACGCGCGATCATCAACTCTTCGTCGGTCGGGATCACGATGGCCGGCAGCTTCGATGCATCGGTGGTAATGACGCCGGTTTTACCAGCGGTCGCCTTGTTCTTGGCGTCGTCTAGTTTACAGCCGATTGCCTCCAGACGCGAAACGATCATCTGGCGCGCAGGTGCGCTGTTCTCGCCGATGCCGCCCGTGAAGATGATCGCATCGGCACCGCCCAACAACGTGTAGTAGCCGCCGATGTAAAAGGCGGTACGGTGCCCGAACATGTGCAGAGCGTTCTCCGCTGCGGCTTTGCCTTGGGTGGCGGCGTTCACGGTGTCGCGCATGTCGCCACTGTCAATACCGTTGATACCCATCAGGCCGCTGCGCTTGTTGAGCGCGTTGTCGATCTCGTCGACTGAGATCCCCTTACGCGCCAAGAAGAAGATGATCGCGGGGTCGATGTCCCCGCAGCGCGTACCCATGATCAGGCCGGCCAGCGGCGTCATGCCCATCGAGGTGTCGAGCACCTTGCCGCCCTTGATCGCGGCGATCGATGAACCGTTGCCGAGGTGGCAGGTGATCAGTTTCAGTTCTTCGACAGGCTTCTTGAGGAACTCCGCCGCCGCCAGCATCACGAACTTGTGCGACGTGCCGTGAAAGCCGTACTTGCGGATGCGGTACTCATCGTAGAACTTTTGCGGGATGGCGTACATGTAGGCGTGCCGCGGCATGCTCTGGTGGAACGCCGTGTCGAAGACCGCCACGTTCGGTGTGTTCGGGAAAACCGTTTCACAGGCCACCACGCCGTCCAGATTGGCCGGATTATGTAACGGGGCGAGGTCCGCGCAACGTTTGATGCTGGTTTTGACATCTTCGGTGATCAGCACCGAGTCTGAGAACTCCTCGGCGCCGTGGACCACGCGGTGGCCGATCGCGTTGACCTCTTTCAATGACTTTATGACGCCCGTCTCAGGATCGGTAAGCATCTTGCAGGCCATCGCCAACGCCTTGCCATGGTTTTCCGCCGCGATGCCTTGCGTTATTTTAGGCTCGTCGTTACGCTGGTACACCAAGTTGGCGTTGGGCGTGCCGACACGCTCGACCAGGCCCTTGGCGAGGGCGGTCTTTGTAGACACGTTGAACAGGGTGAACTTGAGCGAGGAGCTGCCGGAGTTTATAACAAGAATCTTGTCGATTTTTTTTGCTGCCATGATAAGTCCTTTTTTCTCTCTATTCAGTGATCATTGGGGTAAATCAAACAGTCAGCGGCACACTGACAAGGCACGCCGAAGTATGCCATATTATTCTGCACGTCTTGGCCGGGGTTTCAAGAACAAACTGCTCCAAACAAACGCTTCCAATCGATTGAGTGTTGACTTTTCCGCACTACGGGCTAACCTAGCGTGCGTGAGAACTTGTGATCGCAGAGGTTTGCGGCCGCTTTCCAAAGAGGGGGGAGTAATACGATGGGTACCAATAGAAGACGTTTTCTGAAACAAGCCGCCGTCGCAGGAATGCCTTTCATTCTTCCGTCCCACATTTGGGCGGCTCCGGTCAAACCTAATGATCGGATGACTCTTGCGTTCATCGGAACAGGGAATCAATTTTCGACGCTGGTTTCGCCGTTCCTGTATGAGCCGGTGCAGGCATTGGTTGCGTGCGACTGCGACACGTTTCTGCGGGAATCTGCACAACAACGCATCAATGAGTTCTACAAAGGCAAACCCGAGAAAGGTTCGCCCTGCTGCGAGGCGATTGCGGACTTTCAGGAGGTGATCGCGCGCAAGGATATCGATCTCATTTGTGTGGCGACCCCGAACCATTGGCACGCATACATCACGATTGCCGCACTGAAAGCCGGTAAAGACGTGTATTGCGAGAAGCCCCTGACGCATACCGTGCAGGAGGCTGTTCAAGTTATGAAAACGGTCCGAGAGACCGGACGCATTTTACAAACCGGCTCGATGCAGCGGTCGATGAACGAATTTCGCGTTGCCTGTGAGCTTGTCCGGAATGGTTGCATCGGTAAAATTTCTCACGTTGATGTGCATTTCGATGAGCCCGGGCGGCCCTACGATATGAAGGAGGAACCTGTCGAGCCGGGGTTGGATTGGAACCGATGGGTGGGCCCCGCGCGGATGGTCCCGTTCAATCGCGCCGTCATCTTTCGTCCGGCACCTCTCAAACCCTATGCCAGAAGGTGGCGGGAATTCAAAGAGTTTTGCGGGGGCTACATCGCCAATTGGGGCTCGCACCATATCGACATCGCTCAGTGGGGGCTGGATATGGATGCTTCGGGTCCCGTTACCTATATCCCGCCGGAAAAACCAGATGCGCAATGGGGCGCCGAAATGGTTTATGCAAATGGTGTCCGAATGTTTCATAAGCCGGGGTTTTCCCAAGGAGTAACTTTTTACGGATCGGACGGGAAAATCAGTGTCTACCGCGGCATTTTCCATTTTGAGCGGGACGGGAAGGTGATCAGCCATTTCTGGAAAAAGGGCGATCCCTCTTCCTGCGGGGCAGAAGTCGCAAAAGCAGAAAGAGAATACTTAAAGGATGCAAAAGTAAAACTTTACCGTAGCCGTAGTCACGTAGAAAACTTCATTAAGAGTGTCAAAACACGCCAGCCGACAATTTCGAATGCAGAGGTCGGAGGCCATACCGCGATCTGTTGCAATCTGCTGAGCGAGGCTTATTACCATCGCCAACGGCTGCAATGGGATCCCGTTGCATTGAAACTTGTTGAGGGCGATAACAAATGGACAGCACGCGAGTACCGTGATTGGGGCGGTCCCCGCTCTCCGGCGTGACGACGCTGATAGGCGGGCGCTATATGCGCCCCATTTATGCGTTTGCACTCATCGCCCACAGCACCCCCTGAATGAGGTGGGTGCGGAAAGCCGGATCCTGATAGTGCGTTTTCAAATGCCCGAGAGCCGTGTAAAAGACCTGCCCGGCACCGTGACGACGGCACCACGCGAGCGGGAAACTGCCGCTTTTGAAGGTGTCGAGCCGCTTGTCACGCGGCTTTTTTTGCAAGCTGGCGACGTCGACCTCGAAAAGAACGTGGATGTCAGGCGTGCAGTCACAGACATAGGGTTCATCGGTCCACGACCAAGTCGCGTCCAGATGTGCGGTGGCCGGATGGCGGCGATCGCTCACCCGTATGGTGAAAGGCTGGAGTGGCGGGTGCCACAGGAAGCGTCCGCCCAGCATGCGCCGGAACGCTTCGGACTTGCGCTCGGAGCCGGTGGCGGAGTGTAGCCCGACAAAAGCACCGCCGCAGTAAACGTAGTCGAGCAACGCGCCGCGCTGGTCATCCGTGGTGAACGCCTCGTTGTTCGTGTTGGCGAAGATGATCGCCTTCAGCCCCTTAAGGCGCGCCTCAGTGAACAGCGTGGGGTCATCCGAGGCCTCGGTCTTCAGACCGCGCTCCGCGCAAAGCTCGCGCAGCGCAGCCACGCTGGTCGCGATGTTGTCGTGTACATAACCCTTGCCGTCGGGCGTGTAGTTCCGTGTGTAGATCAAGATGTCCATTTGATAAATCCGCTCCCTTCGCAAGCTGTGGCAGGATCACCCCAAAAGATGGCGCCCATTATACGGGGAGTGTGGAAAGAGTCAACTTGTGCAAGCACAAAAATGGTAATCGGTTAGTAACAGGGGTGTGGTGCGCCAAACGAAGTTCGGCATGCGGGGAGAGAAGCGGACGGGAACTTGGGAGGCCCGCCGTCGTCCGCACCCGTGGGGGCGCGGTAGCGACACTGAACCGGACGGCGAGGCGGCGCGACGCGGCGGCGGGAGTCAGACCGCCCCACAGTACTCTGAGACGGGAGAGCCGGTCACACGGGGAAGGGGCGGCGGGGCTGCGAAGCCCGCAAAGGGAACAGAAAAGGACAGATATGATTGATTGCTGCCGATAAGTCGTTACACTTTGGGCTTGAACAGGTGAAAAAGAGGTTACAATGTCATGCCCGGAAAACCTTTGATCCATCCGTTTTTCGATGGCAACGGACGCATGGCGCGGCTGGTCGCGAATCTGCCTGTGCTACGTGCCGGTTATCCGCCCGTCACCGTTCCGCTGGAGCGTCGCGGCGATTACATCACCCCTCGTGGCATGGGCGTCCCGCCCATGAAGCAACCACGGGCAAGATGCCCGTGCCACACCCCTCGCGGCATGGGCGTCCCGCCCATGAAGCAACCACGGGCAAGATGCCCGTGCCACACTTGCAGGCAAGGGGTTTTGCAAGGCTCTCCCAATGTTTATGGGGCTGTGCTAAAAACCATCGCATCCCTTTTCACCAGAAACGCACGGTCTTCGCGTCTTCCTATCACGATCTCAATACTCGTTACGGCGGATGTCTTGCACTTCGTTGCTGAAAATGTTGATGCGAATGTAGCGGGTTACGTTGTCCTTGACGGCGCGTGCGTAGATAAATTTCTGTCCCTCTTTGATCGAAGCGGGGAACGTCACTTTGCCCCGCTTGTCGACCTTCGCGGTGATGTCGGTCTCCACGCCGCCCGGATGCTTGTAGTAGAGGCGTGAACCCGGTTTGACATTGAAAGTGACCGTGATGGTCGCCGAGGCCGAGACATCGGTGGAGTCGAACGTGACGTCCACGCCTGCGGCACGCATGTTCAGCACTTGGCGCCGGTTGGCGGTCAGCAGCGCGTCGGGATTGTCGAAGAGCAGTTGCGGATGCAGGCGGTCGAGGTCGCTCAGCCGCGCCACACGGAAGCGATATTCGGGATAGGAGACGGTGCCGCTCTTGGTGACCGGTCCGACAGCCACCGCGCGGATCGCGTTGTCCACGCGATCCTGATCGGCGGGGCGCGTCAACATCTTGAAGCGGTAAGTGCAGGGGATGGATACGGTGGCGTTGCGTGAGCCGCCGAGGCTGGCACAACCGGCGGAGAGCAGCATCGTTGCGGCCAGCACGCATCCAAATGCGCGGACAGGAAGGGCAGCATGGGGTAGGGTGGTTGGGGCGACAGGGTTCATAGGGGATTCCTTGGTTTGGGGGTTAGAGGTTAAAGAAGGTGCTGGCCGCCGTCGACAAACAGGATCTGACCTGTGGTGGATTCGGCTTCCAGCAGAAAACGTACGGCGGCGGCGACCTGACTGACCGTAGGACGCGCCGACAACGGAAATTCACCGGCTGCTTCACGCGCCGCCGTGTCTGTCGGCGGCAGAACGGCGCCGGGCGCCACCGCGTTGACGCGCAGGCGCGGCGCGAAGGCCAGCGCCGCAGAGAGCGTGTACGCTTCAAGCGCTTTCTTTGAGACAAGGTAGGGGACGGTCATCGCGTTGGGCCGCGTGATGCGCTGGTCGAGCAGATTCACCGCGCAACCGACGGCGTCACGCCGTGCCAGATGGTCGGCGAGCCGCTGCGTCAGCAGCATCGGCGCGAGCGCGTTGACGCGCCACTGGCGATCGAGGTCGGCGGCTGTCGCGTCTGCCAGCGGCTGACGCGCGAACACTGCGGCGTTGTTGACGAGCGCGTCGATGCGACCAGCCTGCTCAAGCGCGGCCGCGAACACCGCGTCCGGACCGCCTTCCGTCGCGAGGTCGCCCGCAACGCGCCAGGCCCGCGCACCGGTGTCGGCAGTCAGCGCGGCGCACAACGCATCGGCCTCCGCCGTCGCGCGGTGCGCGTGGACGACGACATTCCAGCCTGTGCGGGCCAGTGTTTCTGCGATGCCCCGTCCGATACGACGTGCAGCGCCCGTGATGAGAATAGTCTGCTTCATGGGATTGACAACTGTCACGGAGCATCATACCTTAATCGCAATGCCCAGTCATGTCAAAAGCGTCAATATGAATGTCGCCGAGCGCGACTTCAAGTACTATATCTTCGATTGGGACGACAACATCCTGCACATGCCCACGCGCATTCACCTTGAGAAACGTCAGCCCGACGGCTCTTGGCGTCCGCACAGCGTCTCGACCACCGCGTTTGCGGTGGTACGCAATGATCCTGAGAATTACCGGCCGCCGGACGGTGTGTGGGAGAACGCTTTTATCGAATTTCAGGATACGGCAGGCGAGAGCGAGAGCCGCTTCCTACACGACACGCGAATCTCGTTGGAGCGGGTCATGGCTGGCGAGATCGCACCCGGCCCCAGCTTTGAAACGCTGCGCGAAACGCTGCGCGAGGGACGGCTGTTCGCAATCGTCACAGCCCGCGGCCATGAGTCGGAGTCGCTCAAGAAAGCGGTGCGCCTCTTTATCGATGTGGTGCTGACCGACGCCGAGCGTGAAGAGATGATGGCGAACCTCCGGGGCTACCGCGCCTGTTTTGACGGGTGTACGACATTCGGCACGGACGAGGAAGAGCTGACCTACTACCTGAATCTCAACCGCTACCACGCGGTGACGAACCCCTCGTTCAAACGCTGGATGGCCGAAGCGACCGAAGGCGGTGCTTCGTCCGGAGATGCCAAGCCGTTCGCGATTCGCGATTTTGTGGAGCATGTGGTAAAGATCCTGTCCCGGACCGGTGCGGAGTCCCTGCGCCGCCCGATCAGCGTCGGTTTTTCTGATGACGATGTCGGGAACGTGCGCGCCGTTGAACGTTACATCCAAGAGGAATTGTCACGGCGCTTTCCCGGTATCAAGTTTTGCGTGTATGATACGTCGGATCCGGCTGTTCCAGACGGTCGCAAGGTGACCGTATCAGGCCAGCTTGATTTCGGCTTTTAACCCGAAAGGAGGCTGAGATGAGAGTTGTTGCGTTCAATGGAAGCCCAAACCCTGAAGGGAATACGGCTGTCCTGCTCATGAAGGTGCTGTCGCGCGTCGCGCGCGCAGGAATCAATACTGAGTTGGTGCAGGTCGGCGGCAATAGGATTCGAGGCTGCATGGCGTGCTACCAGTGCTTCAAGGCCAAGGACAAGCGCTGTGCGATCACCGGTGACATTGTCAATGACTGCATCGCCAAGATGATCGAGGCGGACGCCATCGTCATGGGCACGCCCACCTATTTCGCGAACATGACGGCTGAGATGAAGGCGTTGATTGATCGCGCGGGGCTGGTGGCGGTCGCCAATGACGCGCTCTTCTCGCGAAAAATCGGTGCGGCGGTGGCGGCCAACCGGCGCGGCGGGGCGGTGCATGCGGTTGACGCCATCAACCACATGTTTCTGATGTCGCGTATGATCGTGCCCGGTTCGATCTACTGGAATTTCGGCGTGGGTATGCGGCCCGGCGATGTGGAGAACGACACCGAGGCGGTCGAGAACATGCACGATCTGGGGGAAACCATCGCCTGGCTGGTGAAGAGCCTGTGCCGCGGCGATGGGCAGGCGGCGGACGCATAAGGGGGGCTCGTATGAATCGCAGATGTACATGGCTGACGGTCGCGGCGTTGGCCGTTTGTGTGCTGGCGCGCGGCGGCGAAGTCGCTTGTCCGGGCGCATATCCGGGGCATTTACAAGGGATTGCGCGCGATGACGACGGCAATCTCTACTGGTCGTTCACCACATTCCTGATCAAGACCGATGCGTCGGGTACTGAGCGCGCGAAGGTGGCGGTGCCGAACCATTACGGCGATCTGACGTGGCACGACGGCAAAGTTTATGTGGCGGTCAATTACGGCGCGTTCAACAAAGAGCCGGGCAAGGCGAATTCGTGGGTCTGCGTGCACGATGCCGACTCGCTCGCGCTGCTCTCCTCGAATGCCGTGCCGGAAGTGGTACACGGCGCGGGCGGCATGGAGTGGCACGATGGCCGCTTCTTTATCGTCGGCGGACTGCCGGAGACGCATACCGCCAACTACGTCTACGAATACTCCGAGTCGTTTGAATTCCGGAAGCGTCACGTCATTGAGAGCGGCTGGACCCATTTGGGCATCCAGACAGTCTGCCGCGCCAACGACGGCACATGGTGGTTCGGTTGCTACGGCAAACCGGCCGTCACATTGCGCACCGACGACTCGTTCCGTTTTCTCGGCAAGCACGCCTTTAACTGCTCGGTGGGCGTTGCGCGTGCGCCGGACAGCGGCGAGTTGCTGGTCGCGAAAAACTTCCGCTCCAAAGAGGACAAGCGCAATACCGCGACCGTGGCGCCTGTCCGCATTGAGACGATCCTCGCGAAATAGGCGCGTTACGCATCTTCGAGGGTGACCGGGTTGGTGAGTTCGCCGATGCCGTCGATAGCGACGGTCACGGTGTCGCCCGCCGCGAGATAAAGCGGCGGTGTGCGCGAGAAGCCGGCTCCGGCAGGGGTGCCGGTGAAGATCGCCGTGCCGGCCGGCAACGTGGTGCTGCCACTCAGGAAGACGATCAGGTCAACCACGCTGAAGATGTGGTCCGCCGTGTTGGAGCATTGGCGCAGGTCGCCGTTGACCCAGGCCTTCAGGGTATCGGAGTAGGTTTTTCTAGAATCGTGTCAAGCAGGGAGGAGACGTCATCCGCCGTGACGGGGCGGGGATTGGCGGCGGTCGAACCCGAGGCGAGCGTCTCGCGGACAAAGGCCTCGCGGTCAGTCACCTGCTGACCGGCAAAGGGATTTTTAAGTTCCATTGCCGTCATCCAAGTGGCGATCTGCGCTTCCACGTCCAGCCCGTGCTGTGATTTAAGCGTGTTGAGGTCGCGAGCCACGGCCTTTCGGTTAAAGGCGAGACAAGCCGGCAGGCAGCAGGCGCAGGCCAGGCCGTGCGCAACGTTGAAGCGCACGCCCAGCGGGTGAGCGAGACCGTGGATGATGCCCAGGCGCGCGTGCGACAGGGCCACGCCCGCCAGATAACTCGCCTCCAGCATTTCGCCCGCCAGATCGCTGTTGCCCTGATAGAACGGCAGCAACGCGCGTGCAATGCGCGTCAAGGCCAGTTCCGAGAGCGCCCGCGTGAAGGGCGTGGCGTGCAGGCTGGTGTAGGACTCAAAGGCCTGCACGAAGGCATCGAATCCCGCCGCCGCGCGCGTGTCCGACGGACAGCACCGGAGCAGGCAAGGATCGAGGATCACCAGACGCGGCATGTAGGAGGGGTGGCGGATCGATTGTTTCACGGTTCGCGACGGGTCGGTCAGCACCGACACCACCGTAGCCTCTGCGCCGGTACCGGCGGTGGTAGGGGCCGCGATCAGTGGCAGTGCCGCCGGGGGAATCGACGCCGGGTGCATCTGGTAAAACGCGGTGTTTTCCGGCGCGTCCAGCAGCCCGGCGGCCGCCTTGGCCAGATCGATTACACTGCCGCCGCCGACCGCCGCCACCCAATCGGGACGGTCGGCTTTCAGATCGGCGCGCAGTGCATCGACCGCGTCGACGGTCGGTTCGTTACCGGCATGGCGCCAGGCGCGGACCCGCATGCCGAACGGCGGCTCGTTCAGGATGGCGTCCAGCAGTTCGGAGCGTTGCAGCGAACAACCGTGAACCAATACACCGCTCGAACCAAATTCAGCGGCCAGGTTGGTGAGACGCAACACCGCGCCTTCAGCGGCGACAGTCCGTTGCGGTAGGAGCAGAGATGCGGGCAAAAGATTCATAAGGATTTTCTCTGAAGATAAAGATGTGGGTACGGGTAGACTCAGGCAACCTGCACGATGATGGCGGCGATGACCAGCGGTTCGCTGCCGGTGTTTTCGACGCCGTGTGAAGCGCCCTTGCCGGTCAGGATCGCGTCGCCGGGCTGGATGGGCACCCATTTGCCCTGCTCTTCGATAAGTCCGCTGCCGGAGAGAACCAGATAGATCTCGTCCTCGCCATCGTGCGTGTGGCTGCCGATAGAGCCGCCGGGCTCAATCGTCAAGCGTGCGCAAAGTCGCGCCTTGGCACTGAACGCTTCGGGCTTGAACCAGTGCTCGACCTTAACCGTACCTTTGCCACCGCGCATGTTTGGACGGAATTCCGTCTGAAGTGCATCATTTCTCGTAATCATCACAATCTCCTCATTTACCCTTTGAATCAGGCGAGCACACCCTTGGGAGGCGTGTCGTTATCGTCCCACCAGCCGGGCTTTTTGGTGGTGATCCGGGCGATGTCCTTGGAGGTCATCTGGATACCTCTTGCACGGACCCCTTTCAGCAAAACCTCGGCGGGAGTGAACATCTGCTGGTGGATGCGTTGCGACTTCGCCGGTTTGTATTTCACGAACACGGCGTCCGGCACGCCTTCCTCGAACAGGATGATCTTGCTGCCTTCCGGCACAAGCCAATATTCCTTGTTCTGGATGGCGCCGCCGAACGCGAAGCGCTTGATGTAGGTGAAACCGTATTGCGGTTCGGTGTAGACGCAGGTGAACGTTTTGTCGCGGTCGAAAATCTGGCAATAGGTCGCGCCCTTCTTGTCGACGAACAGCTTGTCGGGCGGCGGCATCATCTTGTATCGGCCGTCGTTCCAGACCACGATGATCTTGTCGAGCGACGAGCACTTGAAGAGTTCTTCGCCGTTACGGATGTCGGTGCCGATGTAACCGTTTTCGCTGTCGAACTTGAGCGACAGTTCGCTGGCTGTGAGCGCACGCACCTCAATCTGCTTGAAGGGTGCCTCGGCGAGTTTGGTCAAACGCGGATAGAGGGGCTGGTACTTCTTGATCAGGTTTTTCAGATAGCGCACGGCATAGGCGCGCAATCCCTTGATGTTCTTGGCGACCTCATCTTCTTCGCGCAGGATGCCTTCGATCTCTTGGCGGTTGCGCTCAATGTCGTACCGTGAGATACGCCGGATCTGGATCTTCAGCAGCGCCTCGACATCATCATGCGTGACCTCACGGCGCAGCCGGTCGAGGAATGGCACGAATCCGTCGAGCACCGCCTGATGCACCGCTTCATAACTGGTCTGCTCTTCGATGCGCTTGTAGATGCGCTCTTCGATAAAGATCTGCTCCAGCGTCTTGCTGTGGAAGAGGTCGTCCAATTCGCCACGCCGCAATTCAAGTTCGCGCAGCAGCAGATCCATAAGCTGTTCGGTACAGGCTTGCAGGATCTCGCTGACCGACATCTCGCGCGGCCGGTTGCGGAACAGGACGACCGGTCGGCTGGTCAGGGAAGATTCGCAGGTGGTGAAGGCGTATAGTGCTTTGACCGCCTTATCTTGTGTGACACCTGCATTGAGCGTCAACTCGATTTCAACCTTTTCCGCCGTGTAGTCACTGATCTGTTTGACCGGCACCTTTTTCCTCTTGATCGCCTCTTCGATATTGGCAATCAGCGATTCGGTGGTTTGTCCAAACGGTAGCGCAGTGATCACGAGCCTGTTATTCTGCCGTGGTTCGATCACGGCGCGGAGCTTGACACGACCGTTGCCGTCTGCATATTCCGAGACATCCATGATGCCGCCGGTTTGGAAATCCGGAAAGATCTGGAACGTTTTCTTTTGGATGATCGCGATTTGGGCCTCCAGCAGCTCGATGAAGTTGTGCGGCATGATCGAGGTGGAGAGTCCTACCGCGATGCCTTCCGCGCCGAGCATCAGCAACAGCGGCAGTTTGCAGGGCAACAATATCGGCTCCTTGTTCCGTCCGTCGTAACTGGGAATGAAGGAGGTCAGCTTGGGGTTGAAGAGTTCGCTGCGCGCAAGCTCTGTGAGACGGCATTCAATGTAACGCGAAGCGGCGGCGGGATCGCCGGTGAAAATATTGCCGTAGTTTCCTTGGCCTTCAATAAGGTAACGTTTGTTTGTCAGATTGACAATCGCGTCCGCGATCGACGCATCACCGTGCGGATGGTACTGCATCGTGTGACCGACCACGTTCGCGACTTTGATGAAGCGTCCGTCGTCCTTCTCCCACAGGCTGTGCATGATGCGGCGCTGCACGGGCTTGAGGCCGTCTTCGACCGTAGGGATGGCGCGATTGCAGATGGTGTACGAGGCGAACTGCAGGAAGTTGTCGTCTATCAAATCGCGCAGCGGGCCTTCGCCGCCGTGTGCGCCGGTCGCAGATGGTGAGGAGCCGCCATCCCGTCCGGAGGAATCCGCATCGGACTCCTCTTCGGCGGATGCGGTCGGCATGGTGTCGAAAAGATCCATGTCGTCAAACAGGCTGGGTGGCTGGATGGCGTCTGCGTCCGTCTTTTTTTTGCGCTTCGGCTTTCTGGGGGGCTTGCTCACGACAGCGACTCCTCGGTGATCACCAGGTTGTCCATGATGTACTGGCGCCGCTCCTGGGTGTTGCGCCCCATGTAAAAATCGACCGTGTCTTTGAGGTCGCGGTCGCGTGAACTGTCAACCGGTGTCAGCCGCATGTTCTTGCCGATGAACGCCTTGAACTCGCCGGGTGAAATTTCGCCTAGACCTTTGAAGCGGGTGATCTCTGGATTCCGGCCGCAGGCTTCGATCGCCGCAACACGCTCTTCTTCGCTGTAACAGTAGAAGGTTTCCTTCTTGTTGCGCACACGGAAGAGGGGCGTCTCTAGAATGTAGAGGTGGCCTTCTTTGATGACCCGGTCAAAGAAGCGCAGGAAGAGGGTGATCATCAGATTGCGGATATGCAGGCCGTCGACATCGGCGTCGGTGGCGAGGATCACTTTCTGGTAGCGCAGGCGGTCGACGGTCTCTTCGATGTCGAGGCTCTGCATCAGGTTGTAGAATTCGACGTTTTTGTACAGGGCGTCACGCTTTGCGTCGCATACGTTGAGCGGTTTACCCCTGAGCGTGAAAATCGCCTGTGTGTTGACGTCGCGGCAGCTCACGATTGATCCTGCGGCCGACTGGCCTTCGGTGATGAAGATCATGGTGTCGAGCCCGGTGCCCTTTTTCTTGTGCAGATGGCGCTTGCAGTCTTTGAGTTGCGGCACACGGACAGTGACCGCGCGCGAACGCTCACGCACCAGCTTCTTGACCGCGTTGAGTTCGGCGCGCAGTTTGCCGGTCTCTTCGACTTTGCTGATGAGTTTGGCGGCCTCGTCCGGCTCGCGGTGCAGCATCTCTTCGATCACGCGCTTGATTTCGGTCACCAACTCAGCGCGGATCTCCTGATTGCCCAGCTTGTTCTTGGTCTGCGACTCGAAGATCGGGTCTTTGAGCCGGATTGCGACCGCACCGACAACGCCTTCGCGCACATCATCGCCGTCGAACCGCTTTTTGCTGAACTCGTTGACAGCCTTGAGCAGGCCCTCTTTAAAGGCCGACAAGTGCGTGCCGCCGTCATTGGTGAACTGGCCGTTGACGAACGAGTAGTAGTCTTCACTGAATCGGTTGGTGTGCGTGAAGACCAGTTCCAGCATCTTCGAACGGTAGTGGAAGGGCTGATACAGCTTCTCAAACTGCACTTCGTCGTGGATCAGATCCAGCAGACCGTTTTCAGAGACGATCTTGGTCTTGTTAAACTCCAGAGTGAGTCCGGCGTTGAGATAGGCGTACATGCGCAGACGGCGCAACACATGCTCTTCCCGAAACTGAAACTTTTTGAAGATGCTGGCGTCGGGGATGAAGCGCACATAGGTGCCATTGCGTTGCGGCGAGGCGCACTTGCCGCGCTTCTGCGAAATAAGATTGCCTCGTTCGAAAAAGGCCTCCGAGTATTCGCCGTCGCGGAAGGCGCGCACCTCGAACTGTGTGGAGAGGGCGTTCACCGCCTTGGTGCCGACACCGTTCATGCCCACAGAAAGCTGAAAGACATCGTCGTTGAACTTGGCACCGGTGTTGATCTCCGAGACGCACTCCACCACCTTGCCCAACGGGATGCCGCGGCCGTAGTCGCGTACAACGACCTCGCCGGTGTCGTATTCCAGGGAGATTTCGATCCGCTTGCCGTAGCCCATGATGAACTCGTCTACGGCGTTGTCGATGACCTCCTTTAGGAGGATGTAGATTCCGTCTTCGTATTGGCTGCCATCGCCGGTCCGGCCGATATACATGCCGGTACGCTGGCGGATGTGCTCAATCGCTGAAAGGGTCTGTATGTGTTTGTCGTCGTACGTGCTTGCTGACATGGAATGGGGTGGGGGATTCAGTGGGGCGCACCGCTTCGCTTCAGGGGGTGGCGGGTGCGGCGGCCTCGGTTTTGCGTCGGATGCTGGTGATGACCACCGGCTCCAGCGGCACGTTCTGGTGGCGACCCGAATTCCCGGTGGGGGTCTTCGCGATCTTGTCCACTACGTCCATGCCTTCAATGACCTTGCCAAACACGCAGTATCCGTAGCCTGCGTCGGTCTTGGCCTTGAAGTTCAAATGTCCGCTGTTGTCGGTGAGGTTAATAAAAAACTGGCTGGTGGCGCTGTCCACGACCATCGTACGGGCCATGGCCAGTGTGCCGCGCTCGTTGCGGAGGCCGTTGTCGGCTTCATTCTTGATGGGGGCGTTGGTCTTTTTCTGGACCATGTCCCGGGTGAAGCCGCCACCCTGGATCATGAAGCCGTCGATCACCCGGTGAAAGATGGTCGCGTCGTAATGCTTGGCGTCGATGTAGGCCAGCATGTTACTGACCGTCACAGGCGCTTTGTCAGGGTACAGCTCGGCCGTTACGGCCCCGAGACTCGTCTCGATCACAATCTGCATAGTTTTTCGCTCCTGATGGGCAGCCGTCTGCGGAGCCGCTGTCCCCAGCGGGGCGTCTGCCAAAACCCAACACGGTAACACGAGCAACGCGGTGAAAAACCCCTTCATCTCTCAATCCCCCTTTTTGCTGTATCACATGGCAGTGAGCTTACCGTTTTCCGTCAGGAAAATCCAGCGCAAAGAGAGAGTGGATAGCGAATAACGAATAACGAATAGCAAAAACCCTCAACTTTCAACTCCAAACACGAGATCGAATACCGTCGCTTTTCCTCTCCCATTTTCGGGTAGGATACGCTAACCTGTTGACCGTCTTCGTAAAAAACCATGTATCTGCCTGCCTTCATTTTTTGTGCGTGTGCCGCGTTGCTGGCGCGGTCGGACGATGTGTATCCCAAGCCGGAGTGGCGGGATACGCCTGATCCGCTGGCCAGCCCGTACGCTGAACCGGGCGGCATGATCCGCTTTGCGGCGTTTCAGCCGCCGAAAAGCCTGAATGCCTACATCGATAACAACACCTATACCCGTCAGGTGTTCGGCATGATGTATGAGTCGCTGTTGGGTGTGGACTCGCTCACCACGGAGTTCGTGCCGTATCTCGCCAAGCGCTGGACGATCTCCGACGATAAGCTCACCTATACCTTTGAGCTTGATGAGGCCGCCGCATGGAGCGACGGCCGACCGGTCACGGCGGAGGATGTGAAATGGACCTTCGACCAAGTGATGGACCCGCGCCACGCCACTGGCCCATCGAAGGTGATGCTCGGGGTGTTCGAGTCGCCGCAGATTCTGGGGCCGCGCACGGTTCGCTTCCGCGCGAAGGAGAGCCACTGGCGCAATCTGAGCGCGCTCGGCCTCTTTGAGATCCTGCCCCGGCATGCGTTCGAGGGACAAGATTTTAACCGCCTCGATCTCGACCATCCGGTGGTTTCCGGCCCCTATGTGCTGAGTGCGGTCAAGGAGCAGATCGAAATCCGTCTGCGGCGGCGGCGCGATTGGTGGGCCGGCTCCAAGCCCTCGACGCGCAACACCATGAATTTCGACACGGTTGTCTTCCGCTATTTTTCCAGCAACGAGAATGCCTTCGAGGCGTTTAAAAAAGGGCTGGTGGATGTCTATGCGGTCTATACGGCACGTATCTGGGCCAATGAGACGATCGGTGAAAAGTTCGATAAGAACTGGATCGTGAAGCGGCGTGTGAAAAACCATGACCCCATCGGTTTCCAAGGCTTCGCAATGAACATGCGCCGCCCGCCCTTTGATGATCTGCGCGTGCGCAAAGCCATGGCTCATTTGGTGGATCGCGAGACGATGATCCGCACCATGATGTTCGGCGCTTATTTCCTGCACCGCTCCTATTTCGAAGACCTCTACGATGCCGATCATCCCTGCACCAACGAGGAGTTCCCCTTTGATATCGCCCGCGCCAAAGCCCTGCTGCGCGAGGCAGGCTACACGGCCAATCCGCAGACCGGCATTCTGGAAAAGCAGGGGAGGCCGCTGGCGTTCCGGTTTCTCACACGCGACGGGGGGAGCGACAAGTTTCTGGCGCTCTGCTCTGCGGCCTTCCGTGAGGTCGGCATTTCGATGACCATCGAGCGCAAAGATTTCGCCTCATGGATGCGCGATATGGACGCATTCAACTTCGACATGACCTGGGCCGCGTGGGGCGGATCGATCTTCCGCGATCCCGAGAGCATGTGGCTCTCTTCAGAGGCGGACCGTCCTTCCGGCAACAACATTACCGGTTTCAAAGACCCGCAGGTGGATGCGTTGATCGAGCGTCAGAAGACCCTCTTCAGCATCACGGAGCGCAACGCGATCTGCCGCGAGATTGACAAACGGATCGCCGCCGCGGTTCCGTACGTGCTTTTGTGGAATATCGATGCCACCCGGCTGCTCCATTGGGATACCTTCGGTATGCCGGACACCGTGCTGTCGAAGTACGGCGACGAGCGTTCGTTGCTCGGCTACTGGTGGTACGATCCCGATTCGGCATCGGAACTGCGCGCCGCGATGGCTGCAGGCGATGTGCTGCCGCAGCGTTCCGTACTTGTTGATTTTGCCACCGTTTTCAACCCGCCGGGAGGTACACGACCGCCGCCGTGAGCGATGCCGTGCCTCCCGAATTGACGCTTCACCCTTAACCCCAACGACTATCATCATGTTTCCGATTCAACTTGACCGACCACTGATTGTGTTTGATATTGAAGCCACCGGCATCAGCCCGCGCGCGGACCGCATCATCGAACTGGCCGCGATCCGGATCGAGCCGGATGGCACGCAGGTCAACGGCTACTGGCTGTTGAACCCCGGTGTCCCGATCCCGATCGAAACGACCGCCATCCACGGTATCACCGACGAGATCGTCGCCTCCCAGCCGACCTTCAAGGACAAGGCGCTGGAGATTCTGGCCTTTTTCGGCGAAGCGGATCTGGCCGGTTTTAACGCGGGCCGCTTTGACATCCCGATGCTGGCCGAAGAGTTTGCGCGCGCGGGCATCACGTTCGAGGCCGACCGTCGCAGGTTGCTTGACGCACAACGCATTTTCCACACGCGGGAACCGCGTGATCTTTCGGCCGCGCTGAGTTTCTACTGCGGCCGCGAGCATGTCGATGCGCACGGTGCCGAGGCGGACGTACGCGCGACGCTGGACGTGATTCTTGGTCAGTTCAAGAAATACGCTGATCTGCCGCGTGACATGGAGGCGCTGGACCGCACCTTCAATCCGATTGATCCGTTTAACGCCGACCGTGCTGGTCGTCTGCGCTGGGTGGACGGCGAGTTGACCGTGAATTTCGGCAGGAAAAAGGGTGCCAAACTGAAAGATCTTGTCCGTGATGATCCGAGTTTCGTGAAGT